>Ga0160422_10000109_pt1 | contig 43989 bp, 35 predicted proteins | sample Fk160mmetaG_FD_108192 | JGI IMG/M metagenome (GOLD analysis project Ga0160422, IMG submission 108192) | Marine microbial communities from the Central Pacific Ocean - Fk160115 60m metaG | ecosystem: Environmental > Aquatic > Marine > Oceanic > Photic zone | place: The Central Pacific Ocean... | reverse complement strand
TGTAACATTCATAGTAAATGTCTGAGCTGCTTGACTTGCTGATCCATCAGCAACAGTTGTAGCCGTAAGAACGTGAGTCCATGTAGTATTAGGGCCAGGAGTGAAATCACTACATGCATTGATTAATGATACAGATGGTGGTGGTGTAGTACCAACACAATCAGAATCATCACCGTTCAAGCTTAAAGCATCAAATTCCACAGCTCCATCAGAGAATTGGAATTTAACCGTTCTATCAAAAGTAACAGCAGCTACAGTAACAGTGTTTGTTCCTAGTGTTAATGCTTGAGCATTGCCAAAGAAAGCACTTCCATTAGCTGTAGTTTTGTAAACTCTGTAATTAGCTCCAGCTGCAGGCAACTGTGTAACATTCATAGTAAATGTCTGAGCTGCTTGACTTGCTGATCCATCAGCAACAGTTGTAGCTGTAAGAACGTGAGTCCATGTAGTATTCGGGCCGGGATCAAAATCACCGCAATCGCTTATTAGTGATGTAGATTGACCACTCATACTGGTTGTAAAAAATACCATGGCAAAAGCCATTAAGTAACCTAAGATTTTCTTAGGGTTTGGTTTTGTTTGTTTTGTTTTCATAACACAAGTTTTAATTAATAAAAGGTTAATTATATAAAAAAACCATTGAGCAAAAACACAATGGCTGATTTACCAAAAAAAAACGACGAAAACCCTAACCATAAAGAGCAAGAGTTACACGCAGGCAATACCTGTAAACAGTAAAATTTTGTCATATATGTTGAAGTTTTTGTCGTAAACTTGGGAGTAAAACTAATAAAAAAATTATTAAAACAAAAAAAAAATTATGTTTTTTTTCCCTCATTATAGTCCTTAATTTTTTACAATAAATCTTTTATTTAGTGTACGATATAAGCTAAATTAAGTTACAAAAAACTTTAACGTTTAGTTGATATACATTTTAAATTAAATTGTATTCTTTTAACTTGTATTATATTTGCTTTATGAATAAATTTAAAAAAATTATTGAAGATGCCTGGGAAAATCGATCTTTACTCAAAAAACAAAAAACAATAGATTGTATCAATCAAATAATCGAAGAGGTTGATAAGGGGAGATTACGTCCTGCTACACCCAAAAAAAACTCTTGGATAGTAAATGACTGGATCAAAAAAGCTATAATATTATACTTTCCAATCAGAAATATGGAAAGTATTGACGTTGGACCTTTTGAGTATCACGATAAAATGAAACTTAAGCAGGGTTACAAAGAAATGGGTATTCGAATTGTTCCAAATGCTGTAGCTAGGTACGGATCTTATATATCAAAAGGTGTAATTTTAATGCCTTCATATGTAAATATTGGAGCATATGTAGATGAAGGAACAATGATTGACACATGGGCAACTGTAGGTTCGTGTGCTCAGATTGGAAAAAATGTTCATATTTCTGGAGGAGTTGGTATAGGAGGTGTTCTTGAACCAGTTCAAGCATCTCCAGTAATTATTGAAGATAATGTATTTATTGGATCCAGATCAATAATAGTTGAAGGGGTTAGAGTTGAGAAAGAGGCAGTTCTTGGTGCAAACGTTGTGCTTACTGCATCAACAAAAATCATCGACGTCACCCAAAAGAAAGCGAACGAACTTAAAGGATACATTCCTTCTAGATCTGTTGTAATACCAGGCACCTACAATAAAAAATTTCCTGCAGGAAATTATGGTGTACCCTGTGCTTTGATAATAGGTAAGAGAAAAGAAAGTACGGATAAAAAAACATCTTTAAACAACGCTTTACGTGACTTTAATGTAGCTGTGTAATGAAAATAGGTTTTGATGCAAAAAGAGCATTTTTTAATAATACTGGTTTAGGCAACTATTCTAGAGATACAATTAAAATAATAAGTGATTACAAGAAAAATGATCAATTTTCATTATACACACCAAAATTAGTTCGCAATGAAAGACTTCATTTTGTCAATAGCCAAAAAAATATTAAAGTATGTGCACCTAACTCCATTAAAGACAAATTATTTCCATTTTACTGGAGAAGTTTTGGCTGTCTGAAAAAGCTTAAAAGTGATAATTTAGATATATATCATGGTTTATCAAATGAAATTCCTTTTGGAATAGAACACTCTGGAATAAAAAGTGTTGTAACAATACATGATTTAATTTTTTTAAGATACCCTAAACTATTTAGTTTTTTTGATAGAAGCATATATTACAAAAAATTTAAATCATCATGCCAACGAGCTGATAAGATAATTGCAATTAGCCAACAAACTAAAAAAGATATCATTGATTATTTTTCAATTAAAGAAAAAAAAATTCAAGTTATATATCAAGGTTGTAATACAATTTTCAAACAAAAAGTAGGCAAAAAAGAAAAGCAATCAGTTATGCATAAGTATAACTTACCAGGATCATTTATTCTTTATGTTGGTACTATTGAAGAACGAAAAAACTTAATGAGTCTACTGAAAGCAGTTAAAAATTTGCACAATGTTAAACTAGTTGTGATTGGAAACGGAAAAAAATATAAGCAAAAATGCTTAGAATATATTTATGAAAATAAATTAAATTCAAATGTTTTTATTTTGAAAAATGTTAATTTCAATGATTTACCTGCAATATATCAATCAGCTGAAATAATGGTTTATCCATCTTTTTTTGAGGGCTTTGGCATTCCAATTGTTGAAGCTCTTTTTTCAAAAACTCCAGTAATTACAACAAAAGGTGGTTGCTTTAAAGAAGCTGGTGGACCAGATACAATTTATGTAAACACAAGTTCAGTAAGAGATCTGAAAGAATCAATAGAAAGCCTCCTTTTAAATAAAAACAAAAGAGAAAAGATAAAAATTAATGGAGTTAATTTCGCTCAAAAATTTTCAGATGAAAAAATTGCAAAAAAACTATACGAGACTTACAAAAATTTATAAATGAAAAATCTTTTTTTATATTTACAATAGGCCGTTTAAAAATGTAGTATTTATATTTAGATAAAATAATCGGTAAAAAATTAAATGAAAAAATGAAGTCAAAAAACATCTTTGATATAGAAATAGACAACGTTTTAAAGATATTGGATAAAGGAGGAACGTTTCTTTATCCTACAGACACAATTTGGGGTATTGGATGTGATGCTACTAATGATGAAGCAATAGACAAAATATACAAAATCAAGCAACGAGACGATAATAAAGCATGTATTTCGCTTGTTCAAAGCATAAATCAACTAAAAGAAATTACAGGTGTAATTCCTGATCTTGTCATAAGTTCAGAACCAACTACAATTATTTATCCAAATGTTAAAAATTTAAGCAAAAAAATATTATCGATAGATGGATCGGCAGCAATTAGATTAACAAGCGATAAATTTTGTAAAGAAATTATCAAAAAATTTGGTAAACCAATTGTATCAACATCTGCAAATATAAGTGGTCAAAATCATGCAAAAAAATTTAATGAAATATCAAATGAAATAAAACAAAATGTGGACTATATAGTAAATTTGTCAAAAGAAAAATTAATGACAAAGCCTTCAAAAATATTTTATCTAAATCCAGATGGTAGTTTAAAAAAAATCAGATAGTGAATTACGCAAAAGAACTTAATAATCCTATATTTAAGATAATTCAATCAGTTAGTGATGAATTAAAGTATGAAACATATGCTGTTGGAGGATGGGTTCGTGATTTATTACTAAATAGGTCACAAGAAAAAACTGATATTGATTTTGTTTGTGTTGGAAGTGGCATTAAATTAGCTGAACTAGTACACGCTAAAATTGGTAAAAATGCGAAACTTAGCGTATATAAAAATTTTGGAACAGCTTTAATAACAATTAATGAAGAAAATTATGAATTTATTGGAGCTAGAAAAGAATCTTACAGAAAAAATAGTAGAAATCCGATTGTAGAAAATGGGACCTTAGAGGATGATCAAAAAAGAAGAGACTTTACTATTAATACAATGTACATTAATTTAAATTCAAAAAATTATGGTAAACTCATAGATCCGTTTAATGGTCAAAAACACTTAAAAGAGAAAATAATTAAAACACCACTTAATCCAAATAACACATATTATGATGATCCATTAAGAATGATGAGAGCAATAAGATTTGCTACTCAATTAAATTTTAAAATCGAAGACAACTCTTATTCAGCAATAAAAATAAATTGTGAAAGATTATCAATTATTTCTCAAGAGAGAATTACTGATGAACTAAATAAAATAATTCTGTCAAAAATACCATCTAAAGGATTTAAAATGCTCTATGATTCGAATTTATTACATCAATTTTTTCAGGAATTTGTTGAACTAAAAGGAATAGATGTTATTGGAAAACACGAGCACAAAGATAATTTTGACCATACTATTAAAGTACTTGATAACATAAGCTTAAAATCAGAGGATTTGTGGTTAAGGTGGGCAGCAATTTTACATGATATTGCTAAGCCCATAACAAAAAAATATGATAAAATTCAAGGTTGGACATTTCACTCTCATGAATTTATTGGAAGTAAAATGGTTCCAAAAATATTTAAAAAACTAAAATTGCCACTAAATGAGAAAATGAGATATGTACAAAAACTTGTAATGCTTCATTTACGACCAATTGCATTATCAAAAAAAATAGTTTCAGATTCTGCTGTTAGAAGATTACTTTTTGATGCGGGAAATGATATTGATGATCTTATGTTACTTTGTGAGGCAGATATAACTTCAAAAAATACTCAAAAAATAAAAAGATATTTGCAAAATTTTCAAATTGTTAGAAAAAAGCTTAAGGATGTTGAAGATAAAGATCAAATCAGAAATTTTCAACCGCCAATAAATGGAATAGAAATTATGAATGCATTTAATATAAAAGAAGGCAAAGAAATAGGAATAATAAAAAATGCAATTAAAGATGCAATTTTAGACGGAGAAATTAAAAATGATAAAGAGGAGGCTTTTTCTTACATGATCAAAAAAGCAAAGCAACTAGACTTACACTTAAAAAAATGAAATATATAGTTCAGATACATTTAGAACATAAAGAAGATGTTATCAGAAAAATTGAGATATCTGAGGACTCAAACTTACATGATTTACACAATAAAATTGTAGAATCATTAGATTTAGATCAAAATCAAATGGCTTCATTTTATTTTACTAATGAAAAATTAGAATTACAAAAAGAAATTCCTCTTTTTAAAATTGATGAAAATACACATGAAAATATAGAAATGAGTGATGTCAAAATAAAATCTGCATTTTGTAATTTAAACGATAAACTTATATATGTTTATGATTTTCTAAAAATGTGGAGATTCTTAGTGACTTATGAAAAATCATCAAAAAATGAAACTAATGATACAAAAGTTGTCTATTCAATAGGAGAAATGCCTAAACAAGCCCCTGAAATTATTTTCAAATCAGCAAATAATTCTCAAATTGCAGATGATTTGTACTATGATGAAGATGAATATTTAATATAAAATGCAAAAAAATAAATATGTAATTTTCATATTAGGGCCAACAGCAGTAGGTAAAACTAAAACTAGTATTGATATTGCAAAAAAAATAAAAACAGAAATAGTATCATGTGATTCAAGACAATTTTTTAAAGAACTTAAAATAGGTTCTGCCCCCCCTTCCCTAAAAGAGTTGGAAGAAATCACCCATCATTTTATTCAACATCTTAGTATTAAAGATGATTACAATTCTGGATTATTTGAACTTGATGCTATTAATAAAATCAAAGAGCTACACAAAAAGTATGAAAAAATTATTTTAGTTGGAGGCTCAGGCTTGTATATTGATGCAATATGTAAAGGACTAGATGATATTCCAAAAATAGTACCAGCTATAAGAAGAAAATTCAATTTAAAATACAAAGAAAACGGTATAAAATGGCTACAAGGTGAAGCAATTAAAATTGAACCAGAAATAAAAGATCATGAAAATTTTAAAAACCCTCAAAGATTATTAAGAATTTTAGAAGTTTTTGATCAAACAGGCAAAAAACTATCTTCTTTTCATTCAAAAAAAATAAAAAAAAGACCATTCAAAATAATTAAAATAGGTCTTAAAACTAACAGAGAAGACTTATACAAAAAGATTAATAGTCGTGTTGATGAAATGATAGCAGATGGACTAATAGATGAAGCTAAAAAACTAATTCCTTTTAAAGAAAAAAATGCTTTAAATACTGTTGGCTACAAAGAGTTATTTTGTTTTTTTAAAAATCAAATAACATTAGAAAAAGCAATAAATGATATTAAAATGAATACTCGTAGATTCGCTAAAAGACAAATTACATGGTTTAAAAAAGATAAAGAGATTAAATGGTTTAATATTAACGAGTCAGATGAAATTATAAAATTTATCTCAAAATTGTAACAGTACCTTTAATTTGATCAAAACCGTTTCCTACTTCAATTATATAAAAATAAACACCTTCCGGAACATTTTCTCCTTGCAAATTTTTCCCATCCCACTGTTTTGAATAACCAACAGACTGAAAAATTAATTTACCGAAACGACCAAAAATTTTAACTTCACTATCCTCATACAAAAAAGTGTCTTCCAGACTCCAAGTATCATTCGTGTTATCCCCATTTGGTGTAAAGATGTTAGGAATACATTCAGATGTCATTGTTGAAATAACAAAAGATGTATCCTCTTCGCAACCATTTCCATCAATAACAGAAACAAAATAATCACCAGGGCTTATACCAACAGCTAGTGGATTTGTATTTAAACCGTTCCACCACTCAAATGTGTAAGGCTCAACACCTCCTACTGCAGAAGCCTCTAGCTGAATATCTAAATTTTCTAAATTGCATTCAATAATTGAATTAGCTGGGTCTAGTGTGATAAGTAAATCATCAATTGTAAAATCCTGTCTTACCAAACACCCAAAATAATCAGTTACTTCAACCCAGTGGTTTCCTGGACAAATATTTGCATGTTGAGTAATTTCACCATTACTCCAAAAATATGTATATGGACCCAGGTCCCACAACTCGCTATCATCAAATACAGTTGTATTACTTATATCAATAATTCCATTGGGAAGATCAAATTCAACTAATAAAGTATCGGTTGTATAACAATCGTTTGAGATATCATGTGTTTTTATAAAATAAGTACCCTCACATAAAACAGGGGAGCTATTATTGTTTCCAATTGTATCTCCAAAAATATTAATCCAAAAATAATCAAAGGGTCCTGTAGAAGATGACTCAACTATCTGAACTTCAGCTTTATGAATTAAATCATCATAAATTACTTCTGTCTCTAGTATATAAGGCTCTAGAAAAACTGTATCAACATATGAAGCTCCGCAAGAATCAGTAACCAATACCCAATATACCAAATCGAATAAAGAGTCAATACTTGCTGTTGTGTCACCGGTATTCCATAAAAATGAAATTGGTGATGTTCCTCCATCTACTAAAGCAGTTACAACTCCTCCTTGATTACATGTCATATCTACAGATTCAATAAGTAAACTTAGTGAATCAGGTTGACTAATTGTAATACTCTGGCTAGCAAAACATCCATTATTATCTGTAACTTGAACTTGGTATGCGCCAGAACCAACAACAATTTGTAAACTTGTATCACCAGTACTCCAAGTAATATTATAAGGAGATGTCCCTCCCAAAATGTTAAGATCAATTAAAGTTAATGCATCATAGCAAACCAATGAAGTATCCTCAGCATTGATATTTATGTCAAGTAATTCTGGTGATTCTAAAACAAAACTAAATGTATCAAAACATAATAATGAATCAGAAACAACAAGTGAATAAACACCATCAGCTAAAGAATAAAGTGAATCTGCTGTTCCTGTCCCATTTAACCAAAAATAACTTAAAGGACCTACCCCACCATAGACTTCAATAGTTATTACGCCATCACTTTGACCATGACAAGATGATGGTTGAATTACCGCATCCACGATAATCTGGTTCGATTGATTTATTGTAAAACTTTCTTCATGAACACATCCTATAGAATCAACAACATTAACATCATAAGTACCTGCAGATAAAAATAAATTATCAAAACCTCCCCATTGAACATCGTATGGCTCATTACCTCCAATGATAGAGTCAATAATTACACTTCCTGAGTTATTGCCAAAGCAAGAAACCATTGAAATAGTTGAAAATACATCAATTTCATATTGTGCATAACACCTTACTGGAACTGTATCAATGCAACCAAAATCAAGATCCTCAATATATATATTATACCACCCAGATGGTACATATAAAGAGTCTGCAAAGGGACCAGTACTTATATCATAGTTAAATCCAAAATTAATATTGCCACCTCCTACTATACTGTCAATCATTAAATAACCACTATCAGATTCACAAATAAGAGGAAAAGTGGTAGATGCATATGTTTGATATGGCTCCGGTTCAGACAAATCAAAATTATTATTCAAAAAACATCCAAAAGTATCAATTACAGTTAATTTATAGTTTGCAGCATACAAGCTATCTAAAGTTATTTCATACGGATTATACTGAAAGGAAATATTTGCTGATATACTGTCTCTAGTAATAAATGAAACAGTATCATCAGTAGTTAAATTAACTAAATAAACATCATAAAACTCACCAACTACAAACTTTTTACCTCCCTGTGGAGAACAAACTAAATTTCCAGAATTAACTCCTCTGCAATTAATATTATTTATATGAAATGTATCAAAAAATAACTCTGTTGGGGATATAATATTTGTAAGTACAGAGTCCTTACAACCAATAGAATCAGTAAAAACTATTTTATAAAAACCTACAGATAGATCATCAAATATTGTATCATTAATTCCTGAAGAAAAAAATAGACTATCTTTAAACCACTCATAAAAATATGGCGGAGATCCTGAGTGAGCTACCCTTTTAAGAAAGCCTGTACTATCACCAAAACATTGAACATTAGAATGAGAACCTCGAGAGCCTAGCGGACATGAAATGTAATAAAAAGATGTATCACCAGCAACAACTACTTTGAAACTACCGCAATTTTGTGTAATTAATGTATCAGAATTTAGTGATAATTGAATGTCATTAATTGTTGACACATTAACCCATCCTAACAAATCATCATTATAAAACCAATTTCCTATTTGAGAAACAGAAACAACATCCAAAAAGATTGCACCATCACCATAACAATTGTTAGGAACAACTGAATCGTTAAGTATTTGAGATCTAACTAAAAAAGAATTCAGTACTAATGCTAAAATAAAAACTCTTCTCATAGCTGTAATTAAGTTACAAATATACCAATAAAAATAAACTCTATATTTCTTGAAAATCAATTACTAGTCCAGGATATGATAATACAACATTTGAAAATCCTTTTTTTGTTTGGACTAATAGATCATTTAAATTTTTATATCTCTGTGAAAAATGTCCAATCACTAACTTTTTTACATTTGCTTTTTTCGCAATCTCTGCGGCCTGTAAAGTTGTAGAGTGACCTGTTTTCTCAGCTCTATCAATCAATTCATGCATGAAAGTAGTTTCATGATACAACAAATGTACATCTTTGATTTTATTTACTATTCTTTCATTAAATCTTGTATCAGAACAATAAGCATATTTATATGGAGAAGTACTGGCCTTTGTTAAAATATTATTAGTTACTACTTCGCCATTTTCACTAATCCAATCTGCACCATTTTTTAAACTGTTAATTTTATCATGAGGAATATTGTATTTTTCTATTGCGCTAGAAATTATTTTTCTTGGACTTTTCTTTTCTTCAAATAAAAAACCACTACACTTTATTGAATGGTCTAATATAATATTTGAGACTTTAATGTTATCATCTTCTAAAATCACTAAAGATTCATTTTCAGATAATGGATGAAAAAAAAGAGGATAATTAAGCTCTGTATTTGATGCACTTAGTTGTAAATTAACAATTAACTCAAGCTCTTCGTGAGCATAAATATGCAATTCTTTTTTTCTTCCAAGTAAATGCATGCTATTAATTAGACCAATTAATCCAAAATAATGATCACCGTGTAAATGACTAATAAAAATATGATTTATTCTTTGAAAATTTAATTGATATTTGCGTAGCTGAATTTGTGTTGATTCCCCACAATCAATTAAAAAAAACCGCTCATTTACATTTAATAATTGAGCGGTTGGATTTCTATTAATTGTAGGAATTGCAGAACTACATCCTAAAATATTCAATTTAAATGACATTAATGTTTTATTATCATTTTTTTTGTTTGGATGATATCTCCATTAGTAATTGAGTACAAATATATTCCTTCAGTTAAATTAGATACATTTACAAAAAATGTATTTACACCTCTGTTTGATTTTATTAGTTTTGATTTAATCTTTTCACCTAACAAATTATGTAATTCAAAATATATTTCACTATCCTCTCCTAATACATACTGGATTTTAGCATTACTATTTACTGGATTAGGAAACGCATCTTTAAGTTCAAAGGTTTCATAACTTATGTAATTAATTGTTGAAGTAGAATTAACTATATCAAGATAGTAATAGTCTATAATATCATCTTGAGTGATAGGAATACCAATACCTGCATCGGCAGTTGTTGTAGTCGTCATAATTAACTGATATGAACCAATATCTGAACTAGTTGGATCTGAAGTAGAATACAATACTGCACAAGATGTAGATCCTCCATCAAAAATACAATTAGGAGCCAAACAATCATAAGCAAAATTTTGAGGCAGTCCAGTAAAACTAGTAAGCTCAATTGACTGAATGGTAACTGGTATTGGAATACCGTTGTATTCTACATTAGTATCCAGAGGAGTTATTATTGTTATAACTTGGCTGTATGGCTGTCCTACTATTGCATCATCGATTCCGGTTGCTTCGTCAGGGTAGATTCCCGGAGCAGTAAATTGCATATCTGGTACACATTGTGCAGCAACAAAGTTAGTAGCAAACACACACATAATAATAAGTAATTTTCGTTTCATAATATTTTTTTTAAATTATAAATTTAATTCTCTCTCAATTTCTTCCATTTCAATAAAATCATATGCCTCTTGTAATGTTGGGACAATGTTAAGACCATCATCAAATGAAAAGTCACAAACAATTACAAAAGATCCATTTATTTTTGTAATATTCTTGTCAAATGTAATGAATTTATTTTTAATACTTTCAGCTATTTCAACGCTTACACCTGATAAGTCAGCTATAAAATTTGTAACATTTTTTTTTGTATTAGGTACAGTAAAATTGTTTTCTGAATCTATTTTAAATATTATTGTTTTGTCTTTAATATTCATTTTTTATTATTTAGTTTGGCAGAAAGTAAAAATAAAACAGCCATTCTAATTGCAACTCCATTTTCAACTTGATCAAGTATCAAGGAATGATTAGAATCTACAACATCTGAACTTATTTCCACTCCTCTGTTAATTGGACCAGGATGCATAATAGTAATTTCTTTAGATAAGTTATCCAGAACTGACATATTAACACCAAATGACATTGCATACTCTCTAAGCGAAGGAAAATAATTTACATCTTGACGTTCGAGTTGAATACGAAGAATGTTTGCGATATCACACCATTCGAGAGCTTCATGTAAACTTGAAAAATGGGAAACACCCAAAGAATTTAAGTACTTTGGCATCAAAGAAGAAGGACCACATACACTTACTTTAGCCCCAAGTTTTTTTAAACAAAAAATATTAGAAAGAGCAACTCGTGAATGTAAAATATCTCCAACAATTACAATTTTTTTTCCTTTTACATCTCCAAATTTTTCTCTTATTGAAAACGCATCTAGTAATGCTTGTGTTGGATGCTCATGAGTACCATCTCCAGCATTTACTATACTAGCATCTACATTTCTAGATAAAAATACTGCAGAACCTGGATTTGGATGCCTTAATACAATTATATCAACCTTCATGGCTAATATATTGTTCACTGTGTCTAAAAGAGTTTCACCTTTATTAACAGAAGAGCTTGAAGATGAAAAATTTATTATGTCAGCGGATAGTCGTTTTTCAGCAAGTTCAAAAGAAAGCTTTGTTCTAGTTGAATTTTCAAAAAATAAATTAGCGATTGTTATATCTCTTAATGAAGGGACCTTTCTAATCGGTTGATTTATAATTTTTTTAAAATTGTCTGCTGTGTGAAAAATTAAATTAATATCAGAAGTTGTAAGATATTTAATTCCAAGCAAATGATTTACTGACAAGTTATTTCTCATATAATTTTTTTATTAAAACTCTGTCTATATGTGAAACTTCTTTCCATTCTACAATAATTTTTTCGGAATCCATAGCATCAATATTTTTTCCAATATAATTTGGTTGAATAGGTAAATCTCTGTTAAAACGACGATTAATTAATGTTAATAATTCAACCGACTTTGGTCTTCCAAAATTCAAAATAGCATCAATAGCAGAACGAATTGATCTTCCTGTATATAAAACATCATCTACTAATACTATGTGTTTATCCTCAAGAGAGATATTAATATCCATGGTCTGAGGAATGATGGGTTTATCTCTTCTCATCAAATCATCTCTGTAAAAAGAAATATCTACATTTCCAGAATCAATCTTTATTTTAGGCTGAATTTGTTGTAATTTTTTAATGATTCTATTATTTAAAAATGTACCTCTGGGTTGTACTCCAACAATAACAGTATTATCAAAATTATGGTGGACCTCAATAAGTTGATGACACAATCTTTCAATCGTTACTGCAATTAAATTTTGATCTAATATTTCTCTTTCTTCAATCATTTTCACAAACATAGCAAAAAAAAACCCCAAAAATTTGGGGTTTTAAGTAATTTGTTATTCTAAATTATCTTTCAAAGCAGCTAGGCTATCTAAATCGCCTAAAGTTGACTGTTTTTTTTCATCTTCTAACTTTTTCAATACTTTGTTTCTACTTTTAGTTTCTTTTTTTCTTTGCTCTAGAAGAACTTCTTTATAAGTAGCTTTATGTGACACTACAATTTTTTTATTTTCACTTGAAAATTCAATAACTCTGAATGATAAATTTTCTCCAGTAGTAATAAGTGAGCCATCACTTTTTTCAGCGTGAGACTTAGGTAGAAAAGCTTCTACCTCTTCGGATAATGATACTAACAGCCCTTTATCGAAAGATTGTAAAACAGTTCCATCATAGTCATTACCAACAATAAACTTTTTTTCATATTCGTCCCATGGATTTTTTTCAAGTTGTTTGTGACCTAAACTAATCTTTCTGTTAGAAGTATCTATTTCTAAAACAACAACATCAAGTTTTGCGTTTACTTGAGTAAATTCGGCTGGATGTTTAATTTTCTTTGTCCATGATAAATCAGAAATATGTATTAAGCCATCTACTCCTTCAACTAACTCAACGAAAACACCAAAGTTGGTAAAATTCTTAACTAAAACAGAATGCTTAGATCCAACAGGAAAATTAGCAGCAATATCTTGCCAAGGGTCAGGTGTCATTTGTTTGACGCCTAATGACATTTTTCTATTTTCCTTATCTAATGTTAATACTTGAGCTTTTACAGTGTCTCCTTTTTTATAAAAATCATTTGCAGATCTTAAATGTGTTGACCATGACATTTCAGAAACATGTAATAAAGCTTCGACTCCAGCTTGTAATTCAACAAAAACACCATAATCTGCAACAACCACTACCTTACCTTCAACTTCATCTCCTACTTTAAGGTTTGAATCTAAGTTATCCCAAGGATGATCTCCAAGTTGCTTTAAACCTAACTGTATTCTACTTTTCGCCTCATCAAATTCAAGAATTACAACATTTATAGTTTCGTCTAAATTAACTACCTCTTCTGGATGAGAAATACGACCCCATGATAAGTCGGTTATGTGTATCAAACCATCAATACCTCCTAAATCAACAAACACACCATATGAAGTAATATTTTTAACAGTGCCTTCAAGAACCTGACCTTTTTCTAATTTAGCCATAATTTCTTTAGTTTGAACAACTAAGTCTGCTTCAATCAAGGCTTTATGCGAGACTACAACATTTCTGAAAGCCTCATTTACTTTAACAACCTTAAACTCCATTTTTTTACCAACATACTCGTCGTAATCTCTGATTGGCTTAACATCGATTTGAGAACCAGGTAAAAAGCACTCGATGCCAAAAACATCAACAATCATCCCCCCCTTAGTTCTACTTAAAATCTCACCATTAACAACCTCACCGGTTTCTAAAGCAATATTAACTTTTTCCCAGGCTCTTAATACTCTTGCTCTTCTGTGGGATAGCACTAATTGACCATTTTTATCCTCTTGTTTTTCAACCAAAACCTCAACAGTATCTCCGACAGATAAATCTTGATTATATTTAAATTCATTAAAAGAAACAACACCATCAGATTTAAAATTAATGTCAATTACAACTTCTCTATCAGTTATAGCAACTACTACACCATCAATAACTTGCTTATCCATGACTTGAGTTAGTGTTGCATCGTAGTTCTTTTCTAATTCTTCTCTTTCCTCGGCTGAATATGCATCGTTATTAATAACCTCATTCCAATCAAATTTCTTATTTGAAAAAATATCTTCTTTTTTGAAATCTATTGATTGATTTTTTGATTCCTTTAAAGTTTTATCTTCTGAGTTAATTATTTCGCTTGTTTTAGAGGCTACTTTCTTTGATTCAGATTTGGTTGTTGTAACTTTTTTAGCAGTAGATTTCTTTGTTGTAGCCTTCTTTGTAGTTACTTTCTTTGTAGTTGCCCTCTTTGTGGTCGCTTTATTTGTTGTCGCTTTATTTGTTGTCGCTTTATTTGATGTGGATTTCTTTGATGTAGATTTTAATTCTTTAACCTCTTTTTCTTTGTTGTCTTTTGACATTTGTTGTCACTTTTGTATCTTAAAGTTGTTAAGGATATCATGGCAACTTTAAGAGAAATTATTATTTTAATTACTATTATCTCTTTTTAACTCCTTAATTCCATTATTAAAAAGGTTTGCGAAAGTACAATTTTAATTTTAAAAATATACTATTTTAAAATTTTATATATTTTTTTCTCAACACTTTCCATTAACCATCTTGGTGTTGATGTTGCACCACATATACCAACTGTTTTTGAATTGATAAACCAATCTGATTTTAACTCATCTATGTCAGAAATAAAGTATGAGTTATCATTTTCTTGCTTACATGATTTATACAAAAACTTACCATTTGATGACTTTCTACCACTAACAAACACAATTACATCATTTTCATTTGCGAATTGCTTTAATTGTCTTTCCCTTCCTGTTACTTGTCTACATAAAGTATCATTAACAATATATTTTATGTCATTATTGGACTCCTGTTTAATTCTTTTTTCTATTTCCTGAGTAATACTCTTATAGGCCTCAGGACTTTTGGTTGTTTGAGAATACACGTATATGGGCTTTTTAAAATCTATTTTATCTAAATCAGCAAGAGATCCAACTATTATAGCATCATTGTTTGTTTGACCCAATAGTCCTATAACCTCAGCATGCCCCTCCTTACCATAAATAACTACTTGACCATCTATATTTTTAAGTTCTTTATGACCAATTTTTATCTGTTGTTGTAATTTAAGAACAATGGGACAAGATGCATCTAGAAGCTGAATATTATTCTTTAGTGCTAATTTATAAGTTGAGGGAGGCTCGCCATGAGCTCTAAGTAAAACCTTACAATTACTAATATTTTTTAAATCACTGTGATTAATGATTTCTAAACCTAATGCATTTAATCTATCAACTTCTTTATTGTTGTGAACAATATCTCCTAAACAATACAAACGACCTTCTTCTTTTAAAATTGATTCAGCCATTTCAATAGCATAAACAACACCAAAACAAAAACCTGATCGAGTATCGATTGTTATCTTCATAGATATTTAGTAATTAAATTGTTAAGAAACATATCTTGTTCTTGTAAACTCATCATAGTATTATCAATTAAAATTGCATCATCAGCCTTAACTAATGGATTTATTTTTCTGCTAATATCAAATCTGTCTCTGTCATTTAAATTTTTAAGAATTTTGGAGAAAGAGACATTGAATGCTGTTTTTTTTAGTTGAGCAAATCTTCTTTGTGCTCTAACTTCAATATCAGCAGTAACAAATAATTTAATTTTTGCATTTGGCAATACTTTTGTTCCAATATCACGCCCATCCATTACAATATTTTTTGACTCACCAATTTTTTGCTGTATTGCAATCAATTTCTTTCTAACCTTTGCAATACTAGCAACAATTGAAACATTTTCTGAAACACTTATACTTCTTATATCATCTTCAACATTTTGATTATTTAATAAAGTTTTTGAAGATTTTGTTTTTGTATCAAAATAAAAATCAACTTTTACATTTTCAATTAATTGATTTAGCAAATCAAAATTTATATTTTTATTTTTAATAACGTCTTCTCTCATAAAAAAAAGAGTTATTGCTCTGTACATAGCACCACTATCAATATAACGAAAATTATACTTATTTGCAATTGATTTAGCAATCGTACTTTTTCCACAAGAAGAATAACCGTCTATTGCAATATTAAATGGAGTACTCATTAAAAACCGAAATTACGTAAATTTGTTGTAATACTAAAATTATTAGTAATTGCTGATAAATGATAAAACGATCTACTGTAGTCAAAGTAATAACTAAAAGCTCTGAAACCAACTCCAAAAGAGAAACCTACAGCTGAAGGAATGTAAACGTCTGTCAAATCAAATCTCCTTTGAAAATTAAAACCTCCTCTCAAAAACAAACTTTTTTTATAAGGGTTTAGCTCTCCACCAATAATAATATGTCTTAAAAATGTTTTGGCAATTGTTTCTTCTTTTACTTCAAGTTGACCTGTTTGAAAATTAGTCTGATAGCCTAACTTGTATGGGGAAGATATATCAAAATTATTAAGATTTGTATAAGTTAGATGATATTTAAAAGGTAGATATTGTAGCTCTTTAGATATGCCAATTTGAATGTCATAATCAATAGATTCTAGCTCAGAGCTGTAATTATTAATCTGCCTTCCCAAATTTTTTACAAGAAATGTTGCAGTAAAATTTTTATCATTATTTATATAAGTTGTGCTTATATTAGATGTTAATGCTTGTGAGTTATATGTTTCATAAGAAGAATTTAAAAAATTAAAATTTAACCCAAAAGATAATTTATCACTGATTTTTCTTGCTACTCCAAAAGAAATAATTTGATCACTAGCCGAAAAATCCCCTTCATAATAACCTTCGTTACTGAATCGTTCAAAATTCCCATAGTTAATACTATTTAATGACAATCCTAAAAATCCTATTTTTTCAAATTCTTTTGAAAAGGAGAAAGAAACCAAATTAATATCTGAAAAATAATCACCAAAAGTAAAAGCAATTTGATTATTCATTTTTTCATTTAATAGTGAAGGGACATTTGATGATATAGAAACATCATTATCATAAAATGCAATCGCACTACCTCCTAATGATTGTGCTCTTGGTGAATGGTCGATATTTGAAAATAAAAAAACACCCTCACCTCCATTCTGAGCTAAAGTATTTAAAGCAAAAAAACACATTATTATAACATATTTATATTGCATTATTTATAGTATTTAAGTTATTATGAAATATTAATTGCGTTGTCTACTTTTTTAGTGTGTAAAGCAATATCAATAACCTGGCTTAAATCATTAACATAATGAAATTTCATTCCAGAAATATAGTTTTTATTAATTTCTAAAATATCCTTTTTGTTTTGAATTGATAAAACTATTTCATTTATACCAGATCTCTTAGCAGCTAATATTTTTTCTTTAATTCCTCCTACAGGAAGCACTTTTCCTCTAAGAGTAAGTTCGCCAGTCATTGCAATCTTTTCTTTAACTTTTCGCTGAGTAAATGAAGATACAAGAGAGGTAAAAATTGTGATTCCAGCAGATGGACCGTCTTTTGGTGTAGCCCCTTCAGGAACGTGAACATGAACGTTCCAATTATCAAAAACTTTATAAGATAATTTATAGTCACTTGCATGGGCCTTCAAATACTCCATTGCTATAGTAACAGACTCTTTCATTACCGATCCTAAATTACCAGTTACGGTTAACTTTCCTTTTCCTTTGCTTAAACTACTTTCAATAAATAAAATATCTCCTCCAACTGAAGTCCATGCTAATCCTATAACAACTCCTGCTAATTTATTGTCTATAAATCTATCTCTGTCAAACTTTGGAGAACCCAATACTTTCTCTATTATCTTTGATGATATTTCAACATCAAAATTTTCTTTTAAAACTATAGATTTTGCAACGTTTCTTATCATTTTACTTATCATTTTCTCTAAACTTCTAACACCAGATTCTCTTGTATATTGATCTACAATTTTTTCAATATTAGTATCAGAAATTGTAAAGTATTTTTTACTAACTCCATGAAGTGCTAGTTGTTTTGGCAAAAGATGTTTTTTTGCAATTTGAACTTTTTCTTCGATAGTATATCCATTTATTTCTATAATCTCCATGCGATCTCTTAAAGCTGGTTGAATTGAGGCTAAATTATTTGCTGTAGCTATAAACATAACCTTTGATAGATCATAATCCAATTCTAAATAATTATCATGAAAACTTTCATTTTGCTCTGGGTCCAGAACTTCAAGTAATGCTGAAGATGGATCCCCATGACTATCTCTTGTAACCTTATCAATTTCATCAAGAACAAAAACAGGATTAGATGATTTTGCTTTTTTAACAGACTTAATTATTCTACCTGGCATTGCACCAATATATGTCCTTCGATGCCCTCTGATTTCCGCTTCATCACGTAATCCACCAAGAGAAACTCTTTCATACTTTCTACCCAATGCCTCTGCAATTGATTTTCCAAGAGATGTTTTACCTACACCAGGGGGACCAAATAGACAAAGTATAGGAGACTTCATATCACCTTTTAATTTCAAAACTGCTAAATATTCTATTATTCTTTTTTTTACTTTATCTAATCCAAAATGGTCTTTATCTAGAATTGCTTTTGCTTTCTTTAAATCAAACTTGTCTTTAGTTACCTCGTCCCATGGGAGATCTAAAATCAATTCTATATAGCTTCGTTGTACTGCATAATCCGACATAGAAGGATTCATACGTTGTAATTTTTTGAGTTCTTTATCAAATGCAACATTAATTTCTTTACTCCACTTCTTCTTTTTTGATAATTTTCTCATTTCTTCAACTTCTTTGTGAGAACCTGTACCACCTAACTCCTCTTGTATAGCTTTCATTTGCTGATTTAGATAGTATTCTTTTTGCTGTTGATCTAGGTCAGTCTGAACTTTTGATTGAATTTTATTTTTCATTTCAAGCATTTGAAACTCCTTAGTCAGTAACTCTAATGCAAGAATTGCTCTTTTTTTCAGATCAATCTCTTCTAATAATTTTTGTTTTTCTGCTAAACTAATATTCATATTTGATGAAATAAAATTAATTGCAAAAGAAGAATTCTTAATATTTTTAATTGCTATAGAAGCTTCGCTAGGTATATTTGGAGAAGCATCAATTATTTTTAAAGAAAGATCCTTTATTGATGATACCAGTGCTAAAAACTCTTCATCTTTAGAGTCTGGTTTTAATTCAAACAGTTCTTTTATATGTGCTTTATAGTACGGCTTATCTTGAACTATCTCTTTGAAAGAAAAACGTTTTCTTCCTTGAATTACAACAGTAATGTTACCATCAGGCATTTTTAACATTTTCAAAATAGTTGCAATAGTACCTACTTTGTGTAAATCTTTGATCTCTGGAAGCTCAATATCAAAATCTTTCTGAGCAACTACACCAATCATTTTGTTCCCGTTCTCAGCATCTTTAATTAATTTTATAGAGCGATCTCTACCAATAGTTATTGGGATAATTACACCAGGAAAGAGTACAGTATTTCTTAATGGTAAAATAGGTAAGATATCTGGAGCATCCTCTTTTGATATTTTAGCTTCATCTTCATCACTCATTAAAGGTAAAAATTCGGCTTCTTCATTTAACAAATCTGACAGATTTATTGTTGAAAATTTAGCTTCTTTATTCATAATCTTTTATTTTATAGAATATATTGCAATTATTATGCCAACATGAAAAATGCCTTTTTGTCAGTTAATATTGATTTCTAAATTTCTTTGTATCATCATAGATAAATCTGAGAACCTCTACAAGATTGTCATCGACATCTAAATTTTTTCTTTTAAATACACGCTCTAAAGTATCAATAAATTTTGAAAATTTATGTTCCGAAAAACCAGAAGAACCTCCCCAACTGAAAGATGGAACAAAATTTCTTGGAAAACCGCTACCAAAAATATTAGCGCCAACACCAACGACAGTACCTGTGTTAAACATAGTATTTATACCACATTTTGAATGATCTCCCATTATTAAACCACAAAATTGCAATCCTGTATTTTTAAATTTCTCAAATTTGTAATTCCACAACTTTACATCAACATAATTGTTCTTCAAGTTTGAATTATTTGTATCTGCACCTAAATTACACCATTCTCCAATTACAGAATTACCTAAAAACCCATCATGTGCTTTTGATGAATAACCAAAAAAAACTGAATTACTTACTTCTCCACCTACTTTACAAAAAGGACCTAAGGTAGTTCCAGGATAAATTTTAGCACCCATCTTTAAAACAGAATTATCAAGCATTGCAAAAGGTCCTCTAACTAAAGAACCTTCCATTATTTCAGCATCTTTTCCAATATAAATTGGTCCATTTTCTGTATTTAATGTACAATTATTTAATTTAGCCCCATTTTCAATCCAAATTTCTCCACCACCTATTAATGTGTTAAAATTATTAATATCATGTATTCTACTCAGACATTTTAAATTTTTAATTTGTTTTAATCTGTTAAAATCGTTAATTATTTCATTTTCATTAAAAACAAAAATATCTGAAAGTGATTTGATTGAAGTAAATGATGCATGAGATTCAATAATATTTAATTTAGCATGATCAAATTTGTTACTTCTAAAAGCAATGACTTCCCCTTTACTTACTAAAGACTCACCTACTCTAAGATTATTTATTTCAGTTATAAGTTCTTTACAAGGAAAAATTGTTGAATCAACCCATAAATTATCATGTTGAATATCTGTTTTAAATTTTTGAGATAAATAATCCTTAGTTTTAATAGAAACAGAAGAATAATAAAAGTTCCATTTTTCTTTAATTGTAAATATCCCTACCCTAAAAGATGAAATGGGTCTTGTAAAACTTAGTGGTAAATAATTTGAATGATCTTTATCAAATAATATTAAATTCATAAGTATACAAAGTTAAATAAAAAAGCCCATAAATATATGGGCTTATAATGATCAAAAAGAATAAATTTTACTTTTTAAACTTTTTGTACTTGTTTTTAAATTTATCAATTCTTCCCGCAGTGTCTATTAACTTAGCTTTTCCAGTAAAAAACGGGTGTGAATCAGATGATATTTCCATTTTAAAAAGAGGGTATTCTTCACCATCTTCCCACTTAATTGTGTCTTTAGTTTCAACACATGATTTTGTTAATATAGAATAATCAGTAGAGATATCTTTGAATACACATAATCTATAATTGTTCGGATGTAAATCTTTTTTCATTGTTTGAATTTTGGATTGCAAAAATAATAAGTTTTGCGAGTTAACCAACTTGATTTGCAAAAATATTATAGATTTAAATTATCAAGCAAACTATTAGTTACTTGTACTGCTTCTGCAGACGACATCAGTTTTTCAAGTTCATATTCATTTAAATTGATTTCTTCAATTTTTTCTATACCATTTTTACCCAAAACTACAGGCACTCCAATGCAAAGATCTGATAAACCAAACTCTCCATCTAATAAAGCAGAACATGGATACATCTTTTTTTGATCACACGCAATCGAGTGAACAAGACTACTTACAGCTGCTCCAGGAGCATACCAAGCAGATGTTCCTAACATTTTAGTTAATGTAGCCCCACCAACTTTAGTTGCTTCAGAAATTTTATCCAATTTTTCATTTGATAAATATTCTGATACTCTAATACTATTTCGTGTAGCCAGTCGAGTTAATGGCAACATACCTTTATCAGAGTGACCACCTATAACCATAGCATTTATATCTGAAGAAGGACAAGACATAGCTTCTGCTATTCTGTATTTAAATCTTGCAGAGTCTAATGCCCCTCCCATACCTATAATTCTGTTTTTAGGCAAATTTGATATCTTATGAACCAAATAAGTCATAGTGTCCATAGGGTTACTGACAATGACCAAAATAACGTTTGGTGAATAGCTTAGTAAATTTTCAGTTACATCTTTAACTATACCTGCATTTATTCCGATTAACTCATCTCTTGTCATACCTGGTTTTCTGGGTATACCAGACGTAATAACAGCAATATCGCTATCAGCTGTTTTGGAATAGTCATTTGTTGATCCTGTAATTATAGTATCAAATCCGTTTAAAGAAGCAGTTTGCATTAAATCCATAGCTTTTCCCTCAGCAAAATCTTTTTTTATATCTAACAAAACAACTTCAGATACAAAATTTTTAATTGCGATATATTCTGCACAACTAGCTCCAACGGCACCTGCTCCAACAACTGTAATTTTCATAATATTATTTTTAAGTTATAAATTTTAGGCATCTATATTTGCATACTTAGCATTAGCTTCAATAAATTCTCTTCTTGGTGGGACTTCATCTCCCATTAGCATTGAAAAAACTCTGTCAGCTTCTGCGGCATTATCAACTGTAACTTGTTTTAGTGTTCTTTGTTCTGGGTTTAACGTTGTATCCCACAATTGAGAAGCGTTCATTTCTCCCAAGCCTTTATATCTTTGAATAGCTATATTTACATCTTTACCACCTTTCATTTCATTAATCATCATATCACGTTGATTTATATCCCAACAATAACGTTGATCTTTTCCTTTTTTTAATAAAAACAGCGGTGGTGTTGCAATATATACATAGCCTTTTTCTATTAGTGGTTTTAAAAATCTAAAAAAGAACGTAAGTAACAAAGTAGCAATATGAGATCCATCAATATCCGCATCAGTCATGATTACAATCTTATGATATCGTAAGTTTTGTAAATTTAATTCTCTAGAATCTTCATCTGTACCAATTGAAACGCCAAGTGCTTTGAACATATTTTTTATTTCCTCATTCTCAAAAACCTTATGTTGCATTGCTTTTTCTACATTTAAAATTTTCCCTCTTAAAGGTAAAATAGCCTGAAAGTGCCTATCCCTTCCTTGTTTGGCAGTACCGCCTGCAGAGTCTCCCTCGACTAAGAAAATTTCACATTTTGTTGGATCTTTTTCAGAACAGTCCGATAATTTACCTGGTAATCCAGAACCAGTTAAAACACTTTTTCGTTGCACCATTTCTCGAGCTCTGTTAGCTGCATTTCTTGCGGTAGCAGCTAATATAACTTTTTGGACAATTCTTTTTGCTTGATCAGGATTTTCTTCAAGATAATAAGTCAACATATCACTAACAGACTGAGAAACAGCTGATGTCACCTCTTTATTTCCTAACTTAGTTTTAGTCTGCCCTTCAAATTGCGGCTCCATTACCTTAACGGAAATAATCGCTGTCAAACCTTCTCTAAAATCATCACCTGAAATTTCAAATTTTACTTTTTTAAGTAACCCCGATTCATCAGCATATTTTTTTAGAGTTCTTGTTAGACCTCTTCTAAAACCTGAAAGGTGCGTGCCACCTTCATGCGTGTTAATATTATTGACATAAGAATGTATATTTTCGGTATATGAATTATTATAAACCATAGCAACTTCAACAGGAACACCATCCTTTTCCCCATCAATATGAATGACTCCATCCATAATTGAATCTCGTGTTGAATCTAAAAATGTAACAAATTCTTTTAATCCTCCTTCAGAGTAAAAGGATTCTTTGACAAAGGCCCCACTATCATCTTTTCTTCTTTTATCAGTTATTGAAAGATGGATTCCTTTATTTAAAAAAGCTAATTCTCTTAATCGAGCAACTAAAATATCAAAATGGTAAACAGTATCCTCAAAAATGGAAGAATCGGGCTGAAAAGTCACATGTGTTCCTGATTCAGTTGAAGATCCAATTTCTTTAACATCATATTTTGGAACACCAATGCTATATTCTTGTTGATAGATTTTTCCATCTCTATAAACTTTGACATCTAAATAAGAAGATAAAGCATTTACACAAGAAACTCCAACACCATGTAATCCCCCAGAAACTTTATATGATCCTTTATCAAACTTTCCACCTGCATGCAAAACAGTCATTACGACTTCTAGTGCAGATTTGCCTTCCTTTTCGTGTATTCCTACAGGAATACCCCTGCCGTTGTCTTTTACTGTGATAGAATTATTCTCATTAATAAAACAATCAATATGTGTACAATGACCAGCTAACGCCTCATCTATAGAGTTATCTACCACTTCGTATACTAAATGATGTAAACCTTTTATACCTACATCTCCAATATACATTGCAGGCCGTTTTCTAACAGCTTCTAAACCTTCAAGAACTTGTATATTATCGGCGCTATAATTTTTATTTTCTTCACTCATAAAAAAAAATTTGATTTGTAACAAAAATACAATTTACTGCTTTTTATAAAATCAAAATACTATTTAAAAATTACTGTTTTTTCAACATTAAGTTGATAACTTTTAAAAGGAGGTTTTAATTCCAAACAACATGTTTATACCTTGTTCTCTATAACCCAGCCAAGTTTCATTTTTATTATTGGTGAGATTTTGGATATTTAAAAATGCAGACAGCCATTTTGAGTAATTATATTCAAAAAGTAAATTTGCATATAAATAAGGACCTAATTTCTGAATATTTGGATTTTCATAAGGGACAGCTATTTGACTAGAAGAAATAGTTGCAAATCTTTTTTTAGTAAAAAACAATACAGATGGTGTTAAATTTATTTTTTTCTCCAATTTGAAAGGGACTTGCAAATTAAACTCAAGATTAGAGGTGTTAAAAACATCTTCACTCCAATTATAAAAATCACATTTTAAATCTAAACTTAAAAAACTATTTATCTTTTTCCTGTATTCTAATTTTAGATTAAATTCATTTAAATCAATATATTCTGACTTATATCTTGAATAAGATAAATTATCAACTCTTACAAAGTGTAAAAAGTTATCAACAATACTATAGCTAATTGAGGTTTTAATTAACTCATTGTCACTCAAAACATTTCTCAATGAAAAATAAAATTTGTCTCTTTTAGTAAAACTCAAGTTTTGATCAAAGGCATAGTTAGCATTAATACTTTGATTCATACCATAAGTATGTATATATGGATTTATTTCAGAGATATTTTTGATACTATTTTTATAATGAGACTGCGAAAATCCTGTCTCTATTTTAATGATATCTTTTACTAGCTCCTTAGAAAATCTAACATTTGGCATTAGGTGAAAATTTTGTGTTGATGATTTAACAGAAAGATCAAACCCTAAAATTATATTGTATTTGTCTAAAGCATAATTTGGAGAAAAATTAAAATAATTAATATATTTAGATCTAAATGGTGACAGTTCACTATTATAATTGAAATAGGAATCAAATCTTGTATTTATTTTTAATGGTAGATTTTCAAAAAGATTAGCTATATTAGAACTAACATGAACATGATTTTCAGAAAATTCATTTAAATCTGAAATAGATAACTTAGTATTATGATCTATTTGATTAGGGTTATTTTTATTAGAAAAAATATTTAATGATAATTTTGTGAAAGCAAATCTATTTCTAAAATAGTCACTAAACAAGTCATTTTCATTTTCATAAAAAGCAGTTCTTTTATCATAAATCAAATTTATTCTGTAAACATTAGATAATGTTATTTGTTTGTAAAATCCATAAAAACTATTCTTACTATTTTTTGCAGGCAAGTATTTATCAGCATAATGATTAAAATAAATACCATAACTTTTATTTTTAGAGCGAGTAGAACAATATATAATATCTGCTTGAGTTTTCCAATAATTACCGAAACCAAAGCTAATACTGTTATTATATAATTTATCTAAAAGTGGCTCTTTGATTTTTGCAGGAGCTAATATTTTTGTTTTATAATTAGATCTTAAGTTAAAATCAAAAAAATTATAATCTTGTACTATTTTGGTAGAAGATGAATCACTGTATGTAGCTCTATCATTTATTTTTGTTGCATCAACTATTGAAGGAGTAAATTCTTCAAAAATCTTTATTTCTGTAGTTTTAATATCTTGAGCAAAAATTGAGCGTGATATAAATAAAATAAAAGATAAGACCCTAGTCAAATTCATTTTCAATATTATTTAAATTAATTTTATCAATATTTTTATTAATTGTATCAGATGTAATTTCTTTTACAATATAATTTTCATCTATTCTTTGAACTTCATAATCATAGTCATCTTCAAATATCTCAATAAAAGCTTGGTCCTTTTTTTGCTCAAAAACTTCATTTTTTTCTTTTTCAATGATGGATTCCAACTTTTCAATTGCTAAATCTGTTAAATCAGTGCCATTATAATTTTCTATTACACTTTCTAGAGTTGCTTTAGCTTGAAATGTTTTGTTTATATCTATGTAAATATCTGCAAGCAAAATAAAACTCTTTGCTGTGTAAAACTTATTTGAATAATTTTTTACTAGATTAAATATTAATTCCTCTGCCAACTTTAAACTATCATCAAGGTAAGCAAAGTATGATAGATGATACATTGCCTCACAGCAATGATCATCTATTTGGTAGGACATTAATTTAGAAAAAGTGCTTTTTGATTTTGCATAATTACCAGAGTTAAATTCATCTCTAGCAATAATCAAATAAGCCTTACTAATTAAAAAATCATCAACTTTTTCTAAATTAATAACTTGCTCGGCAAATAAAGAAGATTTAGATACATCAATATTTTCATATCCTATCATAAGTCTAGTTATAACTTCTCGATTTAATGAACTAGAAAAAATAATTTTTTGTAATTGTTCATAAAAGCTATTTGACATTTTATAATCATCTTTTTGATAATAATATCTTGCTAAGAAAGCTAATGCTTCTTTCTTATGATTTTCAGAAGGCTCACATAACATTAACTTTTTATAATAATAAATAGCATCTAAGGTGTCTTTAATATTGTTCGAACTTACTGCAACATAATATAGCGCTTTTTTATGAAATATTCCATTTTCAAAGCGATTTAAGTATTTTTTAAATGATGATTTAGCTAAAAAATAATCTTTTTGAACATATTTCATATAAGCCGAATTATACAACAAAGAATCTTGCTCTGATATTGTTATGTTATACTCAGGTAAGGATTCTACCAAATAAATATAATCATCAATTCTATTTAAGCTTGAATAAGCAAATTGTAAAGAAGATAGAGATTGTTTAAAATACTTTGTGTTGGAATAATCATTTACTACAATCAAAAATTGATTAATAGCCTGATCAATACTGTCAGCTTGCATATACATGTTACCAATATTTAAGTACGCGTCAGCAAGCCAATCAACATTTGATGATGAATCAATCAATATATTATAATATACTTTTGCATTTTCAAAATTTGAAGTATTTTTATAATAACTTGCTAAATCTTTTACTGCTAACAAAAAATAAGTTGATTTTTTATAATTTTCAAAGATTTCTACTAAGCAATTTAATTGCATATTATCATCATTTAACAATCGAGCTGAAATTGAAGACTGGTATAGCGCATAATCAACATCAAAAAGATTATAAGCTAAAGACTTTTGATAATATCTAAATGCTAAATCATATTTTTTAAGCATAAAGTAACTATCAGCTAATCTCAATAAAGCATCATTGATCTTTAAGCTATCATTAGAAACTTTCAAAAAAGATCTATACCATTTAACACTATTTTGATAATCTTTTGATTTATAATAGGCATACGCTAGATTGTATTTTTTTAATGTCTGAAAACTTGATAAATCTGTACTTAATATTGTTGGAAGGCTAGTATAAGAGTCAATTGCATCAGAAAAATTTGATACATTGTAAAGACAGTCTGATAACCAAAACTTACTTAAAAAAGTATATGTTTCATTTACAGGATACTTAATAGATCGATTAAAATATAAAATTGCCTTTCTAAACTCTTGATTATTATACTCTTGAATTGCTAAGTAAAATGAAGCCCTTTGTAATGACTTTTGTTGTTCCAAGGTCAGTGTATCTAGATCAATTAACTTTTCATATACATCAAAGTGCATATTTGTTGATTCAAACATTTTAATCATTAAGGATTCAATATAAGCTGTATTTTTTGAGTTAACAAAAGACTTTAAATAGGTTTGCAAGACATTAAATGTATTATCAAAAGGTAAATCAAGTTGATATGATAATTTTGCATAATTAAACCAAGCTTCTTCTTTTAAACTTTGATTATATTCATAGGTTATTGATTTTTTAAATGCATTAAGTGCATATGAGTAATATTCGAACTCAATATAACTTGCTCCCAGATAATAATATGAAAATTGTAAGATACTATCCGACACATTTGAAACATTTTCAAGATTTAAGATAGCATATTCGAATTGACCAGTATTATAATAAGAGTATCCTAGCATAAATGATAGCATAGGATCTGTACTATTACTTTCGGTTTGTAATTTTTGAAAAAATGTTATTGCATTTTTATAATCTCCAGTTCTATAATATGCCTCTCCTAATAATCTAAAAATCTCATCCTTTCTCTGTGGTATTATATCATCTAATAGTGGTTTTGCATAAGAAATTAAATTTTGGTAATCTTCTTTGTGAAAATAAATCTGAGAAATATAATACGGAACTATTTTACCAAATTTTTTATCATTTTCTAAAATTAAAAAGTTTTGTAGTGCAGAATTATACAATTTTGTTTCATAAGAAATGTATGCATAATAATACTTTGCAGGTTTACTAAATTTACTTTCTAAATTCTTAACTTTAGAAAAATAATATTTAGCTTTTTCTAAAGAATCAATATTAAAATGCGAATAAGCTAGTCTAAATGTATTTTCAATTGAAAAATGTTTTAGCTTTTCCAAATATGTTATCGCTCTTGGGTAATCTTTTTCTCTATAATAAATATCAGCTATGTCTTGATTAACTTGATCATTGTACAAATTATATGGAAATTTTTCATTCAAATCGTTATATAACTTTAGTGCATCTTCAAGTTTTAGCTCTTTGGAACATCTAGCACTAAGATACATTGTCTGCTCTGTAATTTGATCTTCATGCAATTCAGAAAGAATTGATTGAGCAGCGCTATATTTTTTATTTTCATAAAAGGATATTGCAGTCTCTACAATATTTTGATTTTGTGAAAAAACAATTTTCGAAACAAAACATACAAAAAAAAATAAAAATAAATGTCTTTTCATGCAAGTACCTTATAATTTAATAAAATTAAAAATAAAAAAACTACATACTAAGCATTATTAGTAAAGTTGTGAACAGAAAGCTTTAACAAATATTATCTGCAAACTGCATTAAAAATATAATAAATATTTTAATTTGCCTTATGCTTTATATTCTTAAAATAAAAGGCACAACAAAAATACCTGACTTCGTGCAAATAAGAGATAATAAGATGACTTTAATTGCATATTTTAGATTAAGTCAAATTACTAAAGGATTAGAAAAAAGTAATCTAACCAAATATAAAAATGAAATAACCGAAATCTTACATAAGATGCCCTATGGAAAAATATATAAATATTTGAAAAAAAATGAACACTAATGTTATAGAAATACAAAAAGTAAATATAGATCAAAAGCATCAAAGAGTTTTTGAAAATCTAAATCTTAATATTAGTAAAGGAGAATTTGTTTATCTAATTGGAGATACGGGTAGTGGAAAAAGCTCCTTACTTAAATCACTTTATGCTGAAATCAAAATATCTAGTGGTAAAATGATTATTGCTGACACAAATTTAAAAAGCATCAAGCGCAAACAAATTGCTAAATTTAGAAGGAAATTAGGTATTGTATTTCAAGATTTTCAATTGTTAACTGATCGTTCAATATTTGAGAACTTGAAATTTGTATTAAAAGCAACTGGCTGGAGGGAAAAAGAAAAAATTAACAACAGAATATCAGAAGTACTAGAAAGCGTCAATTTAAATAATATTAAAGAAAAAATGCCATACGAGCTTTCTGGAGGAGAACAGCAAAGAGCTGCTATTGCAAGAGCATTACTAAATAACCCTCAAATAATTCTAGCTGACGAGCCTACAGGCAATCTAGATCCAGAAAAATCTGATAAAATTATAAAGTTATTAAAAGAAATAAGCTTAAATGGAACTACAGTTTTAATTGCTACTCATGACTATCCAATAATCAAAAAACATAAAGCTAGGACAATTAAATGTATTAATAAGGGAATAGTTGAAATTGATACAAGTACAATATAAATGTTTAAAGAAAATATATCTATTAAAAATTACAATACATTTAAAATAGACGTTAAATGTAGATTTTTCTCAGAGTTTAAAAATACTATAGAGCTCAAAAAGATATTAGAATCCCCTATTTACCATAAAAATAAATCAATTGTTTTGGGCGGCGGATCTAACATTTTATTTACAAGTGATTATGACGGTGTTGTACTAAAAAATAATATAAATGGTATTAAAATAATAAAAGAGGATAATAGTAACGTTAATGTTGAAGTTGGTGCAGGAGTAGATTGGAATAAATTTGTGAATTGGAGCGTAGAAAGAAATCTTTCGGGAATTGAAAATTTAGCTCTAATACCTGGGTCAGTTGGCGCTAGTCCCGTACAAAATATAGGTGCATACGGAATGGAAGTTAAAGACAGTATTGTTAGAGTTTATGCTTTTGATATACAAAAAAAATCAGAAAACATTTTTCAAAACAAAGAATGTAACTTTAAGTATAGAGATTCTATTTTCAAAAAAGAGCTCAAGAATAAAATAATAATTACAAAAGTTGTATTTAGGTTAAGAAAAGAACCAATTAATAACATTAGCTATGGAGATATTGCGTCAGAATTGCAAATTCTAAAACTTTCACCATCACCAAAAAATATTGCAAAAGCTGTAACAAATATTAGATCTAAAAAACTACCCAATCCTCAAATTCTTGGTAACTGTGGAAGTTTTTTTAAAAATCCTGTTTTAGAAAAATATAAATTTTTAAAATTGAAAAAAAAATTTCCAAATATAGTTCACTTTGTCATTTCAGAAAATAAAATAAAAATTCCTGCTGGTTGGTTAATTGAAAATATTGGACTCAAAGGCTACAGAAAAGGGGATGTTGGCATACATAAAGAACAAGCATTAGTTATAGTTAATTATGGAAACGCTTCAGGAAAAGATATATTAAAAATAGCTAAAGAAGTTCAAATCAAAGTAAAAGAAAACTATAACATTAAAATTGAACCTGAAGTAAATATTATATGAAAAAAAATATTCATTATTAAAATTCTGTTATTATGTTCTATTAAGCTTCATAATTTAAGATTTTAGTATCGTCAGATTTTGGATATTTAATTCCTATAACTAAAGAGAATATGATTAAATAAGTACCTGATCCAATCATACTAAACATCTCAATATTTATATCAACCATGATCATTAAATAAAGCATTGACACAAAAAAAGGAAGAAGTGTAATTGCAAAAATCCATCTAGCAATTTTTAAATAATCTAAGTAAATCAAATAAAACAAAATCACAGCAACCAATGGTAAAATCAAAATAAAATATTGTTTAGACACTTTAGCCAATTCAAATATATTTATTGAGTAACTTGACAAGGGTAAAAAACAAGAAATAAATAACATTAGAACCGCAATTAGCGAGATAATTTTGTTTTTTGTGAATACAGTCATTTAAAATACTTACTTTTTTGTATTTCTTGCAATATCTGCTCGAGACATAATTGCTTCAGAAATCCATCTGGTTAGCAGTAAAAAACAAAATGCAATTATTGGGAAAACCACTAAGTCTGCAATAGCCGTGCCTGTTCCAGACAAACCAAAATATTCTAAAATCCCAAATGAGTTGTCAGTAAAAATTCCTATAACAGAAACTGTAGTACCTATAATTGCAATAAATACTGAAGCTGACTCTCCCAAAGTTGCAATAAAATTTGAAGCTATAGTTGTTGCAACATAACCTTTTGATCTGTCCAGATGTTTAAATTTGTCTTTTCGACTAAAAAATATCTGAAAGCTTATCCAACAAGAGATAGTAAAAGCAATAAAATAAAATAACCATTGCATTACATCTTTAAAAGATGAATCAAATATTCCATTGTCAATATCAATATAAAGAACATAAAAAGGCCAAAACAAAAATAATGCTCCTATTAATTGATAAAACAGACCAGTAGTTCTTGTAAATAAAGATCCATTGTCTATTGAATCACTGTATGGTTTACTAAAGGTAAAAAAAACACTATCTTGATTAACCGATGCGGCTTTACTCATTAATTGATCTTTATATTGATCAGCTTTTTCTTTTAAGTCTTCCATAGTTTATAGTTTATTTGTTATTAATCACAATAATACAAAAAATAAAATAGTGTTTTTAGATCTAAAAATTTAGCAACTATAGATTATCAATGATTTTATTAAAAAGTTTACTTGGCCTCATACTGCTTGAAACGAGTTTATAGTCAGGAAAGTAATAACCATCAATATTTTGTTTTTTTCCTTGAGTGACGCTTAACTGTTTAATTATTTCTACTTTGTTGTTTTTTAATTTTTTAAATAATTTAGAAAAAATAATTTTTAGTGATTTATCTGAAGCTTGTCTTGATAATTCTTCTGCCCAATACATTGCTAAATAGAAATGTGAAATTCTATTATCAATTTCACCAACTTTTCTTTTGGGAGATTTTCCATTTTTTAAAATTTTTTCAATAGCTAAATCTAATGTTGAAGAAAATATTTTAGCTTTTTTATTATTATTAAACTTAGCAAAATGTTCCAATGAAACAACTAAAGCCAAAAATTCTCCCAAAGAGTCCCATCTTAAATGTCCCTCTTTGATGAATTGCTGTACATGCTTTGGTGCTGAACCTCCAGCACCCGTCTCAAACAAACCTCCCCCATTAATTAAAGGAACAACAGATAACATCTTAGCAGAAGTTCCGAGTTCTAATATGGGAAATAAATCTGTTAAATAATCCCTCAAAACATTACCAGTAACAGAAATAGTATTTAAACCTAAATTGACTCTATTAAGAGTATAGTTGCAAGCACTCAAAGGAGACAATATTTTAACTTCTAAAGAGGCTAAATCATAATTTTTTAAATACTTTTTTACTTTAAGTATTATTTCTGCATCGTGTGGTCTATTTTCATCTAACCAAAATATTGCAGGCCAGCCAGTAGCTTTTGCTCTATTAACAGCTAACTTAACCCAATCTTTAATAGCATCATCCTTAGTAGTGCACATTCTCCAAATGTCACCTTTATTCACTTTATGTTCAAAAATTAAATTTTTGTTTTTGTCGTACACTTTTACTTTTCCAGAATCAGCTATTTCAAATGTTTTATCGTGAGAGCCATATTCTTCAGCTTTTTGAGCCATAAGACCAACGTTAGAAACTGTTCCCATTTTGGATGGATCAAATGCCCCATGTTTTTTACAAAAATCTATTACAGCAGAGTATACAGATGCATATGAACTATCTGGAATAACAGCTTTAGTATCTCTTAATTTTCCATTTTTATCCCACATTTTTCCGGAATTTCTAATCATTGCCGGCATAGAAGCATCAATAATTACATCTGAAGGAACATGAAGATTTGTAATCCCTCTTTCAGAATCTACCATAGCAATTTCAGGTGCTGATAAAAAAGTATCTTTAATGTCTTTCTCTATTTTATCGCTAATATTTTTAGGTAAATGCTGCATTCTATTTAAAAGATCAGTAAATCCGTTTTTAAAATCAACACCAATTTCTTCAAAAAGCACAGAGTGTTTATTCACTAATTCTTTAAAAAACACAGATAAAAAATGAGAAAATATTATTGGATCAGAGATCTTCATCATAGTAGCTTTTAAATGTAATGACAATAATATGCCAGACTTCTTAGCGCTTTCTATTTCTTTAGCTAAAAATTCGAGTAAACTAACTTTAGACATAACCGATGTGTCTATTATTTCTTCAGAAGAAACTAAAATGTTTTCCTTCAATAATGTACAAGTACCATCATCAGAATAAAATTTAATTTTTAACTCTGAAGCATTTTTGATCTGGTATGATTTTTCATTATGAAAAAAATCACCATTTTTCATTGTGGCAACGTGTGTCTCTGAAGTTGAAGACCAAGAACCCATATGATGAGGGTTTAATTTTGCATATTGCTTTACTGAATTTGGAGCTCTCCTGTCAGAGTTACCTTCTCGTAAAACTGGATTAACCGCTGAACCCTTAACTTTATTATATCTTGTTTGAATTTGATGTTCTAATTTATTTTTAGGTTCATCAGGATAGTCTGGCAAATCAAATCCCTTTAATTTTAACTCAGCTATTGTTGATTTCAATTGAGGTATAGAAGCTGAAACATTTGGTAACTTAATTATATTAGCTTCAGATAAATTTACTAGTTTTCCAAGTTCTTCAAGCCCGTTATCTTGTTTTTGATTTTCTTTTAAATATTCAGGGAAAGCCGACAAAACCCTCGAAGCTAAAGAAATATCACTTACTTCTATATGTATATTAGCTTTTGAAATAAATGCTTTAACAATTGGCAACAAAGAATGAGTTGCTAACATAGGGGCTTCATCAGTTAATGTATAAACAATTGACTTTGAATTATTAATCATCATATTTTATTTAAATTAGTATCCAAAAATTTCATTCAAAGATAAGTATTCAATCTTACCATACTGATTAAAAATACTTTTATCTATTTTTTTTAAAGAACCAAGCACTAAAATACTTCTATTTTTGTTACCGATGTTTAATTTATGAAATTTTTGTAAATGACTGATATCTATATGTTCTACATATTTATATATATCCTTTCTTAAATCATAATCAACATTTAATTTATTTAGTTTTTCATAATATTTTATTGCAGAGAAACCTATAATTCTTTCAGATCTTAACTTTTGCATTATTGACTCTTTAGAGTTTTCTAAGTTTTTTTCAAACATAGGCATATTATCTATCAGTTTATAAATAGATGATAAAGCCTCAGATAATTTACTGTTCTGAGTGCTTAAATAGCATAAAAAATAATGAGAATCATAAATGTTTTCTGGAAATGAATATGAAGCATGTACTGAATAAGCTAAAGATTTAAATTCTCTTATATCTTGAAAAATAATAGAACTCATCCCTTCACTAAAATATTCATTGTGTAATTTAATTAAAGACTGTTGAGAAATATTAAATTTCGTCCCTTTTGAAAGTACTATAACTTTAGTTTGCTCAGTATTATAATCAACAAAATATACAACTGTGTCAGAAATATTTTTTTCTTTGAAGACTTTATTTTTTTGCAACAATAAATTTGAGTTATGTGTGTGATGTTCTTTTAAAATAGCTGATACTCTATTTATATTTTCAGGTCCATAATAATATATTTTATGACTATGTTTAATTAGTTTATTTATTAACGTAAGCAGTTCTTCTGAGCTAGTATTCTTAAGTTCAATATCTGTTAAAACATTTGTAAAAGAAGAATTTGATCCATACTTTGCATAATTAATCATCGCTTTCCAAAGAATTACATGTTGGTCTAATTTATCATCATATCTTTTCTTTAAATTATTAAGTTTTAAATCACTTAAAATATCTTCATCGGCAACAACATTTGTAAATAACTTTTCAAAAAACAATAATGATGATTTAAAATTATCTGACAATCCAGATAATGTTATTTCAACTCTATTCGATGAACACTGAACGTTAATTTCACACCCTAATTTGTATAAAATTTGAGCTTTTTCTTCTAAAGGAATATTTTTTGTGCCTAGAAGCTGAAAATAATCTAACGCAAATGATAATTTTTTATGGTGATCTTTTCCAAAATCGTAAACAAAACTCAAGACAAACCTTTTGTTATCTATATTTTTTCTATATATAAGTGGAATTTCCCCAATCATTTTTTGTTTAAAGTCCTTATCAAAATCTAAAAATACAGGAGAAATCTTTTTTACTTTTTCTGAAATTAAAGAATCAAAATAAGACGAGTGAATATTTGTGTAAGTATTAGTATTAATATTTGAAGATGATAATTTTTGTTTTGAAGATTGTTTTAGCTCAAGATTATCACTAAATTTTTTATAAACTACAACATAATTATCCTTATAACTAGATTTAACAAAATCTACTACATCCTTCTTAGTTATACTGGTAAGATTTTGGATTTGATTAGCATACTCTTCCCATGAGTAACCCAAAATAAATGAATCAACAAAATCACTAACACGACCGCTATTATTTTCATGTTTTTTGATCTGATTTAACTTTAAGTCTGAAATAATTGCATCAATTAACCAGGAATCAAAATTACCTCTTTTAATTTCACTTATTTGACCAAGTAGTAGTTCCTTTACTTCTTTTAAAGATTGATTTTGTTTTGTTCTAGCATACATAGTATGAACAGAGTAGTCCTTAAGTACATATGGGAAACTACCTCCTTCAATCAACTTTTGTTTTAGATTTAGGTTCAAATCTATTAATCCAGCACATGAGTTAGAAAGAATCATGTCAACTAAATATATCATTAGAGAATCAAAACTTTTTGCTCCATTTAATCTAAAAGCTAAATAAAGTCTTTCAAATTGGGGACCAAAAACAACATTTTCGACTGGCTTCAAAATTGGCTCTTCATTAGTCACATCAAAAACTGGAACTTTTTTACTTTTAAATTTCCCCCAATATTTATTTATTAAATTAACAGTCTCAACATAGTTTAAATTTCCCGACAAACAAATAGCCATGTTATTTGGAACATAATATTTATCAAAAAATTGGTAAAGCGATTTTATTGAAGGATTTTTTAAATCATTTTTAGTTCCAAGAATTGTTTGTTGACCATATTGATGCTTTGGAAATAATGCTTCAAATAAAGATTCAAAAAGCTTGTTACTATCACTACTAAGAGCCATATTTTTTTCTTCACATATAGCTTCAAGCTCTGAACTAAAAAGCCTAAAAACTGGCGATTTAAATCTTTGTGCTTCTAATTTAAGCCATTTTTCCAGTTGATTAGATGGTATATCATTTATATAAACTGTTCTTTCAAAGGAAGTATAAGCATTCGTATTTTTAGCTCCTATTGCAGATAATATTTTATCATACTCATTAGGAATAGCAAACTTTGCAGCTTCCATAGATAATAAATCTATTTTTTTTAATATGTTTTTTCTTTTTTCTTTTTGATAAATAGATAAAGATCTGTGTTCTTCATATAATGTTTCAATTTTTTTTAGAATTTTTTTTTCCTCTAAATAATTTATAGTTCCAAATAAATTTGTTCCTTTAAATAACATATGTTCTAAACAATGAGAAAGTCCAGTTAATTCTTTTGGGTCGTGCTTACTTCCAACACGAACAGCAATACTGGTATAAATCCTTGGTGTATTAGCATTTCTTGACAAAAAAACTTTTAAACCATTCTCTAAAGTATATAATTTAGTCTTTGGGATTGCTTTCAATTAATCATCATATTTTTCATCAAACATACTTAATAAAAAAAACAGTTAAATTTATAAAATTAGTAATCAGTGTCTAAAGAAAGTTTTTGTTTTAAATTTTCCAAATATTTATTTGTTTCTACCATTTGATTAAATTTATCTTTATTTGTATAGGGAGTTTTTTGCTGAACATTCTTTAAAATCTCTAAAGATATTTCAATTGTTTTATTTTTAAGGTTTTCTCTTAAAAAATCTAAAATAGTATGCTTTTCATCTAAAATTATTTCTCGCTGTGCGGCATTACTCAAAAAAATATGTATAACTTGTTCTGGAAGTAGCTTAGGACTATTAATCTCCAATGCAAGTGCAACATTCGATTTACCTAATTTTTTAAAATACTTGATTAATTCAACCCATTTATTTAACATTTCTTCTTCAGAAAAATCTTCAGTTTTTAAAGCTTGGTTAATATCAGATATTTTTTCAATTTGTTCTTTTTTTTGTTCTCTTGAGTTAATTAAAATAGTAGATGGTTTTTTTATAGAATTAAGATCAATACTAACGTTAGTGCTGGTGTGCTTCAACTCTACTACCTCCTCTTCAGGTGAAATTAAATTCTTAGTTTTTTCTGATTTTATATCATTGTCTTCAAAAACTTTTTTTTTAGTAGTTAAAGTTTTTTTTTTATGAGCTGTTTCATTAACAGAAAAAATCCTTAAAAGCATTAATTCAACTAATAATCTTTGATTACTTGAATTTTTATAGTTGACATCAACATCACTACAAATGTTTAAACTTGATAGTAAAAAATCTACACTACATAACTTAGATTGGGATAAATATCTCTGTTGTAATTCGTCTCCTAATTCTAACAAATCAATAGTTTTAGCATCTTTTGAAACTAACAAATCTCTAAAATGCTTTGCTAAACCAACAACAAACTCTTGACCATCATATCCGTTTTCAATAATTTCATTAAAGATACTTAATACTTTATGGAAATCCTCTGATATCAAATTTTCAGTTAATTTAAAATAATATTGGTAGTCTAATACATTTAAAAGTTTGACGACTCGTTTAAAAAAAAGTGTTTTTTCCGTCCAATTACATAGCCTATCAAATAATGATAATGAATCGCGTAATGCTCCATCTGATTTTTGGGCAATCAATCTAAGAGACTCTTGATCAACTTCTATATTTTCCTCTTTGGCCACAAAATTTAAGTACTCAACAATATCGCTATCTCCTATTCTTTTGAAATCAAATATTTGACATCTAGACAGAATTGTAGGAATTATTTTATGTTTTTCAGTTGTAGCTAGTATAAATTTAGCATGTTTTGGTGGTTCTTCAAGTGTCTTTAAAAAAGCATTAAATGCAGACTGAGACAACATATGAACTTCATCTATAATATACACCTTATATTTTCCAACTTGAGGAGGAACTCTTACTTGTTCAGTTAAATTTCGTATATCTTCAACAGAATTATTAGATGCTGCATCCAATTCAAAAATATTGAATGAAAAATTTTCTAAATCAGCATCATTAGTAAATTTATTGATTTCTTTTGCAAAAATACGCGCACAAGTTGTCTTACCCACTCCTCGAGGACCACAAAACAAATAAGATTGAGCTAATTGATCAGATTCAATTGATTTTTGAAGAATTGATGTAATTGACTTTTGTCCTACAACAGCTTGAAAAGACATTGGCCTATATTTTCTTGCAGAAACAATAAAATTACTCATACAAAATAATTAAAAATTACGGTTACAAAGCTAATTATTAATTACAAAAATCATATAAAATTACACATCAAATTAAAAAAAGCAACTATTTATAAATAGATTGAATGTTTTTATTAAATTTGCGGCCCATTAAATAATTAATATTTAAATGACACAAGCAATATGAATAATTACGAAACTGTTTTCATTATGAATCCCGTTTTATCTGAAGAACAGATAAAGGAAACAGTAAAAAAGTTTGTTTCTTTCATAAAAACAAATCAAGGAACTGTTTCCCATGAAGAAAATTGGGGATTAAAAAAACTCAAATATACAATTCAAAAGAAAAAAACTGGATTTTATTATCTTTTAGAGTTTACATCTGAAGGTAAATTAATTAATGATCTTGAAATTGAATTCAAGAGAGATGAAAGAGTTATTAGATGGCAAACTATTAAGCTAGAAAAGTTTGCCATGGAATACGCTGAAAAAAGAAGAAACAAACTTAATAACAACAAAAAAGCATAAAAATGGCTACTGATGTAAAGTATTTAAATCCTGTTGATATAGAAATCAAAACTAATGATAAGTACTGTCGCTTTAAAAAAATGGGGATCAAATATATCGACTATAAAGATCCAGAATTTTTAATGCGATTTTTAAATGACCAAGGTAAAATCTTGCCAAGAAGAATTACAGGTAATTCTCTAAAATTTCAGAGAAAACTAGCTGTTGCTGTTAAAAGAGCTAGACAAATTGCCTTACTTCCATATGTAGCTGATAATTTAAAATAAATCTATGGAAATTATATTAACACAAGACGTAGAAAAATTAGGTTTTTGTAATGAAATTATTACAGTGAAAAATGGATATGCAAGAAACTTTCTGTTTCCTAATGGTATGGCAATATTAGCTACTGAATCTGCAAAAAAATCATTACAAGAAAAATTAAAGCAACAAAAAAAGAAAGAGGAAGGACAAATCGAAGAAGCAAATAAAATTGTAAACAAATTATCAAAGTTAAAAATTTCAATTAAAGCTAATGTTTCTGAAGATGGTAATAAACTTTTTGGATCCATCAAAGCTTCACAATTAATTGAAGTTATTTCTAAAGAAGGAATTGATATAAACGCAAAGTTTATAAAACTTCCTAAAATCAAAATACTTGGTGATTACGAGGCTGAAATTAGAATAAACAGATCTGTAAGTACAACCATCCCTTTCAAAGTTGAAGCAAAATAATTGATTTTATAATTTAATTTTTTCTGATTTTTATCAAAATCACTCTTGCTTTAATCTTTTTTAATTTAGTAAATTTCTTATTTTTGTAGACAATGGATACTGAGCTAATGATATATAAAAATTACATAAAAGAAATTGAAGAAAGACAAAAACAAGGTCTAAATCCAAAGCCAATAGAAAGCTCAGATCTTCTGGAAACTATTATAGATCAAATTTTAGATAGTAATCATAAATACAGAAAAGATTCAATCAACTTTTTTATTTACAATGTTTTACCTGGAACTACAAGTGCTGCTAAAACAAAAGCTGAATTTTTAAGTGATATAATACTAAAAAAATATAATCTTGAGGAGATAAATGAAGACTTTGCTTTTGAATTACTATCACACATGAAAGGAGGTCCTTCGATTGAAGTTCTTATAAATTTGGCTTTAAGTAATGATGACCAAATAGCAAAAAAATCTGCAAATATTTTAAAGACACAAGTTTTTTTATATGAAGATGATATTAATCGCTTAAAAAAAGCATATGAAAGCGGTAATATAATTGCTAAAGAAATTATAATTAGTTATGCAAATGCTGAATTTTTTACATCATTGACTGAACTTGATGAAGAAATCGAGGTTATTACATATGTTGCTGGAGTTGGTGATATATCAACGGACCTACTTTCTCCAGGAAGCGATGCCCATTCAAGATCAGACAGAGAGCTACATGGAAAATCAATGTTCGACCACAACACTAAACAACAATTAGAACTTATTGAACTGCAAAAAAAGCACCCTGATAAAAGAATAATGCTAGTTGCTGAAAAAGGCACTATGGGAGTAGGATCATCAAGAATGTCAGGTGTTAATAATGTTGCTTTATGGATCGGCAAACAAGCAAGTCCATATGTTCCATTTGTTAATATTGCCCCAATAGTTGCTGGTACTAATGGAATTTCTCCAATATTCCTTACTACGGTTAGTGTGACAGGAGGAATAGGCATTGATTTAAAAAATTGGAAAAAGAAAAAAAATAAATATGGTGAAAATATTTTAGACAATGAAGGCAATCCAGTACTAGAAGAAGTTTTTTCTGTAAAAACAGGTACAACTCTAACAATTAATACAAAAACTAAAAAACTTTATAGTGGTAAAAAAGAAGTATGTGATATTTCTAATTCATTTACCGATCAGAAAATAGAGTTCATGAGGGCTGGAGGATCATATGCGGTAGTTTTTGGAAAAAAGCTACAATCACTTGCTTCGAAAATATTAAAAATTGATGTTAAAGCAGTCTATGCATCATCTAAGGAGGTTTCTCATACAAGCCAAGGATTAACTGCTGTAGAAAAAATATTTAACAAAAATGCTGTTGGAATAAATAAGGAAAAAATATTGCATGCGGGTTCTGACATAAGAGTTAAAGTTAATATTGTTGGTTCTCAAGACACTACAGGACTAATGACTACACAAGAATTGGAATCTATGGCTGCTACTAAAATTGCCCCTTCCATAGCAGGAGCGTATCAATCCGGCTGTCATACAGCATCAGTTTGGGATATTAAATCACAAGAAAATATACCAAAATTGATGAAATTTATGAATGATTTTGGTTTAATTACAGCAAGAGATCCTGAGGGAAAATATCATGCGATGACTGATGTAATTCATAAAGTTCTTAATGATCTAACTGTTGATGATTGGTCTATAATTATTGGTGGCGACTCACACACGAGAATGTCTAAAGGTGTAGCATTTGGGGCTGACTCTGGAACCGTTGCACTGGCTCTTGCAACAGGAGAAGTATCAATGCCAATTCCTGAGTCTGTTAAAGTTACATTTAAAGGAAAAATGCGTGAACATATGGATTTTCGCGATGTTGTACATGCTACTCAATCTCAAATGCTAGACAGATTTGATGGTGAAAATGTTTTTCAAGGAAGAATAATTGAAGTTCATATTGGTACTCTACCATCTGATCAAGCATTTACATTTACTGATTGGACTGCAGAAATGAAAGCAAAAGCCTCTATTTGTATTTCTGAAGATAAAATTCTAATAGAATCTCTTGAGATTGCTAAAAATAGAATACAAAATATGATAAATAGAGGAATGGATAACAGCAAACAAGTTTTACAAGGACTTATTGATAAAGCAAATGATAGAATTTCAGAAATTAAGATTGGCAAAAAAAGAGCTTTACAACCTGACTCCGATGCAAAATATTTTGCTGAATTTGAAGTTGACTTAGATTTAATAGCTCAACCAATGATTGCCGATCCTGATGTAAACAATGATGATATTTCTAAAAGATATACTCATGATACAATAAGACCACTATCATATTACAATGGTTCCAAAAAAGTAGATCTTGGTTTTGTAGGTTCATGTATGGTTCACAAAGGAGATTTAAAAATAGTTGCACAAATGCTAAGAAATTTAGAAGAAAAGGATGGCGAAGTAAAATTTAACGCTCCGTTAGTTGTAACAGCACCTACATACAATATAATTGAAGAATTAAAAAATGAGGGAGATTGGAAAATATTACAAAAATACTCTGGATTTGAATTTGATGATAAAAATCCTAAGAACACAGCAAGGACAGAATATAAAAATATGATGTATTTAGAAAGACCTGGATGTAATCTTTGTATGGGAAATCAAGAAAAGGCCGAAAAAGGAGATACAGTAATGGCGACTTCAACACGTTTATTTAAAGGTCGTGTTGTTGCTGACGCAGATAGAAAAAAAGGAGAATCATTACTAGCCTCAACTCCAGTAGTTGTACTTTCAGCAATATTAGGAAGAATCCCAAGCATGTTAGAATATGAAAACGCTATAGTTGGTGTCAATCTCACTAAATTTGCTCCATCAAAAGAAAAACTATGTGCATAAATAATAGATAAATGAAGAATGTTATTTTAATATTAGTATCAATTGTATTTAATAATACATTATTATCTCAGTCCAGTAGTTGTATTGGAGCTGAACCATTTTGCACTGGAACAACAGTAAATTTTCCCGCATCAACAAACAGTACTGGTAATTTTCCTCCTAATGTGTTTTTTGATTGTCTTGGAACACAACCTAATCCAGCATTCTACTATCTTCAAATAGATCAACCAGGAAATATTACAATTACAATGCAAAGCAATCCTTTGGTTGATATAGATTTTATTTGTTGGGGACCATTTAACGATCCAAACACTATGTGCGATAGCTTAACAGCTCCATATGTCGAAGATTGTAGTTATTCTATTGCAGCAGTTGAAACTTGTGATATAATTAACGCTGTAAGTGGTCAATTTTACATATTATTAATAACAAATTATTCAAATGTAACTTGTAAT
>Ga0160422_10000108_pt1 | contig 44120 bp, 44 predicted proteins | sample Fk160mmetaG_FD_108192 | JGI IMG/M metagenome (GOLD analysis project Ga0160422, IMG submission 108192) | Marine microbial communities from the Central Pacific Ocean - Fk160115 60m metaG | ecosystem: Environmental > Aquatic > Marine > Oceanic > Photic zone | place: The Central Pacific Ocean... | reverse complement strand
ACTGTTAAGAAAACATCACCTAATAAAATATCGGATGATTATCTTACTTATATAGAAAATGCAGAACCATTTACTTCAACTGTTAAGAAAACATCACCTAATAAAATATCGGATGATTATCTTTCAAATATACAACAAAGACCAATAGAAATTAAAGAAGCCACGGTTTCAAAAACATATGAAGATTATCTTTCAAATATAGAAAATAAAAATTCAATTCAAAAACCAGTTGTATCGTATTCCAGTATTTCTATTCCGAATGATTATTCATTACACAATTATCAAAGCCAATATGCTTTAAAATTACCAGATTATATTTATGGTATAGATAATATAAATAAAGAATTAGAAAATGGAATAAATTTAGTAAGTGAATTAATAGATTGTATAGGAGATAAAATAGTAAAAGAAACTTTTTCTTATTTCAAAGATAAATAAACAAAATTGAAAATAATATAAATTTAATAAAACAAATTTATATTATGAATACTTATTTACAAGAGAAAAATAGTCATGAACGTGATAATCATATTACATTTGATGAAGGTCCACATATATATACAATAGATGGATGTTCAGATTATATCTCTGTAACGACATGGGTACATAGTTTTTTTAGAAAATTTGATGCAGATAATGTAATAGACAAAATGATGAAATCAAATAATTGGGTTAATAATAAATATTATAATAAATCTAAAGATGAAATAAAACAAGAATGGGAAAATAATCGTGATGATGCTGCACGAAAGGGAACACAACTTCATTTTGAGATTGAAAAATTTTATAATAAATTAGAAGAACATGATACAGAGTATGAATTGGATATTAGTTCATGTGAAGTAAAATATTTTAAAAATTTTTATTATGATAATATTCATCTCGCAGCATATCGAACAGAATGGATGATTTACGACAAAGAACTAAAAATTGCAGGTTCAATTGATATGGTATTTAAAGAATTAGATGGAACATTATCTATATATGATTGGAAAAGAAGTAAAGAAATAATTAAAGAACCAAAATTTAATGAATATAGTATAGATTCTGAAATAAATTATATACCTGATACAAATTATTGGCATTATGCTCTACAATTAAATGTATATAAAGCATTATTGGAAAAAAATTATGGTGTAAAAATATCAGAATTATTTTTAGTTAGATTGCATCCAAATAGTGATAATTATGAGAAAATTCATGTAGTAAATTTACAAGAAGATGTAAAAAAACTTTTTAATAAACGAATTTATGAATTAAAGAATATTTGAGAAAATAAATAATGATAGATTTAACAGTATTATTTTTATGTTCTGGACTTTTTATATCAGCATTTACTTTATCATTTGCAATAGTTTCACAATTTATACATGTAACTTTTAATAATCAATATATAGAACAAAATAAATTTGAATATTATTATAATAATAATTTTATTGATTACACAGAGGTAGTAGATTCTTCTAATAATGATTATATTAATGGAATGTATAAAGAAGAAACTCCCGTTGGATTAGTTATTATGACATATAATAATGAAAAAGAAACATTTAACTATTATTGCGATAGATATGTTACAAATAAAATATTAGAAGTTGTTTGTAGAGGATTTGTATTAAAATATGAATGTTATCATATATTAGTAGATTATACTGAAGAATCTATAAAACGTCATACATTATTTAAAAAAGTTTTAGAAGAAGAAGAAAAAGTAAGAAAAGAAAAAGAGAATGATGAAGATGATGTTTTTGCTAAAATGAAACCATATAATAAAACTAAAAGTGAAAATAGTAATAGTACAGATGATATATTAATAAAAACGAAATTTAATAAATTCAAAAATTGTGGAAAAATAGAAGTTTATTATTCTGATAATAATAAATCTCAAAATAATGAAATAGAATATACAAATTTTTCATTCAAAGATTTTAAAAATAAGTTAAATTAACTTAAATATTTTTTTTAATTTTAAACTCTATAATGTAATAATACAATATTATAATAGTCAAATTCACATGGTTCTCTAAAATGAATATGATCTGTACCATTGAACATCATTAAACCACCTGACTTACAATCACATGGAATACAAGTTTCTTTATCTGGTGTAAAAGGATATCGCCCTTTATTTTTTATAGGTTGTTTTGTTTTATCAAAATATATTGGCCAATATGAATTTTCTGGTTTATCAATTATAAATGAAACTGTATATTCACAATCTGCTTGATCTGTATGTGCAGGTAAATCAGCATTTTTAGTATAGCATGCTAAATAAGTATATGTTGGTTTTACTGGTTTTTTTGTTAAATGTCTAATAATAGGTACTAATTCATAATGTAAAAAACGTGTTACTGTTTCATCTCGTGCTTTATATCTATTTGATTGACGATCACCTAAAGAAAATTCATTATTTTTAATACCTTCGTGAATATATGATTGAAGTATTTGTAATGATTCTGGTTTTATTATATTATTAACTATTGCTGGTGTGAATTCATCAAAATTAATATTTATATTTAAAATATCTTTATTAATTATACCATATACAGGATCTCGAGTCATTTTTAATTTTTCAACAGTATTTAAAACACTATTCCAATTAACTTTATTACAAAAAGTAAAACTTTTATAATGTTTTTTTTCTTTTACACTTGAATATGCATTTATTAATACTTCATTTATTTCTTCATTTTCTTTAAGTATAATATTTTCATTTTGTTGAATATTTTCATTTATTTGTAAGTCTTTAATATTTTGTATAATTTCTTTATTTACACTATTACTCTCAAATAATTGTGTAATACCTTTAATTAATTTACCATCTTTATTCTTTTCTCTAACATATATGTTAAATATTATACCATCATTATTACTTCTATTTTCTATAGATTTTTTCATTTTTGGGTCTCTTATATTAGTGTCTTTTATTGTATTCTTATATATTAATAAATCTCCTCGATTTACTTCTACATAATTTGATGTTTCAGGAAATTTATATTCTATCATATTTGATAAAGAACCAGTTATAGTAATAATTCTTTGACCTTCTAATCCTTTTGTTTTTTTTCTTTTTTCATTACCTTTTATACTAAAATCATATGCATCAAAATGTGGACAACGTTTTTTATTTGCAAAATATTTTACTACATTAATATTTTCAAAATGACTTTCATCTATACCTGTTACTTCACTAATACGTTTTACAAAATCACTTAATTCTGTAATAGATACCCAAGATTCTTCACGAGATATAATATTAGAATCATTTTTTTTAAAATTTATTGTTTTACAAATATTATCTAAATTTATTAATTCATCATCAGTAATAAATTTTCTTTTTATTTCTCTATTTACCTCTGTATTATTATTAAATTCATTTATTATATTTTTACTTACGATTGTTTCATTAGTTAATAATTCATTTTTTAAATCTTTATTATCAAGATCTACTATTTCATTTGCTTTTATTGATGGTTTGGGATCATATACAATTTCTGTTCTAGGTTTTTCTCGAAACCATAAATTAAAAGCCCATTTTTCTCCTTTCAATACAGGCATTCCAGCATGTTCAGATAATATGTGTTTTTTATTAGTATTTTTATGTACATTTTCAAAAAACAATAATCTTCCTTTAGTAGCTTTTACATTTATATTTAATCTTGTTAAACATGTTCCTCCACCTTCTTCTACATCATTCAAATATACAAGAGCTGTAAATAATCTTTGTCCACCATATTTCATACATCTTATTGCTTTTGCTGATTCATCGTGTTCCCATGAATCATGATGTTGTCTATATTCTTGTGATACATCATAATGTATAACTTGATATTGTTCAGCATTTATTAAAGGAACACCTATATAATTGGCTATTCTTTGACCAACATTATATGTAATTTTATCATTATCATGTTTTATCCAACAATTACTACCTGTTCTACCATTAGAAACAATACCAGTTTCTCCTTTTTGATTCGAAGAAACAAGTGCTTGTTTCATATTTGGAGAGGCTAATTTAATAAAATGATCACATTCATCATTTGATACAAAATTATCAATTGTAAAAACTAATGGATCTTCATTTAAAATATTTTTATGATTCTTGACATTTTCCAAAGTAAAATTATTTATTGTTTCATTTTTAATTTGATTAGGATCATATATTTCAAATTTAACTTCAGAAATATTTATTTTTTCCATATAATTATCTAATTGTTTTAATTTTAAATTAAAAAATTGAATATGAAAACTAATTATATAAATTATAATATGGATTCTGATAGTAATATATTATTTAATGAAATTAAAAAACATTCTAGCTTTTCGAATTTGGAAAAACATAAACAAGAAGAAATTGAACTAGAATTCGATAATACTGTTAAAACTGCAAAAAATAATTTATGGTTTATTCCTAATAAAGAATTAGATATAACATATCCAAATTTTGCGGGTGGTTCTTTTTCTACGATACATGATTGTAAATGGCGCGGTACAAATATTGTTGTTAAAAAACCAATACAGAATAATATTACAAATCTTATTGATTTTATTAAAGAAATCAATATTTGTAGTACACTTAGACATCCTCATTTAGTACAATTTCTTGGTATTTCTTTGACTAATTCAAATTTATTAATTTTATTTGAAAAAATTAACGGACCTAATCTAGAAGATTATATTATTAATAAAAACTCCATGATGTCTAGCAATATACAAAAACATATAGTTTCACAATTAATTACCACTTTTAAATTTTTACATAACTGTAATCCTCCAATTATTTATAGAGATCTAAAACCACCAAATATTCTTATTGATAAAAATTCTAATGTTAAATTAACAGATTTTGGATTAAGTAAATATTTTCAAAATGAATCTAACGAAGCATATCTATTATCTGGTGAAACCGGTACCATTAGATATATGGCTCCAGAAGTATTTAATAATCTAAAATATAATTTAAAAGTAGATGTTTACAGTTTAGGATTAATCATGTATTTTATTTATACTTTTGAAAAACCATTTCAAGAACATTCAGTAGAATCTATGAAGATTTATTTTAAACAAGATGACTTAATTTTATCTACAAAAAAAATTAAATCTAAAACCATTCAAAATATAGTTAATAAGTGTATTGATAAAAATCCCGAACAAAGAATTGATATTAATGAATTATTTATTGCTTGGGATATATATTTAACACAACATCAAAACAGAAATAGATGTATAATTGTATAAATATATGATTATTATAAATATTTATATTTTTTTATATTTTATAAAAATTATTATAACTTAATATATATAATGACATTATTAATAGTTCCTGTCTTTTTAGTGTTACTTATTTTACTAATATTTTATATATTTGATTTACATTTATCTATAAAAACTACATCTAACATAGGAGAAACTAACAATGATTCTTTAGCGACTGAAAATGATACATCTGAAGAAACATCCGAAGAAACCGACGATGAACTTGTTGATACATCTACTGGTTTTGGAACAGATATATCCGGTTTTGATATAAATGATATATCAGGTATTAACATAGATGATTTGTCACAATTTAGTAGAGATGATTTAATGGCCATAGTTACAACAATGGTTAATACAGAGGTTAATATAAATCCAACAGAATCAGAGATAACTGAACCTGAAGAACCCATTTCCGATTTAGAAGAAATTATACGTAATTTTAAGAATTCTTATAATGATCATTCACATTCCATTAATAGAGATTCATCTGGTATTAGATTGCCTCTTTTTTCGAGAGGGTCCAGGTTTTCAAACATAGCTGCTTGCTACGAGCCGGGTGTGAATGAAGGTAATCCCGCAGGTATGCCGTCGAATGCTATTGAGTGTGCGACGAACAATGTAAATGATTGGGAAAAATGTTCAGAGGCATGTATAAATAATCCAGGCTGTTGGGCGTTTGTCACTTATGACCCTACTAAAGGGCGCGTCGACGATCTGGGAGGGGAGGAAGCAGCAACTTATAAGGCATGGTTATGTATGGGTGACCCGCAGAATTTAGAGGAGGTACTCGACGGTCGCGAGGCAGAAGGTGATAACTACGTTTTCCCAGAAGGAGTGCGTGGTGTAGGGACCGGAGATAACCAATATAATATGTATAATTCGTTTGCAAAGTCAGGATATGATGTTTGGATACCCAATTCAAAATTTAATATGTCAAATACAAACAACCAATATAATAATTCATCCGAAACAGAAGAAGTCGTAAATGATGATTCTGGTGAAACAGATGAATAATTACGATATTATAAAAATAACATCATAATAAATAACATTTTAAAAATTTATTATTAAATAATAATAATAAATTTATATGGGATGTTAGAGGGGCGTGTGGAATACCCTTTTATATAAATATCATTTGTATTTAAAAATTAGATTATTTATATATTATGAATATAACTAGTAAAAAGGTAATAGAATTTTATAAAATTAATCCATCATACGATATTAATATCATAAATGAATGTTTAGTCGATTTATTAACAAATGTTCTTTCTCAAACACCTAATCAAATTATGAACGAAAATACTATAACATGTTTATTAAAAAATTTAAATGACAAATGTAATGTTTTAGGTAATACAATAAATAATATACATAATTCACAAACAAGATTGGAATCTGATATAAATGAATTACAAAAAAGTATGTTGGAGTCAATTAGTTTGAAATTATATGATAGTCGCGATCAATTTGTAAAGGAATTTGAAAAATGTATTAATTCTTCACAAAATAGTGAATTTCAAAAACATCAACAATTAGCTACTGATAATCTTGATAAACTTCTAGATAAATTACGTATATATTTTAATGATCAATTTAGTAGTTCATTTGATAATCAATTTAAACAGTTTTCAAAAGATATTCATAAAGATTTTTTAGAAGCAACACAATCTGGTGAAAATTTAAATAAATTTGAATCTACACTTACTTCAAAATATGAAACATTATACAATTTTATTTTACAAAATAATCATGAATTTAGAACACAACTTACAAAATTAGATTGTAGTGAAGATATATCTCATATAAAAACATATTTTGAACGTCAAAAAAATTCATCAAATAAAGGAAATGATGGTGAAATTAAATTAGAATATATTTTAAATGAAATATTTCCCATTTCTACAGTAGTAAATACATCTGGTAAATCTAAATCAGGAGATTTTATTGTAGAGAGAGAAGATTTACCCGCAATTATGTTTGAAAATAAGGATTATAATACTAATGTACCTAATCAAGAGGTTGATAAATTTATTCGTGACATTGAATTCATAAATCATCACGGCATTTTTCTTTCGCAAAATAGTGGTATATCAAAAAAAGAAGATTTTCAAATAGATATACACAATAATAAAGTAATCATTTTTGTACATAATGTGCAATATTCAATCGATAAAATAAAAGTTGCCGTTGTTATGTTAGATCATATTGTATCTAAAATAGAACAATTAGATATTAAAGGCGATACTATTTCTGAAGATACTATGGTAAATATAAATAAAGAAGTTACTATATTTATACAGCGTAAATCGTCTGCATTAGAAATGCTTAAAAGATTCAATAGAGACATGTTGAAAGAATTAACTGAAATAGAATTACCTGAAATTACTAAATTATTATCATCAAAATTTGCTACAAGTGATACAACTATAACTAAATGTAATGGATGTGGAAAAGATTTTAAAAATGCTAAAGGATTAGCAGCCCATAAACGTTATTGTAGCAAATTAAAAGAAATATAAATTTAAACTAATTATATAATAATTATAATTATTATACAATTTACATTAATTTTTTATTATCATATATTTAATTTACTTGTACACACATTGTATGTAAGATGCGATTTTGTAAATAAGCAACAAGAGAGAGCGCTATGAAACCCATTTCTGATACAATTAATTGAACAGGAATTTTTTTCATGAGAAAAATCTCACCAACTATAGCTGCAAAAACTAAAGCAATAGCTATAAAATTTATTACCATAAATACATAAAATAAAAAACAATAATCTTTGCTTAAAGGTCCAAATAAAGTATTGTGGATATTTTCCATCATTATATTATATTAAAATATTATATTATATTTTTTTTGTTTTTCCATAGTATTCATATCCATGGCCCATTTTTATCATTTCATCATTAATATATAAATTATCAGATTTTCTATATACTTTTGCTAAAATACGTCCATATTTATCAAAATCATCAAATTCTACTATAACAAAAGATTTATTACAATTACTTATTGAAATAAATGCTTCTTTGGCTTCAATTGCTTTAATTTTAATTTCATCTCTATTTTTTATTGATTTTAATGGTTTCATTTCTGGAGAATCATATCCATAACATCTAAATTTATATTTAATTATATCATTTTTATACTGAAAAACACCTGTAAATGTATCACCATCATAAACATTTACTATTTTTACCGGACATTTATATCCTTTATAACTAAATAGTTTAATACTATCATCATCATATTTGTCTAATGATTTTCTATTTAAACATTTGCAAATATTATTTCTAATACAATACATTATTTGTTATATTAATTAAAATTATATATTTATTTCTTATTTCTTAATGATTTTATAGTACGGAGCACTTTACCCGCCCCATGTCTTTTTTTTTTTAATGAATTTTTTTTTTTCTTTTTTGCATATATATACCCCCCTCTTTTTTCTCTGTCTACATCTTTGGTAATTTTAGATTCTTCTGGTTCTTCTGGTTCTTCTGGTTCTTCTGGTTCTTCTGGTTCTTTAGGTTCTTCTGTTTGTCCTAGTTCTTCTGCTTCTAGCGATTCTTCTTGTTTTAACTCTTTAAAACTTTCTACAGCAGACGTAATTGCTTCTAGTTGTCTTCGCAATTCTTCTTGTTCATCATCTTTACTTTTAAACATTTCTTCAATTTCATTAGTGAAATTTTTAATTTTTTCACTGAAATCTTTTATTAACTCTTTAATATCATCTTTTTTTGTATTTCCAGAACCTAAATCTAGAGGTTTTTTCTGATCATTTAATATACTTGGCTCGGGATCGTTTCCTAGCATTTTATTTATTGCATCCATTATATTATTTAACAATATTTAATTATTTAACAATATTTAATTATTTAACAATATTTAATTAATATTTTATTATATTAAAGTTATGGATATTCATAATAAAGTTACAGAAATTATAAATAAAACTGAATTATCACAAAAACAAAAAGCTGGTTTAAATATTAATGAGGCTAGTAATTTTGTTGTAGTGACATATTGGTGGGGTCGAGGAAATTTAAATCGTAATATGGCTAGACCCTGTACGAGTTTTTATGAAGATTACTTAAAACAAATTAATAATCATATGATGACATTAATTACGAAAACTCTAGCTTCCGACTCTCCTGGTACAACAACGAATATTTTTGAATTATTAGAAACAAATCCCGAAAAATTTAAAACTTTATTCACAATAATAAAAAAAATGGTTATGCATCATTTAACAGATTTATGTAATGAAATGAAAATTCCTATAAAATCACGATCAAATGAAAAGTTATCAACACACGACAGATATAAATTACTTCAAGAAAAATATCCCAAACTAGCACAATCACGAGAACCCAGTTATTTAGGTAAAGAATGTTTCAAAATTGTTAGAGAATCCTTAATAAAAAATAAAAATAATCTTATACAATTAGTTAATACCACAACTGATTTTGATGAACTTAAAAAAAAATATAATGATATTAAGACTCAAAATACTATTTTAAACAAACAAATTGAAGAATTAAAACAAAAAAAAGACATGCTTACAAAAGATAAGTTATTATTTGAATGTTTAAAAAAAGAACTATCAAAAGATCCATTATCACAAATAGATAAAGAAATTTCTAACATAATAAATAATCAAATCAAACCTGCATTAGATAAAATTAAAAAAGCACAAGAAGAAAGCAAAAACAAGAAAAAGGAGTTAAATACAGCAGTCTTAAAGGTGATGAAAAAAAAAGAACCAATTTCAACATTTGATAAATTAATTGCTCTGTTCGAATATAAACCACCTATAAAATTTGAAGAAATGATTGAAAATTGGGAGAAACAATGTCGAGAAAACGGTTGTAATTATTTGGCCGTAGAATATAACGAATTCGTAGGTTCAGATAATTATCAATTGGCTATAAATGCTAAACCAAAATTCATTAAAAAGGTTCTTGAACTGTGTGAAGGTAAAAATGTACTATATATAGATGGAGATATGACCATAAGACAATATCCAGGAATTTTTGATATGACAAATATTGACTTTATGGCTCGTGGATGGTACATAGATCCTCGCTCTAGTTATAAAATGGAAGAAAGTATTATGTATGACCCATATTCTTTTGAAACATCAGGTGGGATCATGTTTTTTGCCAATACAAATCAAGCCAAAAAACTTATACAATTATGGATTAATACAGCAGAGAAAAAGATAAATGAAGGCAAAGCCGATGATCGAGTATTATCACTAGTTTTCAATACCAAAGCAGTAATGACATGGGTCAGAATAATACAATTACCTGTAGAATATTTATGGTTAACTCTTGATTATGACGAACGTATGATGGACATGGTATATGATTATGACGAAAAACAAATGGAAAGCACTATTATGGTTGATCACCCAGAATGCTTAACGAGTGAAGACACGGCTAGTGGGGCAGGAGCATCATCTGATAGACAACCCAAGTTTTCTTCCTTTTTAGAAGATTTGACACCCTGTGAAGAAATAATTCATGAATATATATTATTCAAAGACCTACCAAATCCATTAAATAACGCATTTCAAACACCATTAATAAATTATTATGATACACTAGAACAAAAAGATGATATTGATTATAATGGTTTAATGGACTTATTCAAAACACCCGGACAAATAGATACAACAATGTATTTCCCTTATTTTTTCTGGTATCATTATTTCATGGGAGATGTACATTATTTGGACGATGGAAATTCCGAATTAGTTGATATGGGTTTAGTAGAAGAAGGTGGTGATACACAAGATAATGTACAACCACTTTCAATTATACCACACAAAGATAGATTTGGTAACAAAATACATCCTGCTGCTGAAGGTATGTCATTTAATAAACTTGTTGATACAAATATTAAAAATGCAAATGATCTTAATTTAGAATCATTATTATTAGCATCTCCAGACAACAAAAGTGGAATATTACTAATCCCATTAGAAGATCATGGTCAAGATTATGTTATTATTAATATAGAAAAAAGTGCCTTTAATCCATCCTTATTAGAGAAACGCGATATTATTAAAATAATTTTACGTATATTATTAGAAAACAAATCTGTCATTTTCAACCCACCAACAGTTAGCGAAGAATTATACAAAAAACTAGAGGACAATTTAAACAACATTTACCAAGATGTTGATTTCGTTTTTAATCCTATTTATAAAGAAAATATTGGTAAATCTGAATACAGACGTACAGCATTTTATAATCCGTATATTAACTTACATGAACCTATTCTATTTAGACCTGAATCCAGATTAATTGATTTTATATCTATGTGTTCTTCACTAGATTATTTGTCTAATATGATTGCAAATGGTTGTTACGAATTTATATCTTTAACACGATCTGCATTTTTATTACCTTCAAGAGATCAATTTGGTAAATTACCACCAAACATTAATACTATGAAATATCAATCCTATCAAATTGGTGGAGCAATTTATCCTAATGATTCACAGGTACAATCATCGTTAGAAAAAAGAATGATTGACTATATTGATGGATTTGAAACTGATTACACTAATTCTGGAAAAATATCAGGCAATAAATCAAATTCTCGCAAAAAAAAATTAACAATAAAAAATAAATCTTCTCGAAAAAATTAAAATATATTTTTTCCTTCAAGCAAATTCCGGATTCCATGAATCAATACCATTTATAAATTTCATTACAAATTCATCTGTTTTTAAATTTTTATCTCTACATTTTGCATGACCAAAATCTATAATGTATAGATGTTTATTAACCAACATAAAATTATATCCTGTAATATCAACATAATTAATTAAATACGAGTCAAGAATTTCAATAAAATTACGAATAACTTGTATATATTCTTCCGGTACATCATTTAAATTATCACCATATATATTAGATAAATTATCACCATTTAAATGTTGCATAATTAATTCTTTATCATTTTCATTATATTTGATAATTTTAGGAACTTTAATATTAACACGTGTAGATTTATTTTTATTTAGATTTTGTACCAAACTAAAAACCCAACTATGTATAAAATATTCTTCATATTCTACATTTTTTTTTACAAACTGTGGCATTTTATTTACAATATAATAATTACGTTATTTTATTTCAATTTTATAAATAAAAATTGATTATATTTTAATTAATATAAAAATTTAACTATATGTATATAATACACATGAAATCATTGTATATATCTTTATTTTATTTAATTAATTTAACTAGTGGTCTAATTAATTTTCGTAATTCAAATACACCTCGCGAATATCCTTTTCATACAATAGAAATGGCACCATACCATCCTAAAATTCACGGATATTCAAACATTGGATTTTTAGGCGATATTCATGCAAAAGGAGTTCCTATTGCTACAAAAATTATAGACATTTTAGCATATAATAAACGCAATGTTCGTCAAGAAATCGCTGATAAATTATTTAAAATTAGTGATCCTACATCAAATGTAGTAGATTTAGGATCATCGACTGGTATGATGACAACATGTTTATGGAATGCTGGTTTCAAAAATTTAACGGCACTTGATACATCACCACAAATGTTAAAATATGCAAAAATGAGATTGCCAAAAGAAGTAGATTTAGTATTAGGTAATGCGGGTTTACATGTACCAAGTGCCGATATTTATGTATGTAGCTTTGTTATGCATGAACTTCCTAGTGTAGCCCGCAAGGCTATTTTGAAAAATGTATATGATAACATGAGTGAAAATGGAATGTTACTTGTTGTAGATATTCACCAAACGTACACACCAAAAGAAGTTATGCTACAAGGAGAACCGTTTTGTTTAGATTATATTAAAAACTTTAATGATGAAATAAAAAATTCAGATTTTAGCGTTGAAAGTAAAACATGGATTGATAATCACGTACAAACATGGTGGTGTAATAGGGGAAATCAAGGTTCTTCCTTACTCCCTCCTTAAATATTTTTCATAATTATCTTTGGTAAATTAGTTCATATCTATTAGACATTTCCGAAATGTCTATAATGTAATTAACCCCCGAATGTTCATCGAAATAGCCCCCCCAATGTTTCCTCCTTTGTAAAAATTCTTCGAATTCTCTTGCTATCATATTTTTATTATTTATTTCCTGTTTATCATAACATCGGTTAAAGATAAAGTACAAAAATTCGTTTTCATAAAACCTATAATAAAAATTAAGTGGCAAATGTCGCAAATAATTGAATTCGTTAAAATTATAATTTATCTGTCTCACAACACTCTTATGTTGTTCTTTTACATTCGGAAAAGTATAACTCATTATATAATTTACTATCTCATTTGGTAAATTATATTTTTTACACAGCATCAAACATGTTCTCATATTTTAATATAATTTTATGAAAAAGAGTTTAAACCATATTCACTATCAAATAAATACTAATAATATTTATAATTAAATAATTCAAAATCTTTTTTGTAAAAAGTATTTATTAGAGATATAGAATCCTGGTTTAAATATTTACTATAATCTTTATTGACATTATCTTGTTCAATATTTATATTAAAACCCAAAAATTTTTTCAACTCATCGTTTGATTCATTTAATGTTTCGGTTTTGAATATTTTAATATTTTTAATTAATTCAGAGTTTTCATCTGTAATGAATTTATATTGAGGTTCATTATGATTATCTAAATCATTTCTATCTAAATAACTATTTTTAATTACATTATATACTTGTTCAGTAGTAAAATTTTTGTTAATTAGTTTATGCCAAAATAAATCACTTATAATTCTATCATATGGATTTCTAACAACAGAAAATATTTTAATATTATCAAAATTTACATGTAACTTATCTCTAAATTTATAAATGGTTGTATAAAATTGATGTTGAAGAGATATTCTATTATATGGAAAATCTAATAATGTATTGGAAGGACTACCGGTATATAATGTTTGCCGTGTATTTTTTTCAATGTTACTTTCGATAACGGTTCCACCTGTTTTAGGTATATGTATAAATAACAAATTTTTCTTTGCATAATAAGGCATATATATATATCGGCGTTTTAAATGTGTAAAACAAATCAAACAAAATGTTATAGAATTAATATAAAAATTGATTTTTTTTTTATCATATTAATTACAATAAAAGTAATCAATATGGCAGATTTAGCTCACCAAGACTGGAAGCCTGTAACACTACACCGCAATTATACTCAAGATGAAGCTCTAAAAAAAGCGCAACGAACCGGAACCTCTACTAGTGTACAAAAACAAATCAATCCGGGAACAGTAAATTCAAAAAAATTAGATAACGAAACTGAAACATTTAATATTGTAAAATCCGGATTGACAATGGGAAAGCAAATACAGCAAGGACGTAGTGATAAAAAACTAACACAAAAACAATTGGCTACAATGTTAAATGAAAAACCACAAGTTATTCAACAATATGAAAATGGACAAGCTATCCCTAATCCACAAATAATTAATAAATTACAAAAGGCTCTAGGTGTTAAACTAACACGACCTAAGAAATAAACCTCGTCTTATTCATATTCATTAAATTCCTTCATAAACTTGGAATAGAAGCTATCCTTGCTTCCATTCGACAATAACAAGGTGTGCAAAACATGTTTGTTTCCAATTATTATACATTTTTCTTGAGCCCTAGATATTGCCGTATAAAATAATTTTTTGTTATTTTCTCCACTCCTCCACATTGAATGTGATTTTGATAGAACAATAACACACACCCTCTCCTGTGAACCTTGAAACTTATGTACCGTTGCGCTATAAAACAACTGAAAATCTTCTTTCAAATCTTGCACAGCAATCGTTCTATGTTGTTTATCGTCTTGATATTCAATTACACAAAAATCCTTCCACCTTCCACCAATCAATTCTTTTTTTATTTCCACGATTTTCGCCACATCGCCATTAACACGTGGAGGATCTAACGCATAATCGTTTTCTGTTTGAATTATATAATCATTTAAATAATAGTTTGTTTTGAAATGTTCGAGTACCAACTTTTGCGACGGATTGTGAATATTTTGCAAAATACGATTACATTGTTCGGTTCCCCCATCAAATCCATGTTGAGGTGTGATTACACGATAATCACCATTTTCCTCAAACAGTAACTTAAACTCTTTTTCAAGATTAGTCTCGGACATGTCAACTAATTCTTTAAACATTATTTCATCATTGTCAAAATCCTCTATCACTAATCCATTATTCATATATTTTTTTATATTTTTCGCTAAAATCACCTTGTCTGTACGTTTAATCTCTTCCAAATACGTAATAGGAAATTCAATATCCGATTTCAGAATACAGTCAAACGGTCTTCCTACTTGAATTGGTGGTAACTGATTGTTATCTCCTACTAAAATTAACTTTGTATTATGCTTTATGAAAATATCAATAAGTTTTGTGAACAAATCAAAAGAAATCATCGACGACTCATCGATTACAAATACCGCAAATGGATTTTCATAAGTATCATCCATTGTCTTGTAAATCTCTTCTTGTGTAGTTGGTTCCTTTTGTTGTTTTTTCTTACTTCTATAGATCATCCATTCAGGATAAATCATATACAAAAATCGATGTATCGTTCCCGCAAACTTATCGTCAGTTTTTTTACATTTGACCTTTAAATCTTTAATTGCCGTTCCAGTAGGTGCTAGCAACCATACATATTGACCATTATCATTATAATGATCCACAATTTCTTTTATAATTGTTGATTTCCCCGTACCAGGGTATCCAGTAATCAAACTAAACTTATATTGAATTGCTTTCAATACTGCTAGTTTTTGATCATTTGTCAAATGCTCTGCTAATGACGAATATAACTCTTTATTCAGTTCATCATCTTCGTAAAAATGTTCAATCAACTTATCACCTGTTTCTTTTTCCAAGTCTATAAATTTTTGCATAGAATAATAAATTGTATTGTTGTGGTTAATTTTCACAAATAAGTTTTGAATCTCTGAAATAGAAATTAAATATTTTTTCCAATCAAACTCATTTAATTCTTTATCAATTCGATATTTAGTAATATAATATTGTCCTATCTTTTTAAGAAAACAATAATATATCCACGAATACATTATTTTATTTTTTGCATCAATATATCTGTTAAAATATTGTTCTACTGTTCCTATTTGTTTAATTTTTATATCAACTATAAACATTACTTGTGTAAATGTCAATAATTGTTTATCTTCGTTTAAAAAATTAAATGGATTAATTACTACTTGAGAAAGATGACAATCATTATCTTTATCATACTTTGTATCCTGTAAAATATTTTTTATATTTGTTAATGATATTTTATGTTTTACTAAATTTTCTATTAAATTATTGAATTCTTTCTTTTTTTCAGGGTATCTTTTTTTTGGATATTTTTTACCATCATGTAAGTCTTTCTTATAGTATAATAATTTTTGAGATTTATCATATAAATCAGAAACTTTAGGATCTTTAAATTTAAAATCTTCTTCAGTTGATACTAAAGCTTCTCTTTCTAATATTATAGTTTTTATAGTCATATATTAATTCTACAATATACATAGCGTTTTCTTTTTAATCAATTTTTATTTACTTAAATACATAAAAGAGAAATATACAAATGGATTATAAATTATATGAAAATATTTTTAGCGACGAAGATATTCAATATATTATAAGTAATATAGATGAAACTAAATATCATGATGGTATGGTAGGTGGCAGACGTGTGAATATTAAACAAAAAAAACGTAAAGATCTTTTTATAAATGATGTTAAATTATTATCTGTTATAGATGAAATACTTTATTCAGCATTATACAAAGAAGTAAAAGAAAATTTTTATGACATTAAATTTCGTGAAAAATGGAAGGTAGGAAAATATATAGGTAATGATAATGCTTTCTATAATATGCATCGTGATGATTCTGATGAAACTAGATATCGTAAGATGTCTATGATAGTTGCTTTATCAGATCCAGATGATTATGAAGGAGGCGAATTTTGTTTTGATTCATTAAAAAAAGAATTTAAATTACCAAAAGGTTCAGTATTGGTTTTTAGATCATCTATGTTTCATCATGTAAATATGATTACTAGTGGTTTACGTATTGTTCTTGTTTCATTTTTCTTTGATACAGAAGGTCTTGCTAAAAGAAAAGAATTTGTAGAAAATACATCACCATTGCAATATAAACCATATGTAAAATCTATTAATTTAAATTATGATGATGTACCAGCTGTAATGCAATCAACAAAAACTATAAAAAATCATTTGCATGATATTGATTATTCAGATAAAGGCAATAAACATCCTTGGACAGATGAATCTGATTATTGGTATGAAGATAATAATTCAGAAATTTTATTAATAACCTTTGCTGGTATGGGATGGAAGGATTCTATACCTACTTTCATTTTTTATAATTTTTTAAAATCATACGAAAATATAGATAAATTATTTTTAAGAGATGTAACATGTAGATATTATATGACAGGTTTAAGAAACTCGTCATCATCATTAGAAGATACATTAACATTAATAGAAAATATTATTGATAATAAACAATACAAAAAAATCATTGCATTAGGTTGTTCTGCTGGTGGTTATGCTGCAATTTTATTTGGACATTTATTAAATTTTGATAAAGTACTAGCATTTTCCCCACAAACAGTATTAAATCATAAAAAAACATTACTTATTGGAGATAAATTTAATGCACCAAAAACATGCGAATGGTTATCAACCAGATCAAAACAACCCAGTGCAAATACAACAGAGTTATACAATAAAGCATTAGATTTGAATAATATTAAACCATTTAATTGCGAGATAGATATACATTATTCAGTTTTAGCTAATATGGGTACTGATAAATTACATGCTTTATATATCGAAGATCAAGATAAATGTAATATTTTTGAACATCCAGGAAACGATCATATGATTGCTTTAACTTTAAGAAATAATGGTAAATTAAAAGAAATTATTGATGCAGAACTATTAACCTAATCATTTTTACATTTTGTCACTAAATATTTGAATTTTCTTTTTTTTATAACTTATCTTAAATTTTTTTTTATTTTAATTTCTTTTTCTTATTTTTCGAAATAGTTGGTGACATAATTCTTATTCCTTTCATTTTTATATTTATTTTAAGAGATAATATAAATACTATTTGTGAAGTACTATTTATATGATTTGTACTGAACCTGTATCTATGATTACCCTTCTTCCAAAAATAGATCAGGCTCAAGCTATAGAAATTAACAATATACTTGAAGATGAAATAAATATAATTAATAAAAATATTAAAATTGTAATACAAGTTTGTCAGTATGTTTCATCTATATGTGAAACACTTTGCAAACGAAATGAATTTGATAATGAATCTTGGACTAATGCAATTGCATGTTATCTTAATTCATTTATGTCAGATGATGATGCTAATAAGGTTTGTGATAATGTTTTTAAAAAATGTAAGAAAAAATGGGAAATTATTCCAATAGATGATTCACATCCTGATGATTTATGTAATGTTGAATTTTCACTTGCATATGGTGGAATGATACTTCTTAATTCAGCAAAGTTACATGTACGTCGTGGTCATATATATGGACTTCTTGGTCATAATGGTTGTGGTAAATCAACACTTATGCGAGCAATAGCAAATAAACAGCTTGATGAATTTCCTATGGATATTAAAACATGTTTTGTAGATCATGATATAGATGGTTCAGATGCTACAGAAACAGTTTTAGAATGGATTAATGCAGATAAAGGTCTTATGCATCTTACCGCAGAAGAAAAGAAAAAACAGTTAGATGAACTTGAATTTACAGAAGAAATGCAAAATTGGGGAATTGGTTCTCTTTCAGGTGGGTGGAAAATGAAACTAGCTCTTGCACGTGCTGTACTTACAGGTGCTGATATGTTATTATTAGATGAACCGACAAATCATCTAGATGTTAAAAAAGTTGCATGGCTAAAATCATATCTTACATCTCTTAAACAATGTACATCTATTGTAATTTCACATGATTCAAAATTTTTACAAGATGTCGTTACTGATGTAATTCATTATGAACGCCGTAAACTTATTCGTTATCCAGGCCAACTTACAAATTTTATGAATAAGTGTCCTGATGCAAAAGCATATTTCTCATTTGCAGAAAGCGTACAAGTGTTTCATTTTCCACAACCTGGTCCACTTGAAGGTATAAAATCTAAAACAAAGGCAATTCTCAAACTTACTGGTGCATCATTCAAATATCCATCTCGTGATAAATTTACATTAGTAAATGCTAGTGCACAGTGTTCGATGGCGTCACGAATTGCTGTAATTGGACCTAATGGTGCAGGGAAAAGTACACTGATTAAAATGTTAGTAGGTGAATTACGTGCGACCGAGGCATGGGGTAATGATACACCAGAAAAGAATATAGAAAACTGTTACTGGCGTCATCCAAATTGCAGGATTGCATACGTTGCACAACATGCATTTCATCATATAGAACAACATTTATCATCGTCACCTGTACAATATATTCAATGGCGATTTTCTTCTGGTCTTGATAAAGAGGCACAAGAATTAGAACAACTAACTATGACTGATAAAGAAAAAAAATGTCTTGAAGCGAAATTACTTGTTTTTTTAAAAGAACAGAAAGGTGCGGAAGAAATTGATGAAGCTGGAAACATTAAGCCCGGCACTACAGAGTTTGTGTTTGATTATATGGAGACATGGGATGCTAAAACAAATCCAGTAAAAGCCGATATGCATGGACCACAACCACGTATGATTAAACAGTTACTGGGTCGTCGTCAGAAGCATGGTGATTATGAATATGAAGTAAAATGGGTTGAACTTGATGTAATTCATAATGTATGGATGCCAAAAGAAGTTCTTGAAAAATTTGGATTCGGTTCTATGGTACGTTATATGGACGATAAGATTGCTGCTGAATCAGGAAATGTTCGACCACTTACTACTAGTGAAATTCAAAAACATTTAGACTTACTAGGTCTTCCAGAAGACTTTGGTACATATGGTAAACTTGCTGGTCTTTCTGGTGGTCAGAAAGTAAAAGTTGTACTTGCAGCCGCAACATGGTTTTGTCCTCATTTATTAATTCTTGACGAACCAACAAATTATCTTGATCGTGATTCTTTAGGTGCACTTACTGCTGCAATTAAAGATTTTGAAGGTGGAGTACTTATGATTTCACATAATGAAGAATTTTTCGGTCCAATATGTCCAGAACGCTGGGAAATCCCCGGAGATACAACGGTCACTGTTACTGGTGCTGAATGGATGGAAGCAGTTAAAGCTAAAGAACTTGAGGCTAAAAAATCTGCATCCAAACTTCATTTGAATCAAGAGAAAAAGTTTGATTCATTTGGCAATGAAATTGTTAGAGGAAATGATGGACCAAAAATCTATACAGCAAAAGAGCTTAAGGAAATGGAAAAAAAAATGAAAGATATGAAGAAAAAAAATGCAAATCCAGATGATATGCTTGATCTCGAAATTGAAATTGACGAAGCAAGAAAGCAAGTAGACAAAATCAAATCACTAGAAAAAGCCGAAAAAGAAAAGGAAAAAATCGCTAAAAAAACCAGTGCCCCATTCAAGGATAAAAAGGGTAAAAAATAGAAAAAATATACACCAATAAAATAATGTTATTTAGGGTTAGGAAGACAAGTGATAGATTATAGGGTTTCATAAATCCTTTTCACATCCTCCATATTACGTATGTTAGGTCCAATACGTATTTCTTTTACTTTTTTATTTTTAAATATGTTATACATCATGTGTGGAAAACAACTCATATTACCAATATGATAATCACAATTAGATAAATATCTCAATGTTTCATAATTAGCTTCTGCATTTGTACCAAGAATTTTGTCTCGTATAATAACATGTACCCCATTTGTGTAAAATACTTTATTACATTCAAATTCATCATAATCAAAAACTATTTTTTTATATTTTTTCATTTGATCTGTTAATTTATTCATATTGTAATGATCAGATAATATAACTACATCTATATCAAATATTTTGTTACTATATAATTCTAATGTAAGTTTATTAAGAAGTGAAAAAAAAGTATTCATTGTTCTTGGATTAGGACGATTAGAAAATAATTGTTCAATATAATCATCTCTTCTAAAATGCATAATAGCTAATTTATTTTTAGAGAATGGAATATAATCCCAATCAGGTTGTGAATATGGAACATGTATTTCTTTCATATATTTTTGATCATTATTCCAATTAAACATTTTAGCTATAATAGGTCTTTTTTGTGAATTTATAATATAACTTCCAGCATTAATATACATAATTTTATTTCTTGGAAAATCTTCAAAAAAATTTTTATCATACAAAAGTAATTCTACTAATGTTTGAAATTGTATATTTATTAAATCGCATTCCTTTATATTATCCCGTTTCTCTATAAATTCAAATCCCGGAAAATCATACATTCTTAAATATTTACTTGAACCATGACTACTATTATTATATGAAAAATTCATATTCTTTATCGGTTTAAATGAAGTATTTGCAAAATTTAATAATTTATATATTCTTTCAAATCTTTGAATAAAATCACCCATACCTATTGTTGCCATAGTAAGATAATTAATTGGTTCACTATTATTTTTATAAGTATTATTAGAATAATTAAAATTTTTTTCACTTTTTATTATTTCTGTATTTTTATTATTATTAATATAATTATCAACATCTTCTTCATTAAGTAATATATAATTAAATGGTAGTTTTGATTTAATCATTTCTTCATAATTTTCATTAACTCTCATAATTTCATTACCAAATTTATTATAAACTTCTTTAAATTTTTGCATTAATTTAAGGTTATTATGTCCATGTTCTTTGAAAATTTCATAAAATAGATCATTTCCAAATACTTCTTTTAAATATTCATCATTATGTAAATTATAAATAATGAAATTTTCCATATTAACTGTTATATCATCTAATTTGGGTTTTATGATTATTCCTAAAACATCATTATAATTAGGAATCTCTTTAGATATCATAAAACATTCTTTATTCATTATACGAAATAATATATTTTCTGTGGGTAAACCAATTATTTTAGGTTTACAATAACATGTTATATTATAGATATTTGTATTTTTTAATTTTTTGAATTTATCAAATATATTCTTATTTGGTGTAAAAATATATAAATCCATTAAATTTATATTATAATTATATTTCCAGTTTTTTCCACGAACGTAATGGTTTTCTGAACATACGTTCATTTCTATATACTATTCCTTCTGATAGTAAACCAGCCGTCCAAGCAAATTCACTTATACTACAAACCATTATTGGTGCTCTAACTAAACTATAATGTGCTATTCGCCAATCACCATCTAAATGAAAATTTATATTTAAATCATTTAAATCTATAATTTCTTGAAATTCGGATTTTTTTCCTTGAGAAAATATTACAATTTTATAATTTTTATCATATTTATTTCTTAAGAAATTAATAACTCTTATATAAAAATTATTATCATCATAACGTTGTAACCAATGTCTATATGGTGTTCCGTCACGATTTTTCTTACCCCAATTATCTATACATCCAACGTCACCTCTGCGTATATGAATAGCTATATCACAATCTATATAATCTGGTTTCCATGTAGAAAAATATAAATCTCGTATTTCATTTATAATTGTATCAGTAAAATATTTATCAATATCATTTCCTTGTGCTTTATCACAGTGTCTTTGATATCTTATTTCTGGTTCACGAGAAATATCATCATCATCATCCGATTTTAAACCACAAAATTCTGATGCTATTGCAGAATGTTTATCCCCTTTAAATCTTGTAAATCTATATATACAATTGTTGAATCTCGCTAATGCTAATGCAGATATTTGAGCAGAATATTGTGATCCAAATCTATCATTTTTACCTGATACTATTAGTATTAATTTATCTGTATCTTTTGCATTATTACCAAACCATGCTTCTCCATCAACAAAATTTGGTTTTTTCATTAATTTAATTAAAGATAATTTTACGTATATTTAAATTTAAATTTAAATATAATAATAATTGTTATATTATATTTATAATTATGAAAGTTTGTTATTATTGGATTAATTTAGATTCTGCAAAAAATAGATATAATAATATGCTTACTCAATTTAAAGAAAATAATATCACTAATCATGTAAGAGTTACTGCATATCCAAGTATTAATTCAACAAAACGATTAAAAGAAAATGCGTGTTGTAGATCACATTTACAAGCTGTTATGCATTTTTTATTAAATTCAAATGATCCATATGCTTTGATATGTGAAGATGATTTAACATTTGAATTAAAACAATATTGGAGAAAAAGTGTTGAAGAAGTTATTAATGATGCACCATCAGATTGGGGAATTATTCAGTTAGCAACTATTATACAAAATATTCAATATAAATTTAATGATAAAGACACTTATTTTAAGTGGAACGATCAAAGATCGTCTTCTTGTTTAGCTTGGGTTATTCATCGTGAATGTGCAAAAGATCTTTTAAATAATTATTTAAATACAAGAAATATATATCAATTCGCAACACCAGATTGTTGGAGTAGTGGTATATATATTCGTGTAGATAAATATACTAAATACACTAGTTATACATATAAATATCCTATGTTTATATATCCAGATGATAATGATTCTCAATTAGATAATAGTTTATCATTACATACATCATGTAAAAGAGATATATTTAGATTTTTAAAAAGTGAAGAATCAAAACCAACAGAACCAAAAACACTAGAATCAAAAACACCAGAATCAAAAACACCAGAACCAAAAACACCAGAACCAAAAACACCAGAATCAAAAACACCAGAACCAAAAACACCAGAACCAAAAACACCAGAACCAAAAACTTTAGAGCAAAATGAAAAACAAATAATTGTAACTAGTATCCCACCCAAAAGTGGATTCGGTGCACATTATCTTTGGAAACTTTGTTTTTTAATTCACTGTAGAAAGAATAAGTATCGTTATTATAATAGCAGCCATGAAAAAAGCAATATTTTAACTATTTATTCATCTGAAGGAATTCAAATAGATAATACTATAGAATATAATAAAGAATTAAATGATTTCATGGGTATTGTTTCTGATGGAATTGATAAAAATGAAGAAATTCAACTAGATACATTTAATGGACTTAAAGTATATAAAAAAGAGGACGTCACAGACGATATTTTAAAAGAATTACAGGAAATGTATTACAATAGTCCAAAACCATCTTATATAGATTGTGATATTGCTGTTCATATTAGACGTGGAAATGTAACTGAAAAAAAAAATAGTCAGCGATTTGCACCATTATCTTATTACATAAATATTATAGATTCTATAATAAAAGATAATTATAAAAATAAAACACCAAAAATAATTATTTTTTCAGTAGGAGATCAAAAAGATTTTTTAGAATTACACAAAAGATACAATAATATTTCTATTATGTTGGATACTGATTTAATGGAAGCGTTTCATACTATGGTAATGTCTTCACATTTTATTATGGGTTATAGTGCTCTTTCATGTTGTGTAGGATTATTATCTAAAAATACTGTATATTATACAAAAAGTGAAACATGGAATAGACAATGTGTACCTCGATTAGATCATTGGATAGACGCTACTAATATTAATATATATGAAGTAGAAAATATAGAAAATACTAAAGAAATAAAATCTGTATACACTTATAAAAATCATAGATTAGGATTCGGAGCACAATATATTGGTTGTATATGTTGTTTCTTATATTGTCGAAATAATGGTTATTTATATAGACATTCAGAATTTAATCATATTGATAAACGTATGAATCCAGAATTAGATAATATAGTCAATAAAGAGTATACTAACGATTTAAATAAATTTATTGGAATGTATTCTGATGACATTGATGATTCTATTAGTAAAATAAATGTAAATTCTTGGCAATTCGGATTAGATAAATCTTGTTATAAAGAAGAATACTTATCTGAATTAAAAAAAATGTATTATAGTACTGAAAACCCCACACCAATTGAATGTGATATTGCAATACATATTAGAAGAGGTGATGTTAATGTAGATAAGTCTAATAATAGATTTCAAACAGTAAAATATTATAAAAACATTTTAGATAATATTGTAAATGAATTTAAAACACCACCTAAAATAGTTGTATTCTCTCAAGGCAATGAAAATGATTTTATAGAATTAAAAGATTATGATAATATAACATTTATGTTAAATACTGATATTAAAGAAGCTTTTCATAGTATGGTTTGTGCACCTATTTTTATAATGGGATATAGTGCCTTATCCTGTTGTGCTGCTTTATTATCTGATAATAAAATATACTATACAACATCTAAAGTATGGAATACACAATGTATATGTTGTTTAGATAAATGGATTAAAATATGAGATCAATCAAATAGAAAAACATTGCCTAATTAAAAAAAAAGATAATAAATTATATAATTTTTTATTATATAAATGAAAATAGCTATAGGTTTTTTTGGTATAACAAGAAGTTTAAAATATACAATCAATTCAATAGAAATTAACTTATTGAATGTTTTAGATGATAATAATATTGATTACGATATATATTTACATACTTATAGTGTTAATTTTAAAACTTATATAAATAAAAGAACAGGTGAAGGAGTTAATGAAAATATATTGAATGATAATTCAATTGATAATGAAGAATATAAATTATTAAATCCAAAATATTTTCAAATAGATGAACTAGATGTTATTAAAGAGCAATTAAATCTTCCAGAATACAGGTCTAATATTGATCCGTATGGAAATAATTATTCATCTGTTGATAATATAATACTAGGTAATTATTCAAAATATATATTAACTAATTTAATAGAAAAAAATGATAATGAATATAATTATGTTATTTTTATGCGTCCTGATTGTGAATATTTACATAAATTTAATATAAAAGATTATTTTAACAGTATAAATGATAATACAATTGTTATCCCAAACTTTGCTATTTTTGCAAGAAAGGGTGTTATAGGCATGAAACATAAAATAAATGATAGATTATGTATAGCAAATATGAAATCATATAAAATATACGGTAAAACCTTTACAAGATTACTAGAATTAAGTAAAACAAATGAATTACATTCTGAAACTATAATAGCATTAATTTTAAAAAATGAAAATATTAAAAACATAAAAAAACCAATACATTTTATTAGAGTAAGATATGATGGTCATGTCGCAAAGCAGGATAAACCATTACTATTAAAATACAGTAATTATGTAAAATCAAAATATATTAAATATTAATTAATTATATATTATTTATTATATTATGACCTCAAAAATAACAATTATTTTATCATATTATAATCAAGCTAAAGAAGTTTTAATAAGACATATTGATAATTGGAAACAATTCACAAATATAAATGAATTTACATTTTTTATTATTGACGATTGTTCGAAAATACCCGTAAATAAATTACTAGAAGATTGTGATTTAAGTAATTTAGATTTACATTTATATAGGGTAGAAGAAGATTTATATTGCAATATAGCGGGTGTTCGAAATTTAGGTGCACAGGAATGTAACACACCATATATGGTAATATTAGATATGGATACAGTTATTAATAATGAAATGTCAAATAAATTATTATTGTTAGCCGAGAAAAATATAGATAGAAATAATGTATATAAATTTAATAGATTAGTACCAACACCAGACGGTTTATCATTTCAAACAAAACATAAAAAACATAATAAACCGCATCCTGCTGTTTGTTTAATAAGAAAAAAGGATTATTGGGATATTGGTGGTTGCGAAGAAGATTTAGTTGGAAATTATGGACAAACAGATCCATCTTTTTGGTATAAATCTAAAGGTATTGTTACCATAATCACTTGTAAAACAATTAATTTATTATATTATAGTGATGGTGAATCAAATATTAAACGTAACACAAAATATAATTTAAATATTTTTGATATGAAAAAGAAAAATAATGATTGGTCGAGTGATTATATTAGATTTAAATGGAGTAAGATAATTTAAAAATTGTAATATATAATTAATATGATAAATTTTTGTGTAATGGGTGATTGTTCACAATTAAATTGTCATCATTGTTATCCTGTTGTAAATTGTTCATGTGGACATGAATTTTGTAAAAAATATGGTACATGTGAAGAGATATTTTCTTTTTCAAATAATGATAAAAACAATGATAAAAACAATGATAAAAACAATGATAAAAACATTAATTGCGAGCATGATAAAAAAATTTTAGTTACAGGATGTGCTGGATTTATAGGATCACATGTTTGTGAAAATCTTTTAAAAAAAAAATTTCATGTTTTTGGTATAGATATTCTTTGTGATTATTATGATGTTAATATTAAACTTAAACATTTAAAAATTTTAAATGAATATGAAAATTTTTATTTTAGAAAAGATGATATTTGCACTACAAAAATAATTAGTGAATGGAAACCTTATAAAATTATACATTTAGCATCATATGCAGGAGTACGTTTTAGTATAGAAAATCCAAAAATATATGAAGTTAATAATATCGGTGGATTTATTAATATTATGGAAGAAGCTGTTAAAAATAATGTAAAAAATGTAGTATACGCAAGTAGTAGTAGTGTATATGGATTAAATAGTAAATTACCCTTTTCAGAAGATGATGAAATTACAAGTTGTAATAGTCCATATGCTTGTAGTAAACTTTGTATGGAAATATATGGTAGAATGTATTATCAATTATATAAAATTCCAAATATCGGATTAAGATTTTTCACAGTATATGGACCAAGAGGTAGACCAGATATGGCTCCTTATAAATTTTTAAAAGCTATTTATACTAATACACCATTTAAAAAATTTGGTGATGGATCAACTTCAAGAGATTATACATATATAGATGATATTGTAGATGGTATTATTTCTGCTTCAGAAAATAAAAACAATATTAAATGCAATATATATAATTTGGGAAATTCAAATCCTGTAAAATTAAATAAATTTATTGAAATTTGTGAAAAAATTACCGGAAATAATGCAAAATATAAACAATATGATTTACAAGTAGGTGATGTCCCTCATACATTCGCAGATATATCAAATGCTAAAAAAGATTTAGATTATAATCCAAAAATTAATTTAGAAGAAGGCTTATATAATATGTTATTAAATGATTTTATAAAACCATAAACCTAATATATATTTATGATTGTCGATAAAGTATAAATTTATGTATAATTATTATGATTATTAAATCCTTTAATAATTAATTGTATATCTTTTAATTTATTTCTTAAACCATGTTTATTTAAAATTAATGGTTTAATATTATTTTTCCATAAGAAAAAACTCCATAATGGTTGATCTCTATGAGTAAATAAATAATTTTTATAAAAATTCCAAAATTCTGTAAATGTATCTGTTATTATTTGGTTATTTGGATCATATCCAAAAATATCATTTTCTGTCATTAATTCATTTCTTGGAAAATTTTTTTTTAAAAAAAAATCTTTAGTTTTATTACATCTTAATTTATTATCTTTCTTATATTTACTATGCACCACTTGTAATTCTGAATATGCATCACGTTGATGCTTTTGATGCAATAAACCGAATTCATTATTTAATATATCTTTACTATATGCATCCCATATATTATTTTTAATTGGATATCTAATAGCATCACAATAAAAAATTATATCATATTTTTTATTCATTATTTCGTTTAATATATACCATCCCATAAATTTAGGATATCGAGATTTAATTATATTTGATGAAATATCTGTATTATTAAACATATAATCTATTTCAATTATTTCCCAACTAGTTTTAAAATTTTCTTTAGGTAAATTTGTAAATAAAAAATAATCATAATTATCCATTTTTTCAAATATTTCTGGTTTATCTGCTTGATCATAACTATCTGCAAATAAACTACTTATAAAACATACATTCATTATTATATATATAATAATGAAAAATGGTTGTATTTTTTTGATATCAGCTAGAAAAGATTTACTTAAAATATGTCTAGAATATTTAGATAAAAACTATAATCATCAATTCAATTATCCCATTTTGATTTTCTATCATGGTATTAAATATGATGATATCGAATTTCAAACATCAATTAAAAGTATAAATCCTAATACAGAATATAGTTTTCATAAAATAGAAGCTAAAATACCAGAACACTTAACCGAAAAAGATATGTTTTGGAATTTGCCTAAAAATAATTATGCAAAAAATTTTGGGAAAAAAAGATTAGGATATTTACATGCTAATTATTTATGGAATAATTTTATGAATTTTAAAGAGTTAAAACATTTTGATTATATGATAAGAATTGATGACGATTCGTGGTTTAAAAATAAGATTAATTTTGATATGTTTGAAGAATTAGATAAAAGTAACAAATTATGTGGAACAGCTTATACATGGAATTATGTGCATAATAGAGTTCTTGAAACTAGAAAGTATTTTTTTGAATGGATTATTGATTATGTAAGCAAATATAATGTTGATATAAAAAATAAAAATTTGGAAGAATATCTTAAACAAGGACAAAAAGATAAAGTAAATAATATCAAATTCAATAAAAATTTTCACACTATGGACTATTTATCAGGTAATTGCAATATTTATAATAGAAAAATGTTTGAGACAAAAGAATGGAAACAATATAATTACGAATTTAATAAGTTAGCAGGTGGATATAGATATAGATGGGGAGATTGTGAAGTAATATCTCTTTATTATTATTTACATATTGGTGATAATTTTTTAGATTTAGACTTGAGAAATAAAAACTTATATCATAATCAAATAGATAATAAGTGGAATTGTATTTGCGATAAAGATTTGCAATAAATAATATTATTATTATTTATATGAATAATAACATATTAGATAAAAAACCAAAAGACCAATTAATTAAACATAAAAATAATTTTTATCGAAGTAAATTAATAAATAGAAATATTATTGACTATGAATCATGTGAACCCTTTACTTTAAAAAATAAAGATTTATATTTTAAAGTAAATATAAAAAAATTTACTGGATTTGAAGGAAATAAGTATTATACTAAAAATAATCCACTTGTTAATACAGCTATACAATTAATTAATAATAAGGATTTAAATGATAACGATAGTTATTTATTTAATTATTTTAATATATTTCAACCTAAAACTTATGGTGAAGTTTATTATTTAAATAAAGATAACAAATTACATGAATTAGAATCAACAAATCATTTTCATCCTTGGATACATAAATTACCGACAAATACTTTTAGAGCAGGACTTTTTGGACCCAAAGATATTACTAATGTTGAAATTCGGTTAATTAGATTAAAAAATATAATTAATAATATAAATGAATTTGGATATATTCCAAGTAAAGATGATATTATAGAAGGTTATATATTATTAAAAAAAGATGATTATCGTTTTTTAATAACCGGAGGACATCATCGTATTGCAGTTATTATTGCAATGCATATGATGAATATAAATAAAGATAAATATGAAGAAATAATTGTAAAATATGAAAAAAAAAGAACTAATGTTAAAATTGTAAAAGAAGAAGATGTTAATAATTGGCCCGGAGTAAAAAGTGGATATTTATCTAGTAATGATGCATTAGAAATGTTTAATCATTATTTTCTTTAATAAATATTCTGCATCATCATAACCGTCTGCAAATAAAATAGTTATGAAACATACATTCATATATATATATATATGAATGAAAAATGGTTGTTTTTTTGATATGGGCTAGAAAAAATTACTTAAGATATGCCTAGAATAGTTTTCATAAAAAAAACCCATACCTAGATTATAATTTCAATCTTTAATTCGTTTCATATAAACGTATCCACGGTTTTTACTTCCATCATCACCATAAAAAATCTTACTTTCATATTTTCCATTTTCTAAAAAATTATTAATGAAAATTTATTACGTATAGAATACATTAAATTAATGATTTTTCCCATCACCATGTTTATTATCATAATAAACACAAACATCGGGTATAAATACACTATCTGTATGTTTTAATATTTTCAACCAACACATGTAATCTTGTCCTCTTCTATTAAAAGGCATCCCACCAACTTTAATGTATAACTCTTTTTCTACAATAACAGAACTAGTTATGAAAAGATTATCAATACTAATTAACTTTAAATCCCAAATTGTTGGAATTGTTTTAGATAAATCTATACCATGAGGTTTATATTTATTTATATAATGTTTTCTGAAGTTTTCAGATATGTATTTTTTGTATCTTTTTGAAGGATTATAAATACCACTACCCAGTAAACCCTCCGTTGATGCCATTTTACAATCATGTTCTTTAATTGCTTTGATTTGTAAATCTATTTTTTCTGGAAACCATATATCATCATCATCACAAAAAGCAATATATTTACCATCAGCGTTTTCAACACCAATATTTCTTGTGCGACCAACACATTTACTATTTTCAGGTAAATGAATTATTTTAATATTTTCTTTTTCCCAATCATATGTATTATAAGCTTCTTCATCTGACCCATCATTAATAACTATAATTTCTATATTTTCATAAGTTTGTGTCTTTATTGAATTTAACGTATTTAATAAATATTTAAAACGATTATATGTGGGTATTATAACACTCACTTTATCCATTATATTCATATATTCGTATGTTAATATTAAATAATATACGCATTATGAATATAACATATGACTGAAAAAAAATATTTTTTAGTATTACATACCATTTTTTTACCACATGAAAATATAATATGGTTAGAAGAATTTCTTATATATTACATTAATTTAGGTTTTGAACAGTTTTATTTATATGATAATACAGGTTCTATAGGTAGAAATGGATCAAATCCAAATATTACTAAATATGGTTTTAAAATAGAAAAAAATAACAACAATTATAAAAAAATGTTTGATGATTTATTAAATAAATATAATAAATATATTACTCATGTTATATGGCAACCATTAGATAATAATGGAAAAATAATATATAATCCTTCCCAAGGAATATTACATTTTAAAGAAAATTATTCACATGAGGCAGAATATTGTGCATTTATGGATATAGATGAATTTTTATTTAGTGAATTAGATATTGATATAAAAAATTATATTTTAGAAAAAGAAAAACAAGGTGTAACACGTATACGATTACATCAAAAAAAATTTATAGATAGACATTATTGTGATTGTAGTCTTATTACACAAAATTTTGAATGTTTTGATTTAGCATATAAGAGAGATAAATGGATTTATGGATTTAAAAATATTATAAACCTAGATAAAATTAAAAAGATAGGTGGTAATTTTCATTCAATATATTGTGATGGTAAAGAAATATTTGCAGACCCAAAATATTTACGATTTAATCATTATAATTTAAATAAAAAAACAATCAATCATATAAACAATACCTGTAAAACTAATTTTGAACCAAAAATATTTGAATCAAAAAAAAATATGATAGAATCAAAAATAAATGAAAATTATCAATATGATCAATATGTTATAGACGACTCAATGAAAAGATATAAATTTTTATTTGATTAATATAAGGATATCACATTTAATATGTTAAAATCATTATTATAATATATATATACACAATAATAATAATAATGATTTTGGATTGTGTTTTAACTGCAGTTAATGAAAAAGAATTATACTTGGATTTTGTTCCATTTTTCATAAAGATGTGGAATAATTTATATCCTTCTGTGGATGTAAAAATTGTACTTATTGCAGAGAGCATTCCTGATAGTTTTTCGTTCTACAAAGATAATATTATATTATTTCCACCAATTCCCAATGTTCCAACTGCATTTACATCGCAATTTATAAGACTCTTATATCCTTGTATATTAAATTATGAAAATGGTGTTATGATCACCGATATCGATAACGTTCCATTGAATAATACATATTTCACAAAAAATATCGAAAATATATCCACTGATAAATGGATAAATTTACGAGATTGGAAAGAACCTACCCAGATATGTATGATGTGGCAAGTTGCTACCCCAAAACTTTGGAGTGAAGTTTTTAATATTCATAATTTAGATGATATAAAAAAAAAACTCATCGATTATGGTAAAAATGGTGCACGATATGGTTGGGGAACAGATCAACAATTTTTATATAAAACTGTGATGAAATGGAATGATAAAACAAATAATTATATATTTTTAAATGATAATGAAACCAGTTTTAAAAGAATAAGCCGAAATAAAGTAAATTTAAAAGATGAAAAGGTTAGACAAAAAATTATAAATGGATTATATTCAGATTATCATTGTCATCGACCTATGAAAGATTATTATGAATTAAATTACGGAATACTCGAATTATTACAAAAATAGATATTTAAAAATACATAATTTATTTATGTATTTTACCTACAAAATCTGAACAATTTTCTGTTATAATATAAGAAAAATTAGATTTTATAGGAACTTTACCATATATACATGTTGAACCCGCGAATTTTTCAGGTACATGTACCATAAGATCATTATTATTTATAATTATATCTTTTAAATGTTTACGCAACCACTCTTGATCATTATTATAATTTTTTAGTTGTTTTTTATCTACAATTATTAAATTATACAAATAATTATCAATATCGACGAGTTTTTCAGGGTATTTTTCTCGTAAATTAATATTACATACACCAACTGTACCACCCATTACATCTTTGTGACAACCATGATCTAATATTGTATGTATAGTTTTTTTTGAATCTATCCATTCATCAACCATTTTTTTTTCACGTAAAGTACATCTCGAATCAGCGTCTCTTGATATCCAATAATCAACAGTTTCATCATTAAATAAACTAAACCTACGAAACATACCTTCGCAACTAGCATTAGATGAATAATCTTCATAAAATATAATCTTACATTTCAGCTTATTTAAATTGGTAATAGTTACTTTAGGCACACAAAGTTCTCCATTATTACATACATATACCCATATTTCCCAATCGTCATAATATTTTATAGCTGATTCAACTGCTTTTATAATACCCAACGTATATTTTTCTCTTGTTCCATATACACAAAAAGTTATTACCTTTTTATTCATATAAATTATTAAATATATATTTATATATAAATTAATTATTAATAAGTTTTTCATTTATTATTTTTTTCCAATAAAATACATCTAGTTTATCCATATTAAATTTTTTTTTAGAAAAAATTTCATACATTTTATTTAAATAATCTTCCGTTATACATTCATAATTATCTACAAATAAAATTGGCAAATCTTCAAAGAAACTCATTTGTACACTTTTTTCAATAATTGGTATTACACCTAAATATAAACATTCCCATGTTCTATGACAATCAACCCCTTTTCCACGCGGTGATATAGCAAATTTATAATTAGATAATTCAACTATATAATCATTCCACTTTTTTTTCATATTTGTAGAAAATCCGTTGTTTTTTAAAATATTCATTATATTTCTTCTATTACTATGTGTATCTAATGAAAAATTTAAATATAATAAGTTTCTTTTTATATTTTTTGAATTTTTTATTATAAATTCCCAATTTGTTTTTCCCCAATATAAATTTTCTAAACCAAGAGGTATCCCACATGTTTTTTCATGTTTTATATTCATATTTTCACCATACCACTTTATTAATAAAGGATGATTTATTAATGATTTATTAGTTCCTGAATCTAACGGACAATAGTGTGATATTATAATAAATTTTTTATCTAATAAAGGAACTACTTTTTTATAGAATTGATCAACCCCTTTTCCACATCTCATTATAAAAATTAATGGACAATCATTTATTATTGGATTATTATAATCCAATATATTTTTATTTGTATTATATTTTTTTACATATTCATTATAATATTTTTCTTCGAAATAAAGTGTAGCATCTATATTATTACATAAAGTATCACCACTTATGTATTGCATTTTTGTATTTAATAATATATGAGCGTAATATTTTTAATATTATTAAATTATGTTATTATATTATGAATGATAAAACTATTGCTTATTCTAATAAAAAATTAGATGGATTCGGTAGTGTATATTTATGTTGTATGAATGCATTTGCAACATCTAGATATGATAAACAAATGTATTATCATACACATTTTACAGATTTACCAGGTAAATCATTACAACATAATTACAATAAAGATAAAAATTATTCATTAATTATGAATGATTTTACAGGATTAAAAACAGATTCATCCTATAATGAATCTATAGAAATAGATTCTAGAAATAGCAATAAAGGCGCCGGAGGTGGTGGTGTTCAAGGTGGTTTTAGAATTTCTTTTCCTGATAAATATTATACAGAACCCGTGAAAAATGAATTAAGAAATTATTATTATTCTACTAGTAAACCTAATCCCATAAAATGTGATATAGCTGTTCATATAAGACGAGGTGATATTGCAAAAATAAATCCTAAAACAAAAAAATTTGGATCAGATAGATATATTAAATTAGAATATTTCATAAAATTATTAGAAGAAATTGATCCAAATAAAGAAAAACGCGTTGCTATTTTTTCAGAAGGTAAAGAATCAGATTTTGATGAAATAAACAATTCTAATACTGATCTTTATATTAATTATGATTTACAAACCACATTTCATTCTATGGTATGTGCCCCTATTTTAATTACTTCTCCAAGTATGCTTAGTGTATCTGCTGCTATATTGAATGAAAATACTATTTATTACACAAAATGGAATGGATTTGGTAAAATGAAATGTTGGATAGTTAAAAACCCTAAAGATTATTATTCTAAAGATGATTTATAAAATAATATATTAGGAACCATGGTCACCCTTACTCTTATATTTTATATCTACATATTACACTACCTTTGCCAATATCAATATCATAAAATTTTGCATTTTGTATTATTGAACTAGATATTAATTTATTACATGCGGTTGTTGGTCCTTTATTCCAATATCTAATTAAGTTTTCTTTTAAAATAGCATTATTAATAATTAATTTTGTTCTTCTATGTGCTAAATTTTTACAAAACATAATATCAGAATATACTACATCTTCTTCATATGAACCATCTATTAGAATTATATCAAATCTCGTTTTTTCTGTAGATATTAATTTTTTTAATACTTCGCAAGAATTACCTTTTATTAATCTGTGTCTATTAGGATAATTTTTATCTATATATTTTTTACCGCAATCTACACTTTGAAATGAAGATATATCTATACTTGTAACTTTTATTTTATTATTTAATTTTAAAAACATTTCTGCTGAATGACCAGCTAAAAATCCTATTTCTAATACATTTATTGCATCATATGTGTTTATATTTAATACATTAATTATAGTATCTTCATGTTTTTTTATTTCTGTTATATAACCTTGACGTATTTTATGTCCAGATGTTTCTATATATTTTGTAAGAGAAGAATCAGTTATATATATTTCATTTTCATATAATTTAGATTTTGTATCGCTTTTATTTACAGTATCACTTGTTGATATTAATTTTGGTGGTGGTAATTGCAATATATTGTTCGATTGATTTATATACCATTTATTAAAAGATTTCATACGTTTAATTTTTTGTTCAGATACATCATAATTGAAATGTATCATATATGGAGAGGTTGGTTTATTTTGTCTATAATATAATCCATTTGGAAATAAATTTAAATCTAAATATTCCACCTTCATCAAATTTTCATATCTTCTCAAATATTGTTGATCATTTGTAAATGTACTTATATTTTCACTTATATTTTCAAAATTTGTTATTTCTCTTGTATAGTCATTAGATTTCATATACATTATCCCTGTACACATACATTTTTTTGAAATAGTATGACTATCATTTTGAATTAATAAATCGTTATCCTTTATTTTTTCCATCATATATGTTATTGGATCTCTTTCAAAAACTATATCACCATCTGTAAATATTATATCATTACCTTGTATTAATTCATTGTGAATTGCATACATTTTATATGATGTTATTGAAGCCCATTTTTTCTTTCCTTCTTCATCCGGATTTTGACACGCCTTATATTCTACCCAACTTTTTAAAAAGTCTTGATTTGTATCAATTTGTTCCAATTCATTTTTACTATAATTATCACTAAAAAATTTGAATGATTTTTCACCAATACAATATATTTTTAATTTCGTTTCAATTCCTAATTTTTTCATGGAAATTAATAAATTTTCTGTAAATTTCATATATCCATCATTTGTTAATGTTATTAATTTCAGATTATGTTTACTTACATTATCTGCAAAAAATACACGAAAACTTATATTTCCCCCTACATATCCATTTAATTTCCATGTGTGATCAATATAATTATATTTTAATACTTTATCTAGATAATAGTAATATGGTTTATCATTTAAATAATGCATATAATTAATATAATTTGAAACAGTGCTACCATCATGTCCTATAAAATAATCTGCATTATCACATATATTTTTTTGAATTAAAAAATTTATCAATTCTGTTCTTTTGAAATTTTTAAAATTCTCATTTAAATTTAAATCTTGTATTAAATCTGAAATAAATATTACATCAAAATTTGATTTTAATCTTACTAATAATTCAGCATCTCTACGATCACACATTATCACTATTGGTAAATTACCTGAATTTAATTCTCCTAATAATTTAAATAATGGAACACCAAATCTATTACTATTTCTATCTATATCACGTTTTGTGTATTTTCTATCTCCAAATCTAAAATGTATAGCTAAATAATTTTTAGGTAATAAATCTATTTTCTTGATTATATCATAAAAACAAGGTTGTAAATGTGTTAATGATTGACATATTCTTGACATCGTAAAATAATTATCTTTTGTTGTATAAAAATTGTAAAAACATCTTGCAGCATTACTTTTATTTATATACATATATTCCTTTGTATAACTATCAAAATCTATTACACATTTTTTCCTATGATTTAAAAATGCTTTTATATCATCTTCATTTTCGGGTGTATCTAATTTTACATCTATTATTCCTATTTGTGAAAATATATTAATAAAATTTACAGTATCACATATTATTTATTATCAATAATTTCTTTTATATGAGATGGTGCCATCCCATAATGTGTTTCAATACCATTTGGTAAAAAATCTAAATAATCATTATTAAAAAAATCTAAAAATTTTCCATATTCCCATGAAGATTGTCCTATGTGACATAAAGGAAAACGTATCATTAATATTAATTTTCTATTTGTTATATTAGCTAAATATATAGCTGTTTCTAAAGAAAAAAGTTGATTACAAAATCCAACGCCACTAAATAATTCGTAAATTAGGGCTTTCATTCAATATTATACATTTATATTCTATTTCAAATTGATTTACGAATAAATTTATTATTATATTTATAGTTATGAATATAATTGTAGCAATGGATGAAAGGCGTGGAATAGGTAAAAATAATTTATTACCTTGGAATATTCCTTGTGATTTGAAATATTTTTCAAAATTAACTAAAGGTTCTGGAAATAATGCTGTTATTATGGGTAGAAAAACTCATCAAAGTATCGGAAGATCTTTACCCAAAAGAAAAAATATTATTTTGTCTAATGATAAAAATTATCATGTAGAAGATGATGCTTTATTATTTTCTTCTTACAAAGATGTGATATCTTACATAAATTCACAAAACTTTGACGAAGTTTGGGTTATAGGTGGTTCATCTATTTATAGGTTATTTTTAGAAAATAATGTTAGCAATGTCTATATTACACAAATACCAGGAGACTATTCTTGTGATACTTTTTTCCCATCATTAAGTGATTTATCCTTTACATATAATATAAAATTTAAAGAAGATGAAAACTATACATATTATGAAAATTCTAATGATATTACTATTACTTTTAAAAAATTTACTAAAATCGCATAATATACAAGGAACCAAAATCACCTTAAATTATTTTTATATATGAAAACAATTACATAAATATTATTAATTATATTAAATAAATGGATCCTTGTAAAAAAATATTAACAGAATATTTAAAATGTATTAGTAAATATTCAAATACTAATATATGCAGATTTATATTAAATGATTATAATGAATGCATTTTAGATACTGAAAAATATGTTAAAAAAACACCCGATTCACTCGACATAATTAAAACTTATAAATGAGATAAATTATATAAATTTATGTAAAATATATTATTGTCACATAAAACTCTTATTTAATTATTTTGTATTTCGCCCATCCGTGTGTTTTATAATTAAATGATCATTTAATTTTCCAAATAAATATGTTCCATATTTATTATGTATTTCTTCATTTTTATTTTTACCATGAAGTATCCTTTCCATGAAGCAGCCATCAGGACATTCTTTCATAACAATATTAGTGTAATATGATGTTAGACATAAATGATTTTGATCCGACCAAGCGGGTGTTCTTGTATATGTATAATTCTTTTGTTTTACCTGCAAACCGTATAAACTATCTAATTTTCTAATGTTTTTAAGGTTTGTTTTAAAAAATCTAATTTTTTTGATATTATTATTGTCCCATGAAGTTGGTGCTTTTGTTGTACCAAATCTAATATATTTGATATTATTATTTTCTTCCATATCGTATATTATTTTTTGAATATCAATCATTTTTATAAATGGTAAATCATGCTGGATAACTAAAATATATTTTGAATCAACATATTGTAAAGCATTTCTTATATTGCCTGTCAGATGTCCATGATTTTCTCTTTTTACAATTTTTATATTGGAATAAGATTTGATATATTCATTTAAATTTTTTAAATAATCACTATAATTATTATTATCACTGTAATCGTGTGCTAAAATAATTTCTGTATCAGAAGGTATGTTTATTAATTGTAATGATTCAATTGTCTCTTGTATAAGTTTAATTTTTGGGTGTGATGGAATTAAAGATGCTGTTATAATTATTGTTAATAAACGCATATATTATTAATAATAATATAATATTATTAATAATTATATTATATTATTTATAGTTTTCGTCTATGAAAATATACAAACCAATAGCAAAAATACATATAAATAATATAGCATCGGCTCTTGTGAGAGACATATCTATATGATTATGTTTTAATGAACGAAGGTCAAGCTCTTTAACAACATAATTAAATTTAATGGTGTATGTATTATCATAAATGTATATTTTCCGCAAAACATCTGTTGGTAGATGATACATTTGTTAATTAATATGTTATAGTTATTTTCGAATAAAAAATAACTATATGTAAAAAATTTTCAATTTTACACTATTTAATTACAATCATCATTTTTGTCATCTAATGACCAAGATAAACCGAAACGAGGGTCATTAGTAAGAGGTGTAAAATCAATAGGTATAATAGTTAATTGTCTTTGTAATGTTTCTTTAAATTGTTTACTTTCAAATAATGTTCCATCGTGTGGACAACATATACCAGACAAAATAGTTAAATATGGTCCTGTATCTTTCACACTGAGCTTTGAATGAAATAGATAAATAATTTTTCTTTTTGATTTATATAAAGGCGTGTAACCAATAAAAATATCATCAGGATTATTAACAGAAACTATATGCATATATTTATTAATTTCTTCTTTTTTCCATTTAGATAAATCTTGCCATGATTTTAATATACTATCTACATCATCGTGATCTAATAATTGAATATCGTCATCATATTCATCAAAACTCCAATCAACATATTTTGAATAAGAAAGTGATAATTTGGATTTTTCTTTATTTCCATTAGATAAAAATGATGACACTACTGAAAAAAAATTTATAAATAACAATATTCTCATATTAAAATAAATTTTACATTTATGTTTAAATCAATTAATCGTTTACATATTCTATAGTAACATATTACTAAATACAGTACCAAAAACACATATTAAATGATAAAATACATTTCTAATAGTAAAATGTGATAGTAAAGGAAAACATAACATAGGCGAAATTAATTTTGGTAGCTTACGATTAGCAGATGATTTTTCATTATTAGTTTCATAACCATTATTTAAAATATCAGAAGGTATTGTTGAAATTAATGTAGGTGTATTTGTGATATTATGTGTAGGATATGATGTAGGCGTATAAATAATTTTATGTGGGTGACTAGGCATTTGTGTAATATTTGAATTTTTATATTCATTTGTTGGATAATTTGTTGATTCATATGTAATATTATTTTTAATTACACTTGGCATAAGTGTAGGGTATGATGTATTGGTAGTAATTAAATTATCATAATAATAGGAATAAGAATATAGATAATAAAGAGATAGAATATTCATTTACTTTATTTATCTTTATTTATTTGTATTTAAAATATCATTCAATTTTTAAAATTAAATGAGTTTAATTATACAATAATATTTAATATTATTATATAAATTAGAATGAATGTTAATACATTAGAAGAATTATTTTCAAAAACTAAAATGAATATGGATGGATATTCAAAACAAATAAAAGGTCAAGTAGATTTTTTAAAAACGCAAGTACAAAATCCTTTAATTGAAAATGTTATGGAAATTGGTTTTAATGGTGGACATTCTTCGGAATTATTTCTGGAAAATAATTCAAATATACATGTAACAAGTTTTGATATATGTGGTTATAATTGTGTTAGAGTAGGTAAAAATTTCATAGATAAAAAATTTCCAGGAAGACATACACTAATAAAAGGAAATAGTTTAGATACTGTACCAGAATATGTAAAAACTAATAACACAAAATTTGATATAATATTTATAGATGGTGGGCACGCCTATGATATAGTTAAAGGGGATTTGATTAATTGCAAAATGGTTGCACATAAAGATACAATAGTTATATTAGATGACACTGTAAAAGATAATAGATTAATAAAAAATTGGAATGTTGGACCAAATAAAGCATGGTTAGAAGCAACTGAATGGAATATAATTTCTGAATTAGGTACTTGTGATTTTCAGTTGGGTAGGGGTCAAAGTTGGGGAAAATACATACTATAGCGAATTATATATTCGTCATCTAGATATGGTCGTCTCATTAAGGATTTGACTAGATATTTTTTTAGTTCTAATATCAGCTAAAACTTTTTCATGTAATTGTAAATATTCTTCTTTTATTGATGAATTATAATGTGTTAATGATTTAATATGTTTATCTCTTACAGTAAGAATAGCATTTGTTAGCATAGTTTTATCATTATCTTTTTCCCAATTATTTTCATCTTTAACATAAACAATTTCGCGTTTTAAATCGGTACATTGAATAGGGCGTTGATATTCTCCTAATGTTTTTAATGCAGATATCATAATATTAACTATACTTTTTTCTACTCCTTCATTTTTTAATGTTTCAATATCAGAATTTTCTACAGTAATTTGTTGTAAAAAGTCTGTCAAATTAATAGCATCTTTACATGTTTGATTTAGATAAACATTTAAATTAAAGTTATTATTAATTTGTGTAGTTTTATTATATTTTAATTGTTTTTTGATCTCCTCATTTTCTTTTAAAAGCTTTTCATTTGTTTTTAATATTTTATTATTTGTTTCCATTATTTGTTCTACTTTATTTTCTATATTATTAATATTGCTACATACATTCATTATATGATAACGCAAACCTTGGCGCGTTTTATATATTTTATTACAATTTTCGCATTCATATTCAAGACTAAAGTCAGTATCAAGATTATTTTTTTTTTTATGTTTTTTTGTATTTAAATGACAATTATATTTACTTTGAGAATCTGAATAAAAATCACAAGCTTTGCATGAATATTTGTAGGGCATTAATATTTTACTCATTAATATCTTTATATATTATATATTGTAATAATTTTTCAGTAACAATATTATTAAATAATAGATTTTTAATACATACATATATTAATGTGCCGATTTTTGACAAGAAGGTTTTCGGCTATGTAGAGAAGAATTTAACATAATGAAAAAAATATGGTGTAATGATGTAAGTAATTTTTTGGCTGAAAATCGGTAAAGAGATTTCTTTACATTTTTCGGCCAAAAAAAAAAATGGAAAAAGTGGTGGATTTTAAAAAAAAATATGGTAACAAAATATTTAATGGTTGAAAAACAAATCCCTACATTTCAGTCACAATCGTTTTTTTTTGGTTTTTTTTGGAAAAAAAAAATTCAAAATCAAAAAAAGGACAAAAATAAATGTCCAAAAATGAAAAATCCAAAAAACTTTTCCTTAAAAATTCAAAAAAAAACCTTTAAGTAGGAAATTAATATAATTATATATCTTTTGAATAGTATAATGTAAAAATTGAAATATATATATAGTTATCTTATTTTAGTATAGTAAGATGGTTAATACACGTGCTACTAATTATGAAAATGAGGTAGATGAAAAGATTATTACATCTGACTCTGAAAATGGTGATGAAACAGAATGTAGTGTATCTGATAAAGATTCGGATTATATTCCTTCTGATAATGAATCACTAGATACTTGTGAAAATACTTTTACAGAATATCAAGCAGCCCAAGTACTTGTAAATCTTAAACAATCATCAAACTGGTCTAATAAACGTAAACGATCTGATTCTGATTCTGATTCTGATTCTGATT
>Ga0160422_10000107_pt1 | contig 44755 bp, 37 predicted proteins | sample Fk160mmetaG_FD_108192 | JGI IMG/M metagenome (GOLD analysis project Ga0160422, IMG submission 108192) | Marine microbial communities from the Central Pacific Ocean - Fk160115 60m metaG | ecosystem: Environmental > Aquatic > Marine > Oceanic > Photic zone | place: The Central Pacific Ocean... | reverse complement strand
TGGCGCGGCAGGGGAGATTCGAACTCCCGAGGTGAGACACCACCGGATTAGCAATCCGGCGCAATGGCCAGGCTATGCGACTGCCGCAGTAAACTCCGCGAAATTAGTTGCAGTCATGAATATGACGGTTGATATTTGACCAGTTAGTTTTGCGATAGAGGACCAAAATAACCTAAAGAATCAGGCGGAATTACGCTCACTAACACCAATAGCAAAAACATCCAGCCTAAGTAATATAGCGACCTGAAGAAAGATTTTGCTGCCTTAGGCATTCTACCATTACTGTCAAACGGTTCATCCGGATCGATAGCCCACACAGACGTAGCATACCACAATGTTAGACCACCAGCGATAAATGCCCAAATCAAGGGCAGGCCCGATTCGGGCCAGAAACACGGAACCGACCCCAGCATGAACAGTAGAATACAGTATACTTTTGATTGAAATATCGTATGTTCAGCACCTTTTACCTCATTCATCATCGGTACTTTTGCTTGAGCATATTCACCTGAACGGTAGAGCGCTAGCGCCCAAAAATGTGGTGGGGTCCAGAGAAATATCAGGGCAAACAACATCCATGGAATTGCTGAACCCAAATCTAGTGGATTGACTCCACCGGTATAATCTGCAGCTGCTACAGCCCACCCAATTAGCGGCGGAGTGGACCCTGCGATACCTCCAATCACAATATTTTGTGGAGTCCGCCTCTTTAGCCATATAGTGTAAATTACGACATAAAAGAATACCGAGAAAAAAGACCAAAATGCCGCTTTCCAACTCACCAGAAAAAAAACTGACGAACCCAAGATAGCAATCAATGTTCCAAAGATAAGTGCACCCGTAGCGGAGATGTGACCCATCGGCACAGGCCGATCTTGGGTTCTGCGCATGTGTTGGTCAATGTCCGCGTCGAACCACATATTGATGGCATTTGAACCACCAGCAGATAAGGTGCCACCGACCACAGTGATAACTGACGCATAGAGCGTGTCACTCCAACTACGGGTAACATCGATGAGGCCGTGTCGTGATAACAAATCATGCACAAGAATAGCACAAATTGCCGTAATTTGCAACAAAACAATTACTCTTAATTTCATCAACCTGACGAACACTTTTGGCCATCCTGGGTGAGGGATGTCCGATTGTGTATTAGCCATGAAATCACTCTTCACTGTCTGACAAGTTGTTGGTGCTCAATCTAAACATCATCGGCCCACTAGCCGCAACTATGAATGTCGATACGCCACCTAGCAGATGTAATAGAGATATCCATTCAGGAAATTCGCCAATTTTAGCTTTAATCAAGTATGCTGCGCCTATCATTAGGTTGGCGAACCACAATATCGAAGTGAGTAACAGTGCATTGTAAAATGGCTTGGCATTGCTATAATCTGCTTGCTTCTCTTTCAGTCTTAGCAAGGCAACAATCAGCACCACTCCGACTAACAACGCACCTGCTCGATGTATCATTTGCACCAAGATACCAGAATTTTCCAGAGTGGGCAAAAACTGGCCGTTACATTGGGGCCAAGCGTCGGGGAATCCCACCGAACATGATTGATTATATTGCCCACCAGCGGTTGACGAGACCCATGCCCCCAAAACCAACAGGATTAATACTGAAACAGCGATTAAATCGAACTTTTTACGGTATAGCTGCTTAAACTGTGGTGCGACTTTGAGAAACCGCCATACTACACCTTCCTTCACGCGCATTAGTTTATGTTGCCATAAGATTGACGCGGTAAAGATAGATGCCAGAGATAGGTGCATTGCTACTGACCAATCAGCATTATCATAGAACACAGTTATCGCTCCCGCAATCGCCTGAATCACTAGTAGTACGGCAATGAAAACTGCTGAGTAGAAATTACGCTTCCCATAGAAATCAATCTTGCGTCTAGCCACGGCAACATTGAGCAATACCGGTATAGCAATTACCCCAACCAAGGCTCGATGGAACCACTCAAGAAATATTTCGAAGACAGTGTAACGATGGTCCGCTCCCCTCGAATCGATTTCATCCGGATTCTCTTCCCAGTACGCTGCTTGTTCCTGCTCAGATATATCGAAACCATAGGTTCCAAAACACTTTGGCCAATCAGGGCACGATTCTCCGGCATCGTGTATTCTTATTGCACCTCCAAACGAGATGATCAAGGTGGCAAATAGTAAGATGAAAAGAGGCAATGTTGAAGGGCGTCGCCACCAAGCCTCTCCCATGAGGTGTAGGAGAAGTGTGCCCCTTTTGAACACATGCCTTGAGAAATCGAGGCCCTGTGCTTCGAATAGGCATACTGCTTTTTGGTTGACGGTAATACTTTCTAGCGTGATAATTTCTCCTGCCTGTAACGCTCAGGAGTCAGTGGAAAATAACAACCCAACCAGTGTCCAAGATACCTTGCTAGACGTCTTGATAATCGATTATCCGTGCGATGTCCATATCTGTGAAGGATCGAGAGTTCAGACTCTGATTGAATATTACGGTGCTGATTGGTGCGAACCTTGTGAAACCCTAGAATTGATGCTTGATTCTATCAGTGGCAAAGATATAGCATTGATACATCACCATCCATCGGTTAACGACCAAAGTTACCTTAATCACTCAAAAGCCAGATTTGCTGACCTATATCGCTTGATTTTCATCCCCTCGATAGTGGTGGATGGCGACGGTCTATTGACTGGAGCAGGTCAAGGCGCAGAGCTAAATCAAAGCATGGCGAGTTCCAACGTCACTTTCTCTGGTATCGATAACCTTTCAGTTAGTAATGGCATACTAAATTGGAATACCTCATCAATTTATGATTTGCAAATTTGGAAACTTGAATCAGTCAAACATCAGTTTGACAATCGTATGCTAAACAACACCGCCACTGATATGATGATAGTTGATAACCAAGTACGAGTGTTGAACATATCACAGTGGATTAGTAACTCAACAAGTCGTCTAGTGTTTATTTTGCAGTCTGATGAAACCCCGTATTTACGTTCGCTGTCAAGTAGCTCAACCGGCGACAAGGAACTTAGCGAGAGCGAGGAAACGCTCAGTGACTTGTTCCTGCATGACGGTAATTACGACGCAGCGGTTGTTACATTTGTAGTCATGTTGCTATGTCTACTACCTGCATTAATATCATTCCGTCGACTGCAGAAACAAGTCGACCATGAATCAGAATAATTTGGGTTAGTTTCAAAAACACCCGCTATTAGCATTGGTCACGACTGAGCGTCGGAGTGATTAACATGGTAAAACCAATTCGTCTACACACCCGTTTTGAAAGAGCTAGAATTATTGGAGCCAGAGCGCTGCAAATAGGAATGGGCGCACCGCTTTACGCAGGTGAAGATGTGTTAAGAGAGGCATTCAAAGAAGAACTGATTTCACTTTACGGCTTTGAAGAAGCCTCAGTGAGATATGTCCTAGACCCGCTTAAAATCGCTCTTTACGAATATGAGCACGAACTAATCCCTATCGATATTGACCCACATGAAGAATAATCTAGCGCTGAGAACTAAACCCGTAAAACTCAGAATTCGCCACATCTGGCAACAAATCACGGCGAACAAGGATAGTTCTAATAGTCCATAAATCAACAAAAATTCGATACTTTAGCGTCGCATCAAGATAGTCTACTCCGCTGGAACCACCCGTTCCCATTCTCCTGCCAATCATCCTTTCAACCATTCTAGCGTGTGAATTCCTAAACAACAAGATGGATTCCTCGAGCTCAACAAATGAATCAATAAGGACCCGTGGCCAAGCTAGCAGCGGCAACTCACGGTATGATTCAATGAACAGCAGACCGGCTCTAGAACGATCCACCTTACCTTCAGGACTTAGAAAATCCTTGGCATTTAACATTGATTTTTCGAGCCGTTCACGGAGATTTATTGGGTCGCCGTGGCCAATCGATTCAAAGTGCTCTACCACTGTATCAGAGTGCTTATTCATAGCTGATAAGTGACTTTCGATATAATCAATGACGATACGTTCGTCGTCGGCATCGCCAACGAATGAACCATTGATTGGAGTGCGATGTAGCCATTTTTTTAGCAGTTCATTCAAAGATGGAGCTGCTAAAACCGTATTGAAATCTAATAGCGCCTGAGTTGAAATTTTACCTTCTCGCTCCAATTTTTCCATGTGTTCAATCGGGTCCATCCCCGCATCCCTTTGTTGATGTTCAAGGCCGAGGATAATTTCTATCTGGCGCAGTTGCCATGATTCGAAACCTGACGAGGTCCCAAGACGGTCTCGAAATGATAGGAAGTCTTGTGGTGTGAGTGTCTCCATTACTTTCCATTGTTGTGACATCAAATCAAATACTGCCGATACCCGCTTTAGGTGATGAACTATTTTTGGCATTGAATCCTCCTTAATATGTTCCGAACTCATCAGATAATGCACCTGTTTTAACTCTGTAAGCACTAATTTGAACCATAATTCAAATGCTTGGTGAACGATGATGAAATGTTTTTCATCATTACATGGTTTCGGCGAGTAGTCTAATGGACCTTCTTGTAATTTTAACAACTCCTCCAGCCTTAGATAATTGCCATAAGTCATCCTACTCGGCTGTTTTTCCGCTTCCATGTGCAGTGGATGGAAACCCAAGACTTGAACTTTCACTGAAATACCTTAACAAATTGGTAATATGATATGGTATTCCAGCGTAATTTTGACCAATAATATCTGATAACGCCATAATGCTCATAGAGGGAACACTAAACCACTCGACATGGGCGTGGACAAGGCAACACTGACATCTTGGCTCGCCGGCTATGATAAAAACAAATTGACTATTGGAGTCGTTGCTTCTCATTCTTCGCTGCAGATATTACACGGAGCTAGAAAAGAAGGCTTCCGAACTCTAGGCATTGCTGTCGGAGAAAACCGGAGAAAAATTTACCAAGCATTTCCAGGAGCTGACCCTGATGAATGGTTGATTCTGGAAGATTATCGTGAAATGCTAGATTATGCTGAGTGGTTTAGAAAGCGAAACGTAATAATAATACCTCACGGCTCGTTAGTTGAGTATTTGGGTTCAACAAATTTCAAGAATTTACAAGTTCCAACCTTTGGTAATCGGGGAATCTTGCACTGGGAAAGCAGCCGCCAACGGCAAAGGGACTGGTTAGAGGCCGGAGGTTGTGAAATGCCCAAAGTCTTGGAAGACCCGCACGATATTGATGGCCCAGTAATCGTAAAGTATGCCGGAGCAAAAGGTGGCAGAGGTTATTTTATTGCCCGAGATTACAGAGACTTTAGAAGAAATGTCGATATTGAAGAAGAGTTTACGATCCAAGAATATGTTCTAGGTTGCCGTTATTACTTGCACTTTTTCTTTGATCCAATTGCCGAGGATGGTTACCAAGTCCAAGGCAAAGGGAAATTTGCCGGGAAGAATCTCGGACGGTTGGAATTACTCTCAATGGACAGAAGAGACGAATCAAATGTCGATGAATTTTACAAACTTGGGTCACTCAGGGATTTGCGTGAAATGAGTCTTGAACCTTCATTTGTAGTTACTGGTAATCAACCAGTAGTAATTCGTGAGTCACTATTACCAAGAGCATTCGAAATGGCTGAGGGTACTATCGCCGAATCGTTCGTGCTTGAGGAAGATAGTAGGGGAATGATAGGTCCGTTTTGTTTGGAAACCATAGTTACCGACAAATTAGAATTCAAAGTATTCGAGATAAGTGCCAGAATCGTTGCTGGCTCAAACCCATTCATTGGTGGTTCACCATACTCCGACATCAACGAGGAAAGAATGTCAACCGGCAGAAGGATTGCAAGGTCAATCAAGAAAGCACGAGATGAGGAAAGACTGACGGATATCCTGTCTTAATCAGTTTTCTTCATCATCCTCAGTTTCAACTTCAACCTCTGGTTCTTGGCCATCGCTAGATTCGCTCTGACTACCTGTTAACAAATCCATTTCTGCTCGTATGGCATCTATCCTTGCCTGACGTTCATCGCTTGTCGGAACATCAAACTGTGCAACTAGTTTGATTGGATCACCATGTGAGAGCTTGCCATCAAACTCGAGCAGTTCGCCAACATTGTTGACAATGACTTTGAATTTTGTTGGGTCTTTAGTTCGACGTTTCTTATGTTTCTTGTAGTGATGAACATAGACTTGGTATTCTCCAGGTTGAGCGGTTTCATCTGCCCAAACCACATTTTCAACAGGTTTTTTGGTCTCAGGCCGCACATTTGCGTCAACGTCTAATTCACCACCACATTGCGAGGTCTTGTTACCGCCGTGAATACGCTCCCCAGATGGACATACAACATGTAAATCTAGGTCATTGAAATTATCCCACATTAGAGAAATCTGCACATCACCAGAGCGAGCACCTTCCCTGTCAAGCCTTGCCTGTAATTCTTTCATTGCAGTTTCAGCTGCCTGTCTAGCCTCAAGCTCTTCTTGCTTCCGGGCAGACTCTAATTCAGCCAATCGTTCCTCTTCAGCAGCAGCAAGGTCGGCCTGACGTTGTTGCTCTTCCGCTTCCCGTTCTTCTTCGAGGCGGGCAGATTGCTCTGCCTCCAATCGCATTTGCTCTTCTAGACTACGCTTGGCATTTTCTGCCTGCTCAGCTCTATCTGGGACATCAAACTGGCAAACCAGTTTTATCGGGTCGCCATGAGTAAGGTCTCCGTGATACTCACGATAATCACCAACATTGTTGACAATTATTTGGAATCCTGTTGGATCTTTTGTGCGTCGCTTCCTGTGTTTTTTGTAGTGATGAACGTATACTTGATAGGTTCCTGATGGTGCAGTGACCCCCGGCCAAACTACATTCTCAACCGGCTTCTTGGTTTCCGGCCTGACATTCGCATCGACGTCTAATTCTCCACCACATTCAGATTTCTTATTACCACCGTGAATCCTTTCCCCTGATGGACATACTACATGCAAATCTAAATCATTGAAATTTTCCCACATCAGGGAGATTTGTACATCACCAGTCATTGCTCCCTCACGTTCAAGTCTGGCTTGCAATTCAGACATGGCCGCTTCTGCCGCGGCTCTAGATTCCATCTCTTCTTGCAATTTAGCAGCCTCGAGTTCGGCTAACCTTTGTTCTTCAGCTGCTGCCATTTCTGCCTGCCGTAACTCTTCGCGTTCCTTTGCTAAGCGCTCCTCCTCTTCTTGGCGCTCTCTTGCCAAGTTCGATTCCTCTTCCAAGCGAAGACGTTCAGATTCTTCCAATGCTTTTCTTTGTTGCTCTTCTGCTTCTCTACGAGCGAGTTCTTGTTCTTCTGCACGACGCTTGGCTTCTTCTCGTCGAATGCGTTCGAGCTCCGCCTCTTCTGCGAGTTTACGGGCATTCTCTGCCGCCCTAAGTTCCGCTTCCTGTGCAGCAAGTCTAGATTCGACCAGTTCCGCTCTCCTGCGACGAGCCTCAACAATTGCTAGTTTCCGGTCTATCTCTTGTTTAGTTCTGCCAAAGCTTGGCGCCCCAGTATCTTGACGTAGACCTTCAGCAGACATTCCCGGACGCATGTTTAATTTCGCATCACTGCGGACAAGTGTATAATAGATACCAAACAAAAAGCCGCCGCTCAAAGCGCCCATTGCGACTACGGTTACCGGTTCCATCGATTAACCCATAGCGAACTAGTCTTTTGAAGCATCGGTTGCGTGATGAGGCTCGAATGTCAGGTCAAACCGCTGGTTAACTTAGCAAATGCCCATGCAAAGTATTGAGAAATAGGAGATTCTAGCATGGAGCATGGGAAAGCAGGAAGTTATGGCAGATATTTTGCCAAATGGCAAAGGGGTTTGGGTTCCAATTGACCATGGCGTAACTGATTTCCCATGTGACGGACTTAATGATATTGAAGCGACAATCAAGGCTCTTATTGCCGGTGGTGCAAACGCGATTGTCTGTCACAAGGGAGTGGTAGATAAATACAGCCACCTCTGTGAGGGAACCGCTACCAAGATGATTGCTCATCTGTCCGCCTCAACTAGACACGGTGGCAAAAATCACAGCAACAAGGTGTTAGTTGGGGATGTTGATGAAGCGATAATGCGAGGCGCTGTTGGAGTCTCATGCCAAGTTAATATCGGGAGTAAAAAGGAATCGGTAATGCTCCAAAGAATGGGTCAAATTACTTCAGAGGCATATCGAAAAGCTGTTCCTGTTTTGGGTATGCTGTATGTTAGAGGAGAAAATGTGAACCTGATGAAAAATGATTCAACTAAAGGCTACTCGCACGCCGCTAGAATCGGCTTTGAACTGGGTTGTGACGCAGTTAAGACAGTATGGACCGGGGATAAAGCTAGTTTTGCGGCTGTATGTCGAGGGGCACCAATTCCACTGCTCGTCGCCGGTGGTCCATCAACCGGAGATAGCAGACAGATTCTAACTATGGTTAAACTATCAATCGAGGCGGGTGGTTCTGGGGTGTGCATGGGCCGGCAAATATTTGCTCATCCTGATGTTACCGGAATAACCAAGGCACTGGCGATGATTGTTCACGAGAATTGCTCTGTTGACGAGGCAATGGAAAAGTGCTCTTTGTGAGGTGACTAAATGCAGGTTTGGTGTGATCTTAGAACAACGCCTCCTGTGCAAGAACTAGACCCGGTGTTCGACAGCACAATAAGCAAAAATGGTGAAGATTACTCTCTAAATGGCAATGTTGTTTCATACGGCGGCGAGGTTGTGGGAGAGTTCGTATGCATCGAAAATAGTGAGTCCTACAATAAGGCTAGAGCAAAGATAGGATTAGTGGCTTGGCTAGTTGTTGATTTCACCGACTGGAAAATGATTCCAATCGAAAACCTCATCGCTGAATGTGAAGATAGTGGAACAATGTTAGGGGTTATCGTCACTATGCCTGAGGAGGTTAATGGTATTGCTTTTGCACTGGAGAAAGGTGCTGATGCAATTATTGTAAAACCAGAGGATTCATTGATTGAGGCTTGCACGATTGCCAAAGCATCAAGGATGGAAAATCAACCATATATTGAGTCTGTAACAGACGAGAACAAAGATTCACTCGAATTAACCAAAGGGTCGATAACTAGTATCGAGTCCGGTGGTGTTGGAGAACGATATTGCATTGATTTAACTAGTCTGATATCAACTGGCGAAGGCATGCTTATTGGTTCTAATTCGTCATCTTTGGCTCTCGTCCATGGCGAGGTAGTAAAATCACAATACGTCCCAGCCAGACCATTTAGAGTAAACGCTGGACCTCCTCACTCCTATGTTTTAATGGCTGATGGAAAAACCAAGTATATTGCTGAGTTGTTATCAGGCGATGAGATTATGTTAATTTCAGATTCTGGAGAGTCTCGAACAGCAACAATTGGGCGCCTAAAAATCGAAAAACGCCCATTTTTGCGGATTTCTTGGGAAAATGACTATCAAATATCCAATTCTATATACCTCCAACAGGCAGAGACAGTCCGTATTGTTGCGGGCGTAGGGAAGGTGATATCCGTGACAGATTTGGCAATCGGTGATTCAATACTATGCCATAACTCGCAATACGCAAGGCATATTGGTAACCAAGTTTCAATATCAGCTAAGGAGGTATGACATGGCGGTTATCGGGACTGGTGAAGCACATGGTGCATGCAGTTTACTGCACGCTGCTGGTACTGGATACGGCGCTTCAATAGCACTTGATTTACCAATTATCGTCAAAGCATTAGACAAACCCAGTAAACGCCATTTAAAAGATTCAAATGATGTTCTAAAATCTGTGGTGGAAGTTTGGGTTAGTAGTGGATTAACCTTGCCCGATGGTCTAGAACCCAGTGATATCCACTGGGCAGTTGCCTCAAAAATACCGCAAAATCGAGGATTAAAATCAAGTGCTGCCTTATCCATTGCTGGGCTAAAGGCACTTTGTGAGGCAACAAATACCGAATTGTCAGATTTTGAAATGGTAAATTTGTCGTCACAAGCACAAGTTAATGCTGGTGTGTCGATCACTGGATCAATTGATGATTCATGGGCCTGCCTGACCAAAGGTTGGACATTGATTAACGCAAACGCCGAAGATATCGAATCAGGAGTTGTAATGTCCGGGCCAGGCCCAAATCCCGATGATTGGGTGGTAATAATTGCGGCGCGCGATGAGAGAAAAACTCGTCCTGAATTGGAAAGTTTCGTCCCACTTTTTCAGGAATTTGAAAAAGCTTTGATGGCCTTACAACAAGGAGAGGTTCTGAATTGTCTAACTATAAACGGGCGAGCAGTTTGTTCTGTAACCAATGATATACAGGGACGCAAGATTGCCAATGATGCGTTCATTAATGGCGCTAGAGCTTCTGGTGTATCAGGTTCTGGTCCAGCTGTGGTAATCATCATTCCTAGTCTGCTTTCTTCGTCTGCTAACCGCATCAGATCCACTTTAGAAAGATTGATGCCGAGCAATCAAATTATCGAGACAAAATTCCTGTCCTTTGATACAGATGAATTAGAAATAGAATAATTTGCGCAGGTTCTTGAACCAATACCACTAGCAACTTATGATACCGATGCAAATGAGCCTTGGTGAGGTCTTGCGACTTACTTTATTTGGCACCAGTCATGGACCCCGAGTTGGCGCTTATCTAGAGGGAGTGCCACCTGGCTTAGAGTTAGACTTTAACGCAATTCAGGAGCAGATGAACAATCGCAAACCAGGTGGTAGGTATGCTAGTAAGCGAAAAGAATCAGACAATGTAGAATTGCTATCTGGAGTTGATGAATCGATTACCAATGGTGAGATAATTGAAATCTCAATAAGAAATTCCGATGTAAGATCAAAAGATTACTCTTTCTTGCCAAACCAACCGCGTCCCGGTCATCAAGACATGGTAATGATGAAGAAAACCGATGGAAAGGCAGACCTGCGTGGAGGTGGAACTTCCAGTGCCCGTTTGACTGCGCCGATAGTTGCGGCTGCGGCGATTATCTCACCGGTTATTGCCAAATTAGGTATCGAAGTTAATGCTCACGTCTCGGCGATTGGTTCTGTCAGAGCGGTTCCTATTGCACAGTGTCCAGCAAAATGGCACAACGAGGAGTGTCAAGCCATAAGATGTCAAGACCCTGAGGCTGCTGTGAAGATGATTAGCCTGGTAGAGTCTCATAGAAAGAATCGTGATTCGATAGGTAGTGAGGTTGAACTACAGATATCTGGTATGCCTATGGGTATTGGCGAACCATGGTTCGACGGTTTAGAACCATATCTTGCACGAGCAATGATGTCTATACCGGCTGCTAGGGGTGTTGAATTCGGTGAAGGTTTTACCGCCATTGAAATGAAAGGAAGCGAGCATAACAACCCCTGGGGCGGCAATAATGAGAGCCCAGTAATGCTAGGTGAGAAACCAGATGGAGCACTAGCCGGACTAGCCACAGGCTCAGACTTTTTCTGTAAGGTTGCTTTCAAGCCTCCATCAAGCATTCCGCAAGAACAAGTTACGCTAAATCTAGCGACTAATGAACAAGAGCCACTAATTGTCAAAGGAAGACATGACCCGGTACTTGCTCCAAGGGCTGTTGCTGTAGTAGAAGCAATGGCTAAGTTTGTCATTGCTGATTTAGCGATAAGAGGAGGGTTCTACCCTGAATGATGTTGTAGTCCACAAATTTGGTGGTTCCTGCCTGAGGGATTCATCTGATATCGATAAAATTTGTAACATGATTGCTCAGCAACAAGATAAAACGATAATTGTTGTATCCGCTCTATGGGGAGTCACTGACCGATTACTCAGGGCGGCGAATGAACCTAGATATGCGACAAGATTAGTCTCTGATTTGAGAAAACAACATCTGCGTTTTTCGCCGCTACTTGATAAATCAATACTCGCCGAAAAATTCACAAAAGTACTTTCTGGTATTGACAAGTCTCTGCATAATTTATCGAAAAATCCAGAGAGTTATGTTGATGTGAATACCTTGTTAGCAGCGGGGGAGCGATTGTCAGCACTAGTTGTTGCTAATGAGCTAAGAAAACGAGAGATGGACGCTCACCCCGTTGGTTCAGAAGATATTGGTATTTGTCTCGACGGAACAGATACTGCCGTCAGTGTAGATATTGAAAGTTCAACTAAGAAACTCGATTACACAGCATTTTTTGGCATACCAGTCATTACCGGATGGTTTGGTGAAGGTAAAGATGGAAATTTAGCCCTGCTCAGTCGTGGGGGTAGTGACCATTCTGCCGCAGCGATTGCGCGCATACTGGATGCAAAGAAATTGATTCTGTGGAAAGATGTTGACGGTGTGCTTTCAATAAATCCTCGATGGGGTGTTGAAACAGTCCCTATCCCGTATTTGGGGTATGATGAAGCCAGAGAGTTGTCGCGTATCGACGCCCCGGTTATCCATCACACTACTTTCATGCCGATCAAAGATTTTGGCATACCAATTGAGGTGAGGAACTTGAACTCAACAATCGAGGCATATGCGCCCACGGTTATTGGGCCAAACATAATCGATTCCAATCAACTAAAGGGTGTGGGCTGCTTAAGGAGCGTTGCGAAGATAACTGCTGAGACTGGAGACATCGAAAATCAAAGCTTGATTCTGGGTCAAATTTTAATTCAGTTGGATAAAGAAAACATCACTTGCTGGTCGGTAGAATCTAGTCCATCGACAATTGATATTGTCGTTTCCCAACAGCAATTAACCGTTGCCGAGAACATCGTTCAGAGTGAATCAATTATCACAAATATCGAACTATACTCATGCTTAATATCATTTATTGGAACAAATGACCGCAGGGTTGTCGAAGAACAACTGAAGAATATGAAAGTGAAAAACTCAGATTTAGTGTTCTTAAATTCTACAAACTTATCAGTACAATATGTGGCGGATACTGTCGATATCAAACAGTTGATGGAAAACATTTCTGCTGTGCTAGTAGAAAAGCGCAGTGTTTAGCATCACTCAGCACGCTTTTCTCTGAATTTTTGCAGATGATTTGGTAAGTTCAAAGCAAACAAGCCGCCAACGACACAAAACACAAAGAATGTTCCAAGAGCAACGCCATACACAGAGATTAATTCCACTGACTCCTCTAATCTTGTTGCGGTGTCAGAGGAAAATACACCAACAATCAGCGGTAGAATCGTATTTGCTGATAAGACAATTATTGCTAAAATTGCGGCAGAAACAGGATTGATAACCAAAGAACGATGATATTTACCAACAATTTTCTTCGGATTCATGACATATACCTCATTAGTACGGATACTGGTGTCAAGCATCGAATACCTAATTACGCCGTTGGCTAGTTCGAAATACATCACCAGTAGAACCGCATAGCTTACCACCAGAATATTGAGGAGGGTTGGACTATCTTGGAGTCCGAATGGATCACTTGATAATGAGACCTTTGAAGCGGCAAATCGCATTATTGCCAGTATGAACAACAGATTGCTTACGAGGGTGTATCGGGCATCTCTTTGCATCGTACCCCAAAAACCTGTACCTGCAGCAAAGACAATAATAACAATTTGAGCAATAAATGAAATTGTTAAGCTTCCAGTCACCATATACCACAAGGTGCCCTCGGGCGGGGAAACCATATAGGTTAACAGAGATAACGCGACTAAAACACCATAAACACCCAACTGTAAGTTCTGTACCATCCTGTCTGGAGGTAGGAACTTGGTTTTTGGAACCAACGGACCACCTAGTAAACTCTCGATAAAGGTCGGCATTTCAACTGTGGGAATTGCGTCTTTGGGAATATCGGAACCTGCACCAGCCTGACCGGCTAACTTCTTTCGTGATGGAGCAGACGATCTCACGGTCTTTCCTTCGTATAGGACTCTAGTATCCCCAGATGGCTTATTGATTGTCATTTACTTCACCTCAGAATCCTCGAGCACCAGCTAGTGCTGTCGACAGTAACATATCAGGTTCCCAATCCATAATATTAACACCAAGTCCTCTCAACTCGCCAATCATTACGTCACGCTCAGTTTTCAAGACTTCATACCCAGTCCGGTCGATTCGCTTAGCGTCAAATTCGAATTCAAGTGAGGACGGAGAAAGTACGGTGACATCAAAGTTTCTTGCTCTAAAGTCACGTAACGCACTAATGATTGTTGGGTCATCTTCAAGGTTGGACAGGAATATAATCGGGCTTCCTTTGTTGATGTGCGGCATTATTCGATTAACTACCACCTGCAGTGGAATATTACCTCGGGCTACTGCTCCAGCAAGTTTTGTTAGGATGACGTAAAGCTGTTTTTTACCCGTATCGCGGTCGACGCTTACTACTTCATCACCATAAACTATGACACCCACCGAGTCCCTGCGACTGAGGAAATATTTCGCTAGTGATGCCGCTGCTCTGGTTGAGTAAACCAAGGCATTTCGTGACACAGGACCGGTTTCTGCGACGGCTCTAGAGTCAACAATAATGATGATATCAGAAACTGCATCACGCTCACGCTCATTTACCATTAGTTTGCCTGAACGTGCATATGCAGACCAATTAATCGATCTAAAGGAATCGCCATCAAAGTATTCACGCAATGAGTAGAATTCTGACCCCGGGCCTGGCTGCCTTATGTTAACCGCACCAGTGAAAATCTTCGGAACCCTTGACTTAACGAAGGTTTCTTTGAGATCCTCCATTTTTGGAAACACAAGGAAATCATCGTAGACATGCATTTCCTTTTCCTTGTGGAATAAACCAAACGGATCCTGAATTCTAACTGCAACTGGTCCAATGCTGTAAAACCCTCTGAGTGGACATTCAATAGTATATTCAATGAACGTCTCTCTCCTTGGACCCAGTTCCATAAGTATGTAATTCGAACCTTCCTTAATTCGCATCACTTCAGGAACACGGTCTCTGACCTCCAAAATCTTGGGTAACGGTGAGTTATTTTGCATCCTTAGCGTGACATTGAGTTCACCATCTTCAAACAGCCGAGCACTGGAGAGTTTTCGCATCGCTATAACGCTACCCAGAGCAATTCCTTCCTCACCAGACCACTCATCGGCTCGCCTGCCAGAAGAAGCAACATCTGCGTGTCCGCCAAACAAGGCAGCCCAAGTTAGGAATACAAAAATCACAACGGCAATTGTCACCAATTGTTCATTTCGCAATGTCAAACCAAGCAAATACATGGCTATGGCAAGACTACCTAACATTGCTGATTTACGGCTCCACATGACAAACACCTATCAGTGGTAATCAAACTGTTGGCACTGGTACTTCTCGCAGGATTGTTTGAATGACTTCTCCAGCCTCAAGTCCTTTGATTTGGTGTTCCGGTTTTAGAATGATTCTATGAGCTATCGCTAACTCGGAAACAGCTTTTACATCATCAGGCGTGACGAAATCTCGCCCCCTGAGCGCCGCAGCGGCCCTCGAGGTCTTCAGGAGAGCCTGAGAACCACGTGGAGATGAACCGACAAGAACTCTAGGGTCCTCTCTGGTTCTAGCCACAATTTCTACCATATACATCCTCAATGCAGGGTCGACATACACATCCTCACATGCTTGCTGCATAGCAATGACACGCTGTGGATCGGTGATAACATCGACATCTACCGCATCCTTACCACGAGATATACGACGTGCGAGAATTTCATCTTCGTCTGCTCTGTCTGGATAACCTACTGACATCTTGAACATAAATCGGTCAAGTTGTGCTTCCGGTAGCGGATAAGTTCCTTCCTGCTCAACAGGGTTTTGGGTCGCCATAACAATAAACGGCGCTGGTAGCTTGTGAGTAACGGTTCCAATCGTTACCTGCTTCTCTTGCATAGCTTCGAGGAGAGCAGCTTGGGTTTTTGGTGGCGCACGGTTAATCTCGTCAGCTAGTAAGAGATTACAGAATAAAGGTCCGGGTTTGAAAGTAAATTCACCTTTCTTTGCATCATAAACGTTGGTTCCGGTTATGTCAGCAGGTAGCAGGTCAGGGGTGAACTGCACACGCTTGAAATCACAGCCAAGAGCATCGGCGAAAGTGTTGGTCATCAAGGTTTTAGCCAATCCCGGGTAATCCTCGAACAGAAGATTTCCGTTGGATAGAATGTTGATTAACACATTGTCAATAATATGTGCTTTACCGATAATTACTTTCTGAACCTCAGCGCTAATCGCTTGGGCAATTGCGCCTACAGCAGAAAGTCTCTCTCTAACTTCTGGGCTACTCTGGTGCTTCGGCTGGGCCGGAGCGGCTGGCGCTACTGGGGCTGCTGGTGCAGGTGCTGCTGGTGCTGCTGGCATTGGTGCCGCAGGCGCTGGTGCCGCTGGCATTGGTGGTGCCGCTGGCATTGGCGCTGGTGGTGCAGGTGCTGCTGGCATCCCTGGCTGCGCTGGCGCAGGCTGGGGTGGGGGGGTTGGTTGCATGTCTTTTTCCTCCTATTTCATTTACCCCAACGACGTATTTGGGGAATCACTTCCCGTAATTCTTCGTTGGAGTAGGAACGGTTCGAACTTATCAGTTCAACCAAGCGCGGGTCTCTTACCATGTACATGATTTCCGCGGGGGTTTTGCGAGCAAATTCATCTCTGGTAAGGTCATTAAATTGTCTAACCTTAGACAAGAGAGCTTCCCTAACTCGCATTTGATATTGGGAAGAATCAATTTTTGTCGGTCTCTCTCTAAACCTAGTTAAATCAAAAACGTGACGCCAATTCTCTTTTTCGGGGACTACCATGATAGCGATTGCTAGCAATGCAAACAAGTTCAGAATAATGAGCCATTTTAGGACGTTGTCGCTGGTTAGTAAAACAACTGCTCCAATAGCCTCGGTGAATGGGGATGACAAAGCACTTGAAACGTGACGGCTCTCATCGAATACTAAATTGAATTCTGAGGGATCTCTAGTTACTTTCGTGGTGATTTCCTCATTATCGAATTCCATCATGTCGTAGAACAATGCTTGGAAATATGGTCCGTTACCGTTCCAAACAACTTCCGCACCATTCGAGGAGAATAATGCACTATCCCAGCATGCGTGTGAGTTACCTAGCGCGTTTGATACATAGAACGGTGATTTGCACTGCTGCTTGCCGGTTTCTTCAGCGATTGTCTGGTTCCACAAGTGATTTGCCAATACCGAGTGGTCCGAGATGAAAACGATTGAACCAGTAACATCAACCTCACCAAAGTTGTTGTTAGGTTGCTCGTCTAAGACCTCAATTCCCGGATAATCCATCCTGATTATCAAGCCTGTCTTACCTTCACCAAGGGTCGGATTATTCAAATTATCGATGTTGGTATCTTGTCTGGCAATAAAAGCGGGAGTTGATGCGTGAGCAAGGACCATCACGTCCCTCTCATCGTCAACTTCCTCATCCAATACTTGTATTGCGGTGGCTCTGTGAAACAACACCGGCATCCGACAATCATTGACTTGAGCATTGGCAATGTTGACATCAGAACATGGCACATGCTTCTCATCACCCATCTGCGTGACATCTCGAGTGAGGCTGGCCGCAGCCCAGAGTTTACGCTCATCAGGGTTTATTGCGGCTCCGGTTTCGTCAGCAACTTCATAGAATTGGAATGGGTCTACCACAGGTGCATCAAAATACTTGACACCAAATTCGGTAGCGACCAGTTGTGCATTGGTAGAATTTGAAGCTAATACGACCTTGCCACCTTTTTTAGTCACAAAATCGTGAATCGCTGCAGCCTCTGCTGCATCAAAGGGCTTTTCCGGTGCCGCTATGACTAACAGTGTGCGGTGTGGATCTTTCCAGTCATTGACCAGCATCGGTGTGGACATTGTATTAGCAACAGTGTAACCGGTACCATCATCTCCGAGATTCGCCCTCATTTCAGTTAGTTGTATGTTGTAATATTCTGCGTCTTGCTCGTATGGTGAAAACACGGTCTCTTTGTCTAGACTGACCAAACTGATGAGGATTACCGACAGTAAAAGTGAGGCCATGAATCCTGCCTTGAGCCAAGTCTCAAGACTGAATTTTTTCTTCTCCTCTTCTGCCATATTATCCATCCTTTTCCGCAATGCGTGGCACACTACTACTACCTCGAAATTCTTTCCACTCATAATGCTTGCTCATTGGTGAGCAAGTTCATACAATGATTTATACGGCTTGAATGCCGTTTTTGCGCGTATTGTTTCGCCCTGAAATCAGGCGCTGTGAGGCATTTTTTAACATCATTTTTGCCATCGCAAGGATACGGCAAATAGTATCATAAGAATTAGTTCATAAACTCCTATAAAATTTAGAGTGTCTGTTTCTGTTAGTTGGTTCTCAGAATCGTCACTTGGCTCATTATTGCTTGGGATTGCTCGATCATCATCCTCAGCAGAGTTAGATACCACTTCAATTTCAAAAATGGTACTGGTAATTTGACCGTTGCCTGCTGATTTAATCGAGATAGTGATTTCGCAAATTCGCTCAGGTTGTGAACTTGACGCTGAAATTCGGATATCGTATTCACTGGTTGAAGCATTATCCAACTCAACATCTTTCATAATATCAAGGCCCTCAACTGTAACGCTCGGACACGACTTTACGGACGAATCTGGCATCTTAATTACATCTTTACCGTTGCCGTTGTTGGTCACAAATAGCGTATACTCAACCGATGAACCAGCATATAGTGTCTCGCCTTTTGATTGCGACTCGATAGCCAAATCGAACACAGACGGAACAGAAAATTCTGCATCGATTTCTTGCGTGTTGATTGGTTGGTCTAATGCAATCTCTTGGGCGCTCAGCAACAGGGTCATTGACTGAGTTGGTGACCGTTCAAAAGCAAAGCCGGTTACGTCTGAAATCTCAATAGTAAATGTTTGATTATCTGAGGCAGCTACCGAAATTGACTCATCGTATTCCAAATCTATCGGGATATTATCTGATTCGTCCCATTCGATTGTAATCTCCAGATTTAAGTCAATCATCCGCTCATTAGCGACGAAGAACTCCACCGAATCCGTGATGTCCTCTTTACCCGACAATTGAAGCTCGTAAACACCGTCCATGTTAGTCTCCCAGCCGACTTCCCACGAAGGAATCTCGACTTGATCCTGAGCATTTGAAGTATCAATAAATGGCAGTGCAACAAGGCAATACAATGTGACTAGAAAGATGATTTTCCTGATTGAACGCAATTACTCACATCCTATGTTGTTTAATGCCCGCTTGGCTAAAATACGGACCACAGACCTTCGATAATTTGGTGGCAGAGCAGTATTATTTACCGGTTTAACCGATTTTCTGATTGCCTCAGATAGTTTACCGATACTTGTGCCCTTCTCCCAAGTATCGACAAATTCAGTTACCTGACTATCATGTGTTTTGGGTATTGACTCCAGCGCAGTAGAAGCAATTCTTAAACTAGAGTAATCTCCTTTTTTCCAGACTGCAGAGATTCCCGCCTCGGGGAAGTCCCAAGACTCCCTGAGCCGCAACTTCTGGTAACTTCCTTCATAGTCGAATGCATCCTCCGGCAGGGAGACCTTGAGCATGAATTCTCCTCGCTGTAAGACATTCTTTTTCATGCCATCTAGCTGATAGAATTCTTCCAATGGCATGACTCTTTTTCCATCGGGGCCAATCAGTGTGACGTGAGCGCCAAGGGCCATGAAATTCGGGGCTAAATCTCCTTGATAAGTCGCCACGCAGAGGGTATTTTGATTGGGAATCACTCGACAATCAGCCCCCGTCCCACAATCTGCTTTGTGACACCAGTCGATCGACCTACGCCAGTCTTCACTCTGATTATACCAAAAACAGCGCGTGTCTAAGCACAAATTACCACCAACAGTAGCACTTTTTCTAATTAATGAAGATGCTATTTTAGAAGCCGCTTCGACGATTAATGGATGAACACCGTTATCTGCTGTTAGTGATGATAACTTTGTCATGCACCCGATCTCATATTGAGTCGTTTGATTTGCTTCCGGTATTTTAGCAAGAGAGATAACATGGGGTTTTGGATTGATGCGCCACTTGTAGTTGGGGACAACATCAGTTCCGCCGGCGACCCAATCAAAATCTTCGCCTTGCCCAATAAGCATCGATGCAATCTCTACCGCCTCGTCAATACTTTCTGGATGATGGAGGGTAAATGGTGGCATCAACATGATTAATCACGCCCCATTTCTCGCTGGGTTTTCTTCAGCCACGCTTTGCCAGCCAAACCAAGCTCCGCAAGTTGTTCGGGGTCTGGTTCTGTCGCCATTCGCCAGCCATCAACTTGGTCTTCGAGGGGGATGTTAGGATCGAAGCCAAATAACACCCCATTTACATAATGAGAGGTGTCTTCAGTTCGTTGTCTAGCCTTGTCACGAGTTTTGTGCTCATTAGCCCGAGCCACCAAGACATCTTGCATTGGCCCGTGTTCTAATCGTGGGCTAGGTAAATCTAGACAATCGTCCAATTTTAGGGCTCTACGCTGTCGCTCAATACCTTTGTAGACAATATCTGGAGTGAGCGGTAAATCTCTGAATCTTACGCCTACTGCATCGTAAACAGCATTTACTACTGCGGGAAGTATAGGCAGGAGCGGACCTTCCCCGGCTTCCTTTGCTCCAAATGGCCCCTCCGGATCACATGATTCGATGATTATTGGGACCACATGCGGCATTTCATGAACAGACGGGATTTTGTATTCGAGCAGGTTAGGATTTTGCAGATGACCGGTCCGACCATAGACCATTTTCTCAGACAATACCTGGCCTAGGCCCATATGACACGAACCGATTATTTGGCCCTTGACTGCTAGTGGATTCAGAGCTTTTCCACAATCGTGGGCTGCCCAGACATTGGTGCACTTGACTAAGCCCAATTCGACATCAACATCGACCTCAGCGACATATGCCGAGAAAGAATAAGCGGGTGCAAGTCCGGCAGCGGCTCCTTTGTGAACACCGCCCATTGGCGGTGAGCGATATGCGCCGCTAGCAATGAGGGAGCCTTTGTCCTCCTGTGCCTTATGTAGCGCTTTGAGGTATGACACTCCAATTGACGGGTCGTGTTTGTAATATATTCGACGATCATTCAAAACTAATGTGTTTGGATGATAGCCCAATATATCCCATGCGGCTTTGAGAATTTGTTCTCTGATATCAAGAGCGGCTCTGATTGCCGCATTGGCATTCATGAACGTAACCCTACTCGAATAAGACCCTAGATCAACAGGTGCAGTATCACTTTCATGGCTCCTTACGTGAATCATTTCTATTGGCAGTGCCAGTACTTCAGCAACCACCTGGGCAACAGCAGTCGTCGAACCTTGGCCGATATCTGCTGCACCGGTGTGAACTGTGACTCCTCCATCCATATCGACCTGTATGTGGACGGTTGCATGAGGGAACCTGTTGGGATCCCAGTGAATTGGTAGACCTGAACCAGAAATAAAGAAACCACAGCCAACGCCGATTCCTTTACCAAGCGGCAATTGACGGAACTTTTCATCCCAGTTTGAGCCGCTTCTGACCTCTTCCAAAGCCTCACGCATGCCGTTTGAGGTTATTCTGAATCCGGTTATCGTCCGGCTGTGCGGTGGCAACAGATTGGCTAGGCGTAGATCTATCGGATCTACTGCCATTTGTTCCGCCATTTCATCCAGACCAACCTCCACTGCGCATCTGGTATTTACCGCACCGTGGCCGCGCATTGCTCCAGAAGCGGGTTTGTTAGTCCAAACTCTGGCCCCGGTGTAGTGGAACGAACCAAGTTCGTAAGGAGCGGTAGCTAGTACGCCATTGTAGTAAGAAGTTACGTGGCCAAATGATGCAAAACCGCCGCCATCGATCAGGGCATCAATATCAAATCCAGAAATTCTACCGATATCGTCGGCGGTCATTTTCACCTCGATATCGCTTGGATGTCGGCCGCGATTAATCCAATAGACCTCTTCACGATCAAAGGTAATTCGGACAGGACGTCCTGATTTTCTGGCTAGAATTGCGGCACACATTTCATGCGGAAACGGATCTGATTTTCCACCAAATCCGCCGCCAACAAAGGTTCGGATGACGTTTATCTGATGCATTGGAACATCAAGAACTGTCGATAGCGCTCGGTGAGTGTAGTGTGGCACTTGTTGCGGGGTATACAATTGTAGTCTGCCGTTAGGGTCCCAGTGAGCAACAACTGCATGAGGCTCAGTAAATCCATGATGCACGCCCTCCATACTCCACTTACCATGAGATGAAGCATATGCATTATCAATTAGGGAACGGTCGCCAAATTCTTGGAATACCCGCTTCTGAACGTTGGTTCTTGACAGATGATATTTTCCGCGCCAGTGAATCGGTTCATCGACGTCCTCTAAGCCCATTTTACGATTAAATACCGGTTCTAATTCTTCCCACTCGATGTCAAACAGTGACAGTGCTTCGATAGCAATCGCTTCCGTCTCGGCACACACACATGCTACTAAATCGCCCATGTGCCGCACTTTTTCGACTGCCATAGCATGTTCGTCTTTAGTAACTGGCAAGACCCCAAAACTACTAGTTGCATCTTGGCCAGTCGCCACCGCAATGACCCCGGGTAAGGCTTCTACTTTCGAGATATCTATCGATTTTATTTTGGCATAGTGATGGGGTGAGCGAAGGATTTTGCCGATTGTTTCATTGGGCAGTCTAACATCATCACCATACCATGCTTGGCCCGTAACTTTTGCGTTGGAATCAACTAGTGAAAGTGATTTACCTACCACTGTTCCAGTGCGAATTCGGTCATGAATGTGTGAGCCTGCAGGCTGCGGTTCTCTGCCACCAACAGATTCTGGAATGAAATCTAGATCTCTCTCTTTCATTACCGGTCTTGAGCCGCCCGAACCGGGCGGTGGGAAAACCTGCTTCCCAGCGGTTCTTTTACCATCAGTCCTCTTGGAAGAGGAATTACCCGGCTGCTGTCGATACCCTGCTGACATAGTTATCACTTCGCATGGCCAGGAGGCATTGATGGCTCTCCAGGCCCACCCGGATGAGGGTCTGGATGAGGATCTGAAGCGGGGGTCGGAGAAGCCACTTCTCCCCGGTGAATTTTTGCCGCTTCCTGAATCGATTCGATTATTTGTTGGTAACCTGTGCAGCGGCACAAATTGCCCTCTATAGCTTCGGAAATTTCTTCCTCTGTAGGAGCTGGGTTTTCTTCTAACAAGGCTTGTGAGGCCACGAGGAAACCCGGTGTGCAAAATCCACATTGAGAGCCGCCATACTTTGCAAAGCAAGCCTGAATTGGTGCTAAGTGCGCACCAATCGCAAGACCCTCGACAGTCGTTATCGAGGTTTCTGAAACCTGTCCCGCAAGGCACAAACAGGACAACCTGGGCTCCCCATCAATCATTACCGTGCAACATCCACAAGTGCCTAAATCGCAACCACGCTTTACTCCGAGAGTACCCACTTGGTCTCTGAGAACATCCAATAATACCGCATTTGAATTTATCAATATTTCATACGATTTTGTGTTTACTGTTGCGCTCCAGATATTTTTTTCAGCAGCAGGTGTCATTTTTACATACTCGGAACCGACCACCCGCTCACCCGCTACATCGTATGAAAGGATGCATATCAATATAGGGTTCAAATGAATGGATTTAACCCCTCAGTTTGACAGAAATATAGTCATCGCTGCCTGTAGTTGGGTCCTGCCATTCTTTATCACCGGGTAAAATTAGTCCATCACCTAAATCAATCAGCATTGCCCCAATGTTTCGTTGCCTAATATGCAACTCATTCCAGTATTGTTGGTTCCTTCGCCAATTTTTCCACCGCTTTAAATTGCGCCAATTCCATACAAGTCTTGAGTAAAGTTTCATGTGCAATTTACCCGAAGTAGGCCACCACAACATTAGAACAAAGAACATTATTATCGGATTTATCTGAGTGAAAAGTGCCAATAACCAGTGTTTGTTTAGTAATATGTAAACCGGACTTTCAGTCGCTAAAAACATCACTGTTACGGCTAGTGAGACAAATATCCACCAAATCGGAAACATGATTACTGCTATCCCTATTTTCAAGGTTCCATAGATTGATTCTTCAGCGCCTCTTTTCCTTAATTGCCACATCGTTAGATAATTTGCTTGGTATGGCGGGACATTACCCAATATCGCGCTCCAAGTAACCAAACCAAGCATCCAAGCCGCCACCCAAAGCCATGAAACCAATGCAGTGAGGTATCCGAAAAACGTCGGTTTTTCTGGTTTTGCTGCCACATCATATGGCGTTGCTTGAATAGATTCCAATTCAGCAAAGTGGTTCTTTGATTGCTCAACCAAAGGAGCGATTTTTTCTGGGTTATTTGCGTTGTAATACTCCCAACCGGCTCTGAGCCTTCTGGCGCCAATGACTGAATCAGCATAACTAGGGCGTTGGAGTTTCTCTCCGGTTTGGGCTGACCTTTCGGCATATGCAACACTTCTCGCTAACCAAATTAGGCGGCGTTCCTCCCAAGTTGTCTTCGACAAGCTTGCTCGTCTCAATTCAGATTCTATAGAATCGGTTACAGCCAATACCCACTCCTGCTCGGCATGCTCTTGCTCTGCATCGTTGTCGCTGAATGGGGGAATCTCAGGCAGGTCCATCGGTCGTTCAAGAATGACTGCACCGCGTTCTCTGAATTTATTTGAATTTGAATAGTGCAGGCCGACGGGAATTAATGTTGGCGGCGCTGAATTGTTGTTTCGTGCATGGCGTATAGCAGAAAGCATAATCCTCGCAGCCCCGGTTTTGGCCTTGCTGACACCAGATTCAGTATGCGTCTTACCTTCTGGAAATAGTAGTAGTCTACCACCATTAGCGATTTCTTGTCCAGCGTTTTCCAACATCTTGCCATTCTTCGATTTTGCTAACTCGACATCATCACTATCTCCTGCTCGATAAATCGGTAAACCACCGCCAGCACGAATCATTCGCCCTATGATAGGCAAATCGAACAGAGTGTGCTTTGCCAGAATGGATAACCTTCCTGGTAAAGCAGCATGAAGCAACATTGGATCGATTAGCCCACTAGGGTGCCAGGAAACAAAAATGATGCCACCTTCATGGGGAAGGTTTTCGTTGTCTACAATATCTAACTCTCTAAACCACACAGACATGAGCGAGCGGTTAAATCTACGCAATATACGATAGGTGAAAGTTAATTTTTGCTGCTCCCGACCTTCAGGGTCTCTGAGCCATGACATACGGCTCGGCTACAACCTGTTACTCTTTACTTCACCGCTCGGCGAATGCTTGGATGGGGAGTTTTTGCCATTAATCCTCATAGAGGTTGTCTTCATTTGGTTTACGTTGATTAACAAACAGAGCAATTGCCGAAGCAACTGAAAGCGTGATGAAAGTAAATCCTGGCGCATCTTCAGAGTCTTGTTGATAGGCTGATGCAGTATCCATCAGCATGACATCAATTGTTACCAATGGCGATGAAGAGTGGCCACCGCTTTGATTTGATTGTAGTCCTCTAATAGAAATAGTGTGGTTGCCTTCCAAATCTATTCCAGGTAGATGTTGGAATTGCTGAATTAAATCGAGGGCAGTAATCTGACCGCCTGTATCACCAGGGCGATAGGATTGAAGATTTGTCCAATCATCAACAATGTGATTACTTCGCCACTGAATTGATTCGATATCTCCACTGGTGCTGAACATGATCGATTCTTTTGGTGAAAGATGGGTGTGTGTATTATCATGGGTTGGGTCGCTATCGATGACTATTTCCATTGAATCATCGAATACGTAATACTTCTCAGCGGCAGCTAAGACCGCTTCCGGTGCCCTGACTTCACCATGTCCGTAGACGTTGTTCTGCCGGTTCTTAGTAACGAGGTTTTGCGCATCATTATCATCACAACCGTCAACTCCGGCAGGGTCCCCCATGTAAGTACACGCTCGGTATTCTGCGGTTTCTTGCATGAAGTTCCTTACTTCAAAAGGACTCAAGCCTGGATTTGCTTGTAGCATCAGAGCAGCCACTCCGGCGGCCCCAGGTGTTGCCATCGAGGTTCCAGAAAAAGCGGTATATCCGTCGCCTGTATTGTGAGCAACTGACATTACATCTGAGCCCACATAAGCAACATTTGGTTTTACTCTGTTTTCTTCCGTTGGCCCTTGACTTGAGTATGATGCAATCGATGAATCCTTATCCAATGCTCCCACTGTTATGGCATCTTCTGCACTACCCGGTGTGCCGATAGTGCCTCGACCTGCGGAGTTTCCAGCCGCAATGAACAGCGTAATATCGTTGTAGACCATCTCATTAGCCATTCTATTAACACTATCCTCTTCCGATGACTGCCACTCAATTATACCAAAAGCACCGAGTGACATCGAAGCAATTCTAATATTGAACTGATAGCGATTATCAATGGTCCATTGCATTCCAGCCATGACTACAGCAAAGGAACCTGAGCCGCCAGAATCCAACACTTTCACACCGACTAATTTTGCCTGTGGTGCCATTCCTGGGTCTTCGAATGTGGGCGCACCTGTTCCGGCAGTAGTTCCTGCACAGTGAGAACCGTGTCCTTGGTCATCGTAGGGAAATATTTCTGTGCCATTAGTCAGACTAGGATTGTTGACCGGATCGTAGAATGCAATCACTTTCGGGTCATTGGTCTCTGGGTCATCATCTTGATCATCCAAGCTTGCGTGCGCTCCGTCAATACCTGTGTCAATTATGGCAACAGTTGTTCCTGAGCCGTCGTATCCAGTCTGTTGCCAAGCACTATCTACGCCGTGTAGTGCAACTGCATCACCATTTTGAATCGACATGATACCATCAAGTTCCAGCATTACAACTCCCGGTAGGTTACTTGCTTGTTCTAGAAGATTGACCGGTATTCGACCAGCGAGGGCATCAATTCCTGGCAAAAACCATTCGTGCTCATATGCCACATTTTCCGCCAGCATATCGACATCATCTTGGTCCGGTGTATGGTCGAAATCAACGATTATTGGCAGTGTTCCGTCCTCAAGCAAAATTGGATTGTCGATGTGCTTTTCAATCATATCACCAATACCATTTTTGTTACGGTCAACCGTGGTGTCAACCCACCATCCTTCCTCCTGTTGTGGAACCACTTCAGCATCGGCAGGTATGATTGCGCCGAGTGAAGGAAGCAGCATAAGGGAAATCAACAACATCGAGACCGTGTTACTCATCCTCGTCATATACCATAAGCCAGTCATCACTGATTAATCAATAATTGGTATCTAAGTATTAACCTTGAATGGTCAATCTCGCCATGTCGTCAACTCATCTGTAAAATTGAGGGCAATTGAGTATACTACACTCGGGTATGCGCCCCAGTATGATTCGCGCATCTCTTGATTCGCTGCCATACAAGCCTCGACATCAGCAGGTCTGTCCGACAGCGGTTCGGTTTGATTAAGATGAGCGATTAACGGCTGGATATTAGATAAGTTTACCAGTCCCCACCCTGTTTGAGTGCAGGGCATTACCGGTGATATGGGCATGGTTCCGGAGGTTGGATCCCAACCAAACTCAGGATACCACGCAGAGAGATTGATTGCATGCCTTACATCGGCATTGGATACGGAGAAATTGTCCCCATCAACCAACATTCCACTACGTTCCTCGGAAGCACCAGAACCTGAATCTGCAAATTCATGTCGTAAACTCTGCAGAACAAAGGAGATTATTCCAGCAGTCCGTGGGGTGGCAAAAGATGTCCCTGAAGTCTCATGATATCCATCTATATCATCATGGTTTGGGAGATACTGAGTCCAATCAGCGGAAATATCTGGGTACGAACCCGACATTATCTCTTTCTGGTCATCTCCCTCTTCTGCGTAACCGGCGATGCCGATTGACCATGGCGGCCCGGCCGTTGCGTCTTGAATTGCCGGAGATGGAGAATTATCTGCAGCACCAGTATGCAATTTGTTGTGGTCGACCACTGCCACTCTTGTGGCGTCTTCAATCCCGGGTACTGGAATGGAGCCAATGGCACCAAATGAGGTGGAAATTACGTCAACTAAAGGTTGGTTTGCCGCCGCAAGAACTGCGCTATCGGAAAAGCCCTCTACAAAGAAAATCACCGCATCTGGATTGGCATCGATAACCGAACCGGTAACTGCGGTTCCGTGTCCGTCTGAAGGATCGTCCAAGATTAGGACTCCTCCATCACCATCAGGCGAGGTCCCGATAATTTTTGTACCCGGAAAATAAACGATATCGGTAGTTGTTAAATTATCCCAGCAATCCTCACGGTCAGCTTCGTATCGCTCTTCCCAAGTCCCATTGAAAGTTAATTCACATATCCTGTTGACACCTAAGTCATCCAACAACCATTGAGGATAGGTATCATTCGTCCTGAAATGATCGTGATACACATTGATTCCGGTATCTATAGGTGCGACAACTGAAAATGCTCGCCACTCGTCTGACGAGGCTACTTCCGCAGAGCTGGACACACTCGTCTGGCTAGGGGAATAAGCGATAGCTAGGAATATGGCGCTGATTAGCAGCGACGCAATAAGTAGGGTTGCCAGAAGATTCGTTGATGAATCATCAGGAATCAACTCTGCTTCTACAACCTCCGCCATAATACCGCCTAACATGGTCGTTAAATCAATATAACTAACCGATGGACTATTGTTTAATTCCCCATTGGTTATATTGAAACACGATAAAATCCTGCGTGATTACAATGGGAGATATACCGATTGACCATCTCCCATTTCCCATACCTTCACGCAATCATGCTCTCTCGCAAGAATGGCGCACTCTAACATTCATGCACTGGGAAGTCGACATCGATAGATTGCAATCACATATTCCGGATGGATTAGAGATTGACACCTATCGCGGCAAAGCCTATGTCGGCGTCGTTCCCTTTATCATGAAAAATGTCCGGCCTAGGTGGTTTTGGCCAGTCCCGTTCATTTCGACATTCCCTGAATTTAACGTCAGGACATACGTCAAAAAAGACGGTATTCCGGGAGTATTCTTTCTCACTCTCGAAGCAAAGAGCATCATTACCTGCAGTTATGCAACCAAAGCATATGGGCTGCCATATAATTACGCTAAAGGTGATGTGGTTAAACAAGACAATAAAGTAAGTTGGCAAAGCCAAAGAAACTCAGGTGATATGAAATTAGCCGGCAGCACGACAATATCAGGGACAAAGAGTCATGCTAAGGCGGGTAGTTTGGAAGAATTCTTGTTCGAGAGGTATAGCCTTTACACCTGCAAAGACGGGTCGATAATGCGTGGTTATACCCACCACAAACCCTGGGATTTCTGCTTGGCAGAGGTTGTGTTGACCAATAACTCACTAACGGAGAGTTTCAATTTCGGTATTGCCGATTATTTGAGTCCCGATTTAGTCCATTATTCCGATGGCGTAGATGTAAGGACTTATTCTATAGAAATGGCTGAACGTATTGGCAGCGACATAAACCGAGATTTCCTATTTCTTGATGGCGACTGTGGATTGTGCCATAGGCTTGCAAAATTCATTGATAATCGAAGTTCGAAAAATGCTAACCTTGGATATCGGCCCAATACTTCTGAAGATGCGCAAAATGTTATTCTCACTATGCCGAAGAAATTTATCGCCGCAGATACGGTTTACCTGGTTAGGAATGGGAAACCATACATGAAGTCTAGTGCCGCAATAAGGTGTCTATTGTATATGAAATGGTATTATCGAATGTGGTATCCAATTTTTTGGTTAGTGCCGCTGCCGTTGAGAAACATTGCCTATAGTTTTGTGGCAAAATACCGACACAAAATTTTCACAAAACCAAAAGTATGCTCATTTAGAATTGATTGAGCGACTTTTCCTCGTAATACGCCGCCGTGTTGAAATGCCACACACTGCAGGCTCGATTATGGGAGAGGATAGTCAGCGGATGGTCTGGATTGATTTGGAAATGACTGGTTTAGATGTAACTAAAGAATCAATCATCGAGATAGCAACAGTGATTACCGACAGTGAACTAAATATTCTCGCCCAGGGGCCTAACCTAGCAATTAGCGTTCCAGATGAGTTGCTAGAAGGCATGGATGATTGGAATACTACTCATCACCACAAGAGTGGACTGGTCGATAGAATTAGAACAGAAGGTGTGAGCCTAGCAGATGCTGAACAGAGTACCTTGGAATTTCTCAAAGCGTGGGTTGAACCAAATTCAGCACCATTATGCGGCAATAGTGTTTGGAATGATCGACGATTTTTAGCCAAGGAAATGCCATTGATTGCAAATTACCTTCATTACCGGATGGTCGATGTGTCGACAGTCAAGGAATTAGCACGTCGATGGTATCCTAATGTTAAGCGGTATCGGAAAAAATCTTCCCATTTAGCCCTTGATGACATCCTAGAATCAATAGAGGAGTTAAGGTATTTCAGAAATGAAATATTTAGCGAATCAAAGTGATTGCCGCCAATTTTTCTCTGTTGGTGAAGCACCTTTTGTTAAAGCGAGTATTTGCGCCGTTACTGCAATAGCAATCTCTTCTGGTGATTCTGCACCAATATTCAATCCAATTGGGCATATCACGCTGTCAAGCTGGTTGCGGTCGATTCCCTGCTCTATTGCAGCACGGCTAAATGACTGCCATTTGCTACGACTACCGATGACTCCAATGCGCGGAAAGTTTCGACCATCAGGCTTAGCTCCACCGGCTTGGCATAATGCCAGTAAGCCAAGCAGTCTCGCTTGGTCTTCAGACCAGTCATGCCCGAGCAGTAGAATATCAGAATAACGGCTCATTAATTCAAAGGACTCAGCAGCGAGAAAATCTTCAACGGATGTGTGGAGCAACTCGGTTGCGTTTGGAAACAAACCAGGATTACAGTATTCTAACCTAGAGTCAGTTACAGAATAATTCCAATTCAATGATTGAATAGTAGTTACTAATGCGGTAGCACAGTGACCTCCACCCATCAACAAAACGTGAGGTGGTGGAATAATTACTTCTATTGACACCGTAACTCTACCCCCGCACAGTGAATCAAGTGGTTGTACTTCATAGCCCTTCGCTCCCTTGTTTAAGCCAAAGGTCAATACCTCTCCAAACGGTTCAAAGTGCTCTGCCATTAACTCATTACATCGGTTTAAAACTTTGAGTTCAAGGCCTGCACCCCCAATAGTGCCGTGAAATCCATCGGTCTGTTCGGCTATCGCCAAGCGAGCCCCTACTTTTCCTGGAACACTGCCTGAGGTTTGAACCACGCTAGCCATGACGATTCTTTTCCTGAGCGCTAAATGATTGACCGCCCAAGTCAGTGTTTGCTTCGTCATGGTTTGTCCTCACAATCTTCACACATACTATTTACGCATCAAAGTTCGCTAAAAAACGCTGAATTATTGTCAAGTTCTACTAAATCTGCAGGAGTATCTAAGTTCAATGACAGTAGGCCACCGGTAATTTCAACTGGATTAAAGGAAACTAATTCTCGGAGAGATACGTCATCGTTTGCTGATAGAATATTTAGTAAGTCATTCTTTACTAACAACACAGGGTGACCTCTTTTGCCACCCTCTGCTAGGCACGAGGACATTGGTTGGTTCAATAATTGGCGTAGATGGTCTGCCTTCCAACCCGGCCGGTCTATGGGGACCATAACTAATTTATTCGGAACTCTGCCTGACTCGGCAATAATCGTGTTTAACCCGAGTTTCAAACTACCAGTTCTACCGGCTTCCGGTGTTTTATTTACCACTACAGTAGCACCGTTTGAATTGACCAAAGCATCAAATTGGATATTGCGATTGACGACAATAATTATTGGATTGCAACCGACGATTTGCAACTTTTCAACCGTGATTGTTAGTATGGCTTTATCATGAATTTTTACCAACGCCTTTGGCTGACCAAGGCGTTTACTCAATCCACCGCTGAGAATTACTGCGGGCGTCGAAGCTACCAAACAATCACCACACAATCTGGCTAGAAATCTTTAGTAATCTCGCGCCCGATTATCATGCGTTGAACCTGGGAAGACCCTTCGTAAATTTGCATTACTTTGGCAGCTCTCATCAAACGTGCAACTGGGTATTCCTCTGAATAGCCGTAACCACCGAAAACTTGCACTGCATCGGTCGAAACTTCCATGGCTGTATCAGCAGCAAACCGCTTTGCGTGGGCGGCAGACTCTGTATTTCGGATACCTTCATCTGATTCATAGGCCGACTTCCAAGTTAGCATTCTTGATGCTTCAATTTTTGTCTTCATGTCTGCTAGCATGAACTGGATTGCCTGATGCTTGTGGAGGGGTTTACCGAAGGTAGAACGCTCATTGGAATATTGCAGAGCATGTTCGTAGGATGCGCGCGCTAGACCTGTTGCGTGAGCCGCAATATTGGGTCTACTAACATCGAAGGCTTTCATCGCATTCATCCAACCACCTGACTCGCTTCCACCAACTAATTGGTCCTTACCAACCCTGACATTATCAAAGACTATTGAACGTGTATCTGAACATCTTTGTCCCATATTGACTTCCTTTTTCCCGAGGGAAAATCCCTCAGCGTCACGTTCAACGATAAACCCAGACATTCCACGGTAGCCCGCAGTCGGATCGGTTTTCGCTAATACAAAAAAGAAATCAGAGTAACCAGCACCAGTTATCCACATTTTTTCGCCATTAATGATGTAATCATCGCCGTCTAACACCGCCGTGGTTTTACATGCAGCAACATCTGATCCGGCTCCTGGTTCAGTAACTGCATATGATGCAAGGTGACCCTGTTCAGCAACTCTGCGCAGCCAAATTTCTTTCTGTTCTTCAGTCGCTCCAGTGATAAGTGGTGCACAAGCCAAAGCAGTAGCATAGGCTGCGGTAGCAAATCCGGGGTCGCCCCACGCTAATTCTTCATTAACCAACACTTCTTCCATGCAACCTAAACCCATTCCGCCATATGCTTCTGGTATGTGTAAATTCAATATTCCTAAATCATGGGCGGCTGCAATTGCAGCTTTCGGATACTGCGATTTCTCATCCCATTGTTCTGCATTAGGTCTGATTTCATCCAGAGCAAATTCGTGCGCTAAATCTCTCAGTCCCTCTTGCATATCGTCAAGTTTGAAGTTGACCATGGCAACCCGATACGGTGGAGGGTTAAGATTTCATGGTTTAGAAACCAACTCTCCGGAAATATTCACAGACTGCTAAGAATATGAAATATATCACAATCAAAATCATTCCTTCCCATTTTCTGAACTCGTATGATGTTCGCATCAACAACAAAGCAACTGCTGTGCTAATGATTGATGCTGGTAAGATTACCAGCATTATCATGTCCGAGCCTGCATCGGTAAGGTATAGTGGGTGAACCATTGATGCAATACCGATTGACAACAATGGATCGGTGATATTGGAGCCTATCAAAGTCCCAATAGCAACCCCTTGTGAACGCTTAGCAGCCATAAAGGCGATTGTTAACTCGGGTAATGAGGTGCCTAAACCAGATACAACAGTTCCAATTATCGAGTGAGGTATGTTCATTTCATAAGCCAAGTCGCTAGCATTCACTACTAGATGATGAGCGGCAAATACCGCAAGTGCTAGGCCAATCAAGACCATAACAAAATACGCCGCACCTGACCAAGACAAACTGCGTAATTCGATTGATTCCGCCTCTCCACTTGATTCCTCGTCCATAATCTCCTTTCTATTGTAAAGTAGCCAACAGATATACACAATGTAAAGACTGGAAAGAATAATCCCCTCGAGTCTGGTTATACCTTCATCGCTGATTAGGAAAAATGTCATCAGCAGGAGTGAAAGCATCATTATGAGACCATCGCGGTTAAGCCAAGAAGGTCTGATCTTCAAACCTTTTACTAGAGCAACAAACCCTAGAATCAAGGTTATTTGTACCAAAACCGATCCTAAAATCCCGCCAATAGCAAAGTCCGCTACCTCCTTATTCTCAGTTACATTCAGCGCAGAAGTCGACGTGACAAGTATTTCTGGGAGGGACGTACCTATAGATACAATAGTTAGTCCAATTACCACTTCGGGTATGCCACCTCGGCGAGCAAGACCTTTGGCACCCTCGATGAAAAAGTCAGCAGAAACCACGAGTAGACCCAGTGCAAGAAGTAAAATTATGATTGAATAGATGATATTGTTGCCACCCATGTTAGTCGATAGAATCTGACTACCGATTATTGCCAGGAATAAAGTAGCTAGAATAATCAGGGTGTTGAACTGCAATAACTGTGGGATTCCCATCAACTTGCCGTCCTGCGCCATGGCCAGCCTAGACTGTATGAGTTATTCACAATTATGATATACCTATATTTGAATAAAAGCCGATAAAATCATACTGCTGGGTGACATTCTACATGTCAGATTGGTGTCGGAACTGAACGGATTTTTTTGATGGTCATCATTGCAAAAATAGCAATCAATATGATTTGCTGAGTAGTTAAATGGCGGTTAAATCAGTGGGGTAATTATTGGTGATTTTAGCGCAATTCTGGCTGTATGTTTACGTGGAAAGTTAAAGAAATCATCATGCTATCCTCAGTGATGTAATTGAAAAACCCATAGCCCTTCGGGCAACCATGTCGGAAAAGCGGGTCATGCGGAAATTGAAGAAACTCGCCGCACGCATAAGTGCGAAAATTGAGTCGGTAAGAGACGAAATGGATGACTTAGAGATTGAATTCGAACTGATCCAGCAGCACATCAATAAATTAGAGATCATGGCAAAAAACCAGCCAGTCACGAGTGATGAGATCACCGTTACGATCGAGGAGGATGAAGCAGACCTTGATTTGGAAAATTCCAGTGCCGTTCCCGTCCCCAAGAAATTCTGATTACTGCTCACTCAATGCTTTCGCTAATCTTTGTGCGATTAGATCCCCAACCAAGCTACAACTAGCGTCTCCACCTAAGTCATAAGTTAGGTGTTTACCCTCGGATAAATGAGCAGATACACTTTGTTCAATGGCATTAGCAACCTCGATGATCTCTTTGTTACCATCTTTTCTTCCCAACCAGTCCATCATCATTTGAATTGAGTTGACCGAAGCAATTGGATTGACTTTATTCATTCCAGCATACTTTGGCGCTGACCCGTGAACTGGTTCGAAAAAGGCATGATTATCTCCAATATTTCCAGACCCAGCCATACCCATGCCTCCTTGCAAAACTGAAGCAAGATCAGTTGCAATATCGCCGAACATGTTTGAGGTTACAACAACATCATAATGCTCAGGTGTTCGGGTTAGCCATTGGGTAAATGCATCAATGTAACCATAATCTGTGGCAATGTCTGGATAATTATTGGCAACACTATCGAATGTTCTTCGAAACAGTTGGCAGCCTCGAGTAACATTGCTTTTGTCGATACAGGACACCCTACTGATACCATCCAGCGGCGCTCCATTGCGCGTTTGGCAAATCTCAAATCCCATCTGAACAAGCCGTTCCGTCCCGTGTGAGGAAATTGGTCGTGGATCGTAAACCACCTCGCCTTTTAGGTCGGGAAACTCGACGTCTGGAATGACGTATTCCGGCAATCCTTGTGCACGGTTAGACGCTCTTTTTAGCAGCGAATGGTAGAGCCCCTCTGTGTTTTCCCGCAGAATTGTCATGTCCACCATTTCAGGTTCCCATATTTGCCTGAATTTTCCGTGAACCTTGTGCATAACTCCGTCAAATAATTTGACTGGTCTGACATTTGCATATAGATCAAGACCTGACCTTAGTCCAAGTATTACCGAGCCGCCAGCAAGGTCACCATTCGGCAGGTAGGCGCCAGGGTGACCAATTGCCCCGAGGAATATGGCATCTGCCTCATCACGACAGAACTCAAAAGACCCTTCTGCCCACTCTTCACCGGTTTGTTGGTAGTTTTGCCCGCCGCAGGCAATCTCAGTAATTTCAAAGCCAATATTGGTATTCTGACTGATAGTATCAAGGATTTTTCGGGCTTCAAGAGCAACTTCTCGCCCTGTTCCGTCGCCAGGTAGTATCGCAATGCGGTAGTCGCTCATGATTGGTCCACCAGCCACAGGTAAATGAACGGCACTGTTTAGGGCGGACGAACAAAAATGAATCAATTATCACCTAGTTTTTACTCACTGGCAAGATGTTCTCAGCACATCAATTACATGTTCAACAGAAGGTATCGTGTGATTTTCTAGTGGCGGGGAAAACGGCACCGGCGTGTCTAATGCTCCGATAACGCAGGGAGCAGACTCGAGGTGGTAAAAACAGGATTCTAATATGCGACTTTGGATTGTATGACCGAGACCTCCACTCCACTGGCCTTCTTGCAAGATTACCATCCTGCCTGTGCGAACAACAGACTCAATGCAAGTTTTTGCATCAAACGGAATCAGCGTTCGCAAGTCGATGATTTCCACTTCGATATTCTCCTGGGATAGTTTTTCAGCGGCTTGTTTGGCAACGTGAATCATCGCACCCCAAGTGATTAATGTGACGTCTCTGCCACCACGGATCACCTCCGCAGTGCCAATTTTATAGCGACGATTTTCAGCGACCGCATTGTTGACAGGTTCAGTATCCACTTGTTGATTGATATTATCTCCCCAACCCGTCAAACCACCGCGCAGGCCATACAATCCGATGTGTTCTAGCATGATTACTGGGTCGTTTATTGCGGCAGCCTCAACCAGTAAGTCATACGCATCCTGTGGCGTTCCGGGTGCGAGGACAATTATACCAGGATCGTTGGCAAACCAAGACTCTATCATGTTGGCGTGAAAAGGGCCAGAGCGAGTCTTAGCGCCTAGTGGTATTCTTATGGTCATCGGACAATCTGCACCCCAACGCCATCTGAGCATTGCCGCGTTGTTAATGAGCGCATTAAATCCGAGAGCAGCAAATCCACCAAATTGAATCTCAACCATTGGCCTCATGCCTGACAACGCCGCCCCAGTGCCGGTGTGAACAATCACTGCCTCACATAGTGGCATATCGACTAATTTATCATCATGTCCTGCATTCTTCAATGCTATATTCATGCCAAATGCACCTGCGACCTCCATATCTTCGCCAATAAAAACACAATCCTCACCATAACGGTCTGCAATATCAACCATCGCCTGTTGGATTGCTCTTGCGTATGTCCATCCGCCTTTTTCCGCATAATTCAACGTTGTTTGACCAACAGCGAGTGGCGAGATTTGGTGTTCTGCGGCACCATTGCTTAGTCGCTCGAGGTGATTTTGGTGGGTATCAGCATCGCTAATGCTCGTGACACCCTTGGTTACTGTCTCCGGTTTTGGCCATTCCATGGCAATCAGCTTCGCTCTATCAGCAGCGACGAGGTTTTGCTCCTCAACCTCTAATTGGTCAATGATTTGCTCGTCTATACCTAAGTCAATCATCAATTGTCGGTGAGTTGTGATTGGGTCCTTAGCTGACCAGTAGTCAAGTAATTCTCTGTCGACATAACCTGGTGGAGTGCCCGATTCACTGCCTAAGTATAGGTCATCATGATGATGGGCGTGGCCACATCCACGCATTGTTTCAACGTGAATTAGTGTTGGACCGCCGCCCTCAAGCGCAAACTCCCTAGCACAGGCGACACTTGCATACCATGCTGCTGGGTCCGAACCATCAATTGTCCAACTCGGGAAGCCCATCGCTTTTGCTTTGTCTGCCCAAAGTTCTACACCGGATTGGTTTGCTGGGGCGGTATCTAATGCAATTTGATTATTTTGCAAAATATAGGTTATCGGCAGTCCTCTCGTCCCTGCGAGATTGAGTGCTTCCCAAAACTCCCCGGAAGATGATGCACCCTCCCCGATACATGCAACATGAAACCGGTCCAGTTTCTGCTGCCATGCGGCAAAAGCAAGACCCGTCATTGTCGCACTGGCAATTGGTAAAGGTGCTGTTGGCGGGAGGACCCCGACGTGCCAAGCTCCAATGTGTAGGTCTCGTCCGCCGGCGTCTTGCCAACCACCATTTTGATTTGACCCCACCTTACCTAGGTTTGCTGCCATCACACCCAGCGGAGTATCACCCATAGCGAGCGACAAACCTACATCTCTAATCATGGGAGCAACTAAATCACCGCTGTATCCGAAGCCGGGTTTTGCCGAGGATTCTGCACTGGAGTCGGTTTCCAGCGCTGTTGCAACGGCAACCACGGCTTCCTGCCAGGTGGAGCGAAATCCTTTGCCACCAAACTTAGTGCCATCTGGTGTCTCGATTCCATCCACAAAAATCTCTTTTAGTGCCTCATCCATATTTCTGGTTCGAGTCATATTTCTTTGCCATTCTAACCGATGTTCCACTGTCACTGACATGTAATGAGCCAACCTCCTCAACATTAGCCTCATATCGATCAGAAAATGCGCACTGCGTCGTTCGACAAATGATTCCAGATTTCTCCTTGGAATCACTTCTGATTGTTTTTGTTTAGCCATCTTAGCCTCAACTTGGGCCGTAAGTGCATTGCTGAGAGCAGTGATGAAATGCTGGCAAAATTTTGACCATGATGGAGCTTCAAACTGCTTATTTGCCGAATCTATTACATGATCCCAAACATCGGAGACAATACCAATCCTGCCGTCGTGCTGCTGAGCAACAAACAACAGAACCTCTCGTTTGGCGGCATCGGCAAGCAATGGTTGAGTGAATTGTAGCTTGGCTTTTGGCATCCAACTCGAGCCAAAAATTTCCGGTAAGTCAGCCTGCGCCATAGCCTTGCCACATGAAACTCCCATACAAACTGAACGATGTCAATTAGATAGTCTCAACCTTTGAAATCAGGGCTTGTTTCGTAATTCTAGCAACCAATAACGTGACCATAATCGAGGCAACTACCCCAATGACCAACAGTAAACTACCCGTCGGGGATTGAGTGAAACCTTCCATTCCACGACCACTGAATACCAACTCGCCGGCTGCAAGGCCAAAGTACGCATATGCCAATGAGTAGATGATGCTCGAAAGGTTAGAAATGAAAAAAGTTCGTGTTGTTACTGGACTGCTAGACATTAGGTAATTTAGCCACTCATCCGGTATCAACGGTGATAATCGCACAAGTATGGAAATTTGCATTGCCTCATCGGCAATTGCTGTTTCAAGATTGACCAAGCGTTCATCCTTAGCAACAATTTCAGAGATGTAATCTCTAAACATCCATCGGCCGAGTAAAAATGCAATTAACCCCCCAACAACGGATGCGGTAAAATTAACCAAGACTGCAATCCAATACGGGAATAACGCTCCAGCTCCGACCTTGAGAATCGGGGTTGGAACTAGAATCACAACTGCGACTGTTACCATCAAGCAATAGATTAACCAAGCCATTGACCCAAGGCCATCAAACCATTTGATGAACTGGCCGACATCTTGAAAGACAAAATAGCCCACAATTAGCCAAGCAATGACAATACTTAGCGATGTGATCAGTCTATATTTGCTAACTTTTACTTCCTTAATTTGTATTTTTGGCTGAGTAGTCAAATCTACTCCTCCTCATCATTTCCGTCAATCGCACTCACTGTTGGAAATGAGGATAGTACATCACCGACCATTTCGGTGATGTCTTCAATCTGGGTAATTAGGGTGATATCCTCGACAGTACCGGGACGGCCTAGATTCCACATCAAGTCATAGACTAACTCATTAGTCAGTCGAGTTAATTTTAATACCTCAGGGTCAACACCAAACAAACCCTCATCTGGATGCAGTGCGACTAGATCTGGTTTTTCATCCAATACTTCATCCATTACCAATTCGACCTCGTTTTGGATTGCTGAGGCTTGCTGCTCTAGTATGTCTTCCATTGTGGTCATACCACCTTTCAGTTTCGTTGAACCAGCCTTACCCGATCCTAATTTCTCGCCTTTAGAAATTCCTTCAAATGAGTGTGCTGTGGTTGCATCATCAGTCGCGCTTTCACTTGGTGCAGATCGAACTTGTTCAGGGTCTACATCCTGAACTAAATTATTCAATGCTATTCGCAACATTGCGGCCATGGTTGACGGATCGAACATCTCTTGAACCTCGATACCTTCTTCATCCATTTGAACTAGGATTTCATCGATAAATCCTGGATTAATTTTTTCCGGGCCTACTAAACCCTTCAGCATTGGTAATGCCCAAGTTGAGTCTCCCATCAACATCGAAACGTCAAAACTTCCGCCGCTAGATCCTGGCCCCTCAACATCGGCTGGTGGAGGTACAAATTGCTTCCTTCCGTGCTTGTTTAATTGCTCGATTAAGACTTTCATGTCGATTGGTTTAGCAATTACCTCTGAAATACCTGCCTTCGCAGCCGAAATTAAGTATTCTTGACTTGAATTTCTCGCTAAAACGACGATTCGACATTTAAAGGCAAATTCTGGGTCACTCATCAGTCGCTGAGCCGCATCGATTGCATCACCGTTTTTCCAGTCACCATCCATCAGTACGATTTCTGGCATAGTAGCGAGGGCAGTACCTTCGGCTTGCCTTAAAGTTCCCGCACGAGTGATATCAAAGCCCTCGCGCTCAAGAGTGTTGGCGAGAAGAGTTCGTCTACCTTCATTTTCATCGGCAACGATAACCTTGGCCAAAACACTCCCCCCTAACAGCGAACAAGAACTCCAACATTTGAACCTCATCCCGCAAATTGCCCAAACAGGGAGAAAACTGAATCATCTAATACGGGCGAGCAGAATATTCAGATTAACCTACAGAATAGTTTGTCCAAGGTGATTACTCGATGTCTCCAGGTAATTGCTTACGCCAAGCTATGATACCGCCATCAAGATTATACAGTCGGGCACCAGAGAAACCGGCATTTAACAAATACATCGCAGCGATTTGTGATCGCATCCCACTTCGACATAGTAATATGATGTCCCTATCTTTTGGTATAAGGTCCTGCTTGGACAGAATTTCTTCATGAGGAACTTGCAGATTGGTAAATGATACCTTGGTTTGTGAATATTCTAAATCCGATCTGACATCGATTAGAAACGGTTCCCAACCACCCGACTTTTTTGCTTGATATTCAGGAACTGAAAGGCGGTTAAACATGGTATCACTAGTTGCTGGGGGTTCTGGTATTTGATTGTTCGATGAGGAAGCGCCAGAACACCAGCCACTGTCTTCAAACATTTTTCTAACCTCGCTAAGGTTAGGCGCTGTGTCTGGGTGTTTGGCAAAATTAAGCATTCTAGTAGTCATATTGTCAGCATCATAGAGTAACAGTTTACCGGACAGGGATTGGCTGCGACCAAGGATTATTTTGAGCGCTTCTGTGGCTTGCATAGAACCAATTAATCCGGGTAGAACGCCAAATACTCCACCTTCCGCACACGATGGAATTGCATTATTTGGCGGCGGCTCAGGAAATAAATCACGATAGCACGGCCCGTTGTTATAATTGAATAAACTGACCTGCCCTTCAAATCTATAGATTGAACCATAAACCCAAGGAATGCCCAAGATATTGCACACATCGTCCACTAAATATCTGGTTGGAATGTTATCCGTACCGTCGATGACAAGGTCCCAGCCTCTCAATATTTCTTGTGCATTATCTGGTGATAATCGTTCATTCCAGGTAGTCACTTTGATAGCAGAATTAATCTCAGTAATCCGCATCTTTGCTGATTCGACTTTGGGGGTGCCAATACCTGATTCACTGTGGATAATTTGTCGTTGAAGATTTGACAAGTCGACCACGTCATCATCGATTACTCCGATGTGACCAACGCCCGCAGCGGCTAGGTACATCAGGACTGGGCTGCCAAGTCCCCCTGCTCCGACTACTAATACCTTTGATTGGTCAATTAGTTGTTGTCCGTTTACCCCAACATCCGGTAGTGAGATATGTCTTGCATATCTCTCGATGTCGACCATGTTAATCGCAGCACATGCTAATTGATGAATTAAATGGGTCACTCAATGCAAGTTTTCTTCCAGCCACTTCTCTGCATCCATTGCAGCTTGACAACCCATTCCTGCTGCCGTGATAGCTTGCTTATACCTAGTATCCACTACATCTCCAGCAGCAAAAACGCCTTCCACTGAAGTCATTGTATGTTGCTTGTGAATAATGTAACCATTCTCATCTGTCTCAATTTGGGACTCCAAAAATCCAGTAATCGGTTTGTGGCCGATTGCAATAAATGCACCAGTAGCAGCAATTTCTTCTGTCGAACCATCTCGAGGATCCTCCAAAACCGCACCAGTTAAGCCATTTTCATCAGATAGCCACTGCTTTACTTGCCTGAAAGTTTTGATTTCGATTTTTTCATTATTTGCGGCACGCTCATACATGATAGTGCTTGCCCGAAACACATCTCGTCGGTGGACTAAGGTGACTTTTGAGGCAAAGCGTGTGAGGAACGTTGCCTCTTCACAGGCTGAATCTCCACCACCGATTACCAATACCTCTTCGTCACGGAAAAACGCCCCGTCACAGGTTGCGCAAGTGGAAATCCCTCGCCCCTTTTGTTCTGCTTCACCAGGTGCATTTAGCCAGATTGATTCCGCTCCGGTCGAGATTATAATCGCGTTAGTCAAGTATTCTTCACCCTCGACTTGAACTTTGAATGGGCGTTCGGATAAATCAACAGATTCAACATTGCGGTCTTGGACCTCTAGACCAAACCTCTCAGCCTGCTCTCGAAGTTGCATCATCATCTCCGGACCCCCAATACCTTCGGGATAACCAGGGAAGTTCTCAATATCTGAGGTGAGCATCAATTGCCCTCCAGACATGTATCCAGCAAACATCAGTGGATTCAGCATTGCTCTGGCAGTGTACAACCCGGCGGTGTAACCAGCGGGCCCTGAACCAATTATCACTACATCTCGAACATCACTCATGCTATCGCCTACAAGGGTAATAGAGGACACTCACCTATTGAATCTTTACATTTTACCAGTTAACTATCTGATAGAACTTTCCTCAAACAATCGGTTACTCGTTGATTCTCAGCTCGACTTCTGACAGCAAACCTGACGTAGCGCGAATCAAGTGTAATACCCATATTTTCTGCATCGCGAATGAAAATATCATACTCACGGCACAACATGATGAACTGTTGTGAGGTGTATGTGACCGACTTCGGTAATTCAGTCAGGATATAATTGGCAACACTGGGGTAGGTTATGAAGCCTAAATCAATTAATTCCTGATTCAATTTAGCCCGATTCTTGTGAACCTGCAAATATTGTTCACGATAATAATCCGGGTTATCAAGCGCTGCAATTGCGCCCAACTGCGCCGGTAGACTGACTGCCCAAGGAGGGATAAATCGTCTCAAGTCTCGGGCTTTATTTGTGACGGCATAGGCTACTCGTAACCCGGATAATGCGTAACACTTACTCATACTTTTACATACAATTAACTCATCATGAATCTGTGATAGATTCTCTAACGATTTGGCTTCGGCAACATAATCAATGTAGGTCTCATCAACCCATATCATCTTACACTCTGATTGAGATTTTTCGCCTGATAATATTAGATTAATGACATTCGCCAAGTCATGATGATAAATCCCAGTTGGACTGTTTGGGTTAACCATGATAACCGCATCATGCTGACGGGCTAAGCGGACAAAATCCTCCGTATTGATAACAAATTTGTCCTCTGAATACAGCGGAAAGTGTGTCACATGACAATTAATTAGATGAGTTAGGATGTGCAAATATTCTCCATACATTGGTGATAGGACCAATACTCTTGATTGGTTATCGAGTAATCTCGGCAATAGTGAAAACATCAGTGATGAAGATCCCGATGATACCAAGATACTCCAGTCTGGGATTTCACGAACCTCGGCTATTTTTCTGATTAGCGGCTCGCTGTGCGTCGGTGGCGACTCATGGCACGCACTGACGAGATTATCCGATATTACTTTCATCACCTCTGGGCAAGGTGGAAACGGACTGTCAAGGACATCAGCGACCACTAACTCAGCCCTCCGGGCAAAATCAAATCCGCTCGCTTCCCAGGAGGCCCCGCCATGGTAGCAGGCATCATCAGCTACGCCGATATTCTCCAACTCCAGTTCCTGTAATTCATCCTCAACATTTGCTTCAAGCATACTTACCGAGGCAACCATTGGATAGAATACAACATCACCAGCAGTCTGATGGAATTGGGATATAACGCGCATTCCAATATCTTCATACATCGGTAGAACTGATTTGTGACCCATGGCAATTATCTCATCCGCTCCATTTAATGCTGAGAATTTCAGTGCTCCCAACATCAATAATCGAGCGATGCCGTGTCCTCGATAATCGGTGTGAACTGTTAAACCTCTTATCTCATAAATCAATGAACCACTATGTTCCTGGGTTAATTCATCGACTATTTCGTGACCAAAATACTTGGCCAAACGAAAACCTGATTCATTAGGCGTATTGATGCTAATATATCCGGCTAAGATTTCGCCCTTCATTACCACCAAAAAGTGTTCTCCTGGATCATCCAGTTTGCCCGAATCATTCTCCGGATATTGGTGCAACTCATCAACAAATACTGCGTATCGTAAACTAGCAATTTGATGCCAAATATCGGCCAAATTACTGAATTGGTCAAGTTCCTCACTGGTTGGCCGAGAAAAATAGGACAACTTGGTCATAGTAGTGCGATTAAGTTCGGGTAATTGAAAGATATCCCTACAGCTTATTCATCTTGCTTACAGCAGCTACTGCTGCTCTTGCGTGTGGCTCAATTCGTGGCGGTATGTGTTGAGGCTCTGCGCCTGGACCAATTATTCCGAGACCGATTGGTTTGTCAAATTTTATTTGCAAGTCAATTATTGATTTAATTACTGCATTACCCATAGCCGCCCCGTGCAGAGTTTCACCCTTCTCTATTATCCCTAAACAGA
>Ga0160422_10000106_pt1 | contig 44795 bp, 44 predicted proteins | sample Fk160mmetaG_FD_108192 | JGI IMG/M metagenome (GOLD analysis project Ga0160422, IMG submission 108192) | Marine microbial communities from the Central Pacific Ocean - Fk160115 60m metaG | ecosystem: Environmental > Aquatic > Marine > Oceanic > Photic zone | place: The Central Pacific Ocean... | reverse complement strand
TGCCTAAAATCCCAGACTGCGGTGGGTTTAGGATCGGTGAGGACATAAGCGATCCATAAACTCCGCCATTAGAAATAGTAAATGTTCCACCAGACAATTCTTCAAGTGTCAGCTTGCCGTCTCGAGCACGAGCACCAAAGTCCCCAATTGACTGCTCAATTTCTGCCAATCCTTTTTTATCGGCCTCTCGCAGAACAGGAACCACTAGTCCCTTGGGTGTCCCAACTGCAACCCCAATATCGTAGTAGTTTTTGTAAATTATCTCATCTTCAGAGATTTCTGCATTGACCGCCGGTAGAGCCCGCAGTGCATCAACACAGGCTTTCACAAAGAATGACATAAAACCTAACCGAACGTTGTGTTTGGCTTCGAAAGCTTCTTTGAATTCATTTCGTATTGATATTACAGCGCTCATATCAGCTTCGTTGTATGTAGTCAGCATTGCCGCGGTATTCTGTGCTTCTTTTAACCGACTGGCCACTGCCTGCCGCAACCGGCTCATTTTGACTCTTTCTTCACGATGACTGCTGTCTTTGACTTCCAATTTAGAAGCCTGGCGGGATTCCTCAGCCGAGCTCTCACCAACAGTATTTGTTGCCACTCTACTATTCAAAACTGCTAAAACGTCTCCTTTAAGAAGCCTGCCATCTTTTCCAGTTCCAACAATCTGACCTGGATCTAAATTGTTTTCCTCTACTATTTTGCGAACTGCAGGTGACAAGGTTTCAATTGCGCTATTATTTGGCCGCTTTTTATCGGCCCCATTTGTATCCTCAACAGTTGTTTCTGAATGTTTACCCGTGGGGGCATCAACATTACCTCTATCCGACTCTTTTATAACGCAAAGAACCGCGCCTACGTCAACGGTTGCGCCAACCTCAAGATTTGCAAAATCCAGGATACCTGCTGTCGGGCTATTAACTTCAACGGTCACTTTATCTGTCTCTAACTCAACAATTGGCTCGTCTTGCGCGACTATATCACCATTAACTTTCAACCATCCTGCTACGGTCGCTTCTGTCACTGACTCACCTAATGCTGGGACTACTACCTCAGTCGACATAATATTTCCTATTCATATACAACGTTTAATAACTGGCTATTCAGCCGCTTGTCTTTCGCTTGAAACATTTCTTTTCGGACCCTGTTCTACGTCACTCATGGCTTGATCTAAAATCAGTGCTTGTTCAGCATTATGAGTACCAAGGCTGCCGGTTGCTGGCGACGCCGCTTCCGGCCTTCCTATGTACCTTGCCCTCAAGCTTCGTCCACCTAACTCGACAAGTACCTCTTCCAGCTTCCGATCAACAAAAGTCCAAGCACCCATATTTTCCGGCTCTTCCTGACACCAAACAACTTCAGCTTCTGGAAATCTTGCGAGTTCATTTAACAACGCTTCCTTTGGAAACGGGTATAATTGCTCCAAACGCAGAAAGAAAATATTTTTTATTTTTCGTTTTGCTCTTTCTTGAAAGAGATCATAGTAGACTTTTCCGGAGCATATTATAACCCGCGCCACCGATTCATCAGGGCAAAGAGGCACAACATCGTGCATCACTCTATGAAAGGTAGTTCCTGGCCCCATTTCTTTCAACGACGAAACGCAGAGTTTATTTCTTAGGAGTGATTTTGGTGTCATTACGATCAATGGTTTCCTAAAATCTCTTTGTATTTGCCTCCGCAACACGTGAAAGTAGTTAGCAGGTGTTGTGCAATTTACTACTTGAATGTTGTCGTCACCGCACAGTTGCAAGTAGCGCTCCAATCGGGCGGACGAATGGTCCGGCCCTTGTCCCTCGTAACCGTGGGGCAGCAGCATTACCAGCCCTGACATACGTAACCATTTATCTTCTCCGGAGCTTATAAACTGATCAACAATAACTTGTGCCCCGTTTGCAAAGTCTCCAAACTGCGCCTCCCACAGAATTAATGCCTTGGGCTCTGCCTGACTAAACCCGTATTCAAACCCAAGAACTGCTGCTTCTGATAGAGGGCTATCTATAATTTCGAATGTTTTTTGATTATCCAAAAGATTATTAAGTGGAATATATCTCTCTTCATTTACTTGGTCCGTCCAAACAGAATGACGCTGAGAAAACGTTCCTCTTCCACTATCTTGGCCGCTCAGTCGAACGGCGTTTCCTTGCACTAAAAGGCTACCGAATGCAAGAGCTTCAGCCGTCGCCCAATCTATTCCTTCACCTGAAGTAATCATCGTTTCCTTTTGAGATACAATCCGTTGTAACTTCGTATTAATATTAAATTCTGAAGGTATAGTACAAAGAGCTAAACCGATTTTATTAAGCTGCTCCAGATCAACACCAGTATCTCCTCTTCTTGGTCCACCTTGTGCAGGTTTTATCCCCGACCAGTTTCCATCAAGCGTATCTGCTTTGTTAGGTTTATAATTAATACCGGCGTCAAATTCAGCATTTAGCCGTTTATTTTCCTCCGCAACAAGTTGATCCCCGCCACCTTTTTCGATAACGCCTTCTCTTTCAAGTTGTGTTGCGTAAATCTGTCTTGTCGTAGGGTGCGTTTTAATTTTTTTATACATTTTTGGCTGGGTGAACATAGGTTCATCACCCTCATTATGACCAAAACGCCGATATCCTATCATATCGAGAATGACATCAACACCAAATTCCTGCCGAAACTCTGTAACTATCCGTGTAGCGTGTATGACTGCTTCTGGATCGTCAGCATTTACATGAAAAATTGGAGCCATAACCATTTTGGCCACATCTGTTGAGTATGGTGAAGACCGTGAATAGGCTGGGTCCGTTGTAAAACCAGTTTGATTATTAATTATGACGTGTATCGTCCCCCCGGTACGGTAACCTCTCAGTTGAGAGAACGCTAGAACTTCGGAGACAATTCCCTGCCCAGCAAATGCAGCATCGCCGTGTAACAATATTCCAAGCACTTTTTTCCTTGAAACATCGCCTCTTTGGGCCTGTTTGGCGCGGGCCCTTCCAACCACTACGGCGTTAACAACTTCTAAATGAGATGGATTAGCACTAAGGGTCAGATGCACCATTTTCTCATCAAATTCTCTATCTGCTGAAGATCCCATATGGTATTTGACATCGCCCGAGCCACCCGCATCGACGGGATAAGCTGAATTACCCAAAAATTCAGAAATTATCGCCCTAAATGGCTTTTTCATAACATTGCACAAAACATTGAGACGCCCACGGTGCGCCATCCCTACAACAACTTCTTCCAATCCTAATTGGCTGCCGCGTTTCAGTATTTGTTCTAAAGCCGGAATAACTGATTCAGCACCATCCAGTCCAAATCTCTTTGTTCCGACATATTTTACCGCTAAAAATTTTTCAAAGCACTCCGCGGCTGTTATCCGCTCTAATATCGTCTTTTTCCCTAACACGGTGAAATCCGTATGGTTTTGTATTTGTTCGATACGATTTTGTATCCATGTTTTTTGCTCGGGATCTTGAATATGCATAAATTCAACCCCTATAGAGCCACAGTATGTTTTTTCCAGTGCGTCCATAATCTGGCGAAGGGATGCTTTTTCGAACCCTAGGGCATTATCAATAAAAATCGGCCGGTCCCAATCTTGGGAATTAAATCCATAGTTACTGGGCTCGAGTTCAGGGTGTGGCTCTTTTTCACTCAAATCAAGAGGATCTAATTTAGCTTTAAGGTGACCCCTTATTCGGTAGGCCCTTATCATGGCTATAGCTCTAAGCGAATCTAAAATACTTTGCCGTGCATCGATATCATCCGTTGGTGTGTGCGTTTCATGTGAACTAGTTTTGGCATCGTCACTGAAAGCGCCTATAATCTCCGTTTTAGATGTTGACCAACTGGCAGGTCTTTCGAAGTCGGAATCGAGTAGACTATCCCCCGGCAAGGTAGAAAAAAAGCCTCGCCATTGCGAATCTACAGAGTTCTTGTCGTTCAAATACTCTTCGTAGAGTTGCAGCAAAAAAGAGGCATTTTGGGGATTGATGAGATTATTCATATCAGACCTTACCGTTTTAGCCTTTAATCATATCGTTCGAATGTTACTCCCTCGACCATTTAACGTCATTGTGCCTTTTTCTCAACTAAAAAGTAGACAAACTATGACCCAAAATGCCTTATTTCAAAAAAATTTGAGTTTTTGCTACTAACTAATTTTTTTTTACCTCTTTAATGCACACTAGCTTTTAAATATCATTTAAGCTCTGTAACAACAAACGCAGATTGAATTTTTCAAAAAACATCTATTAAACACCATTGCGCGTGTTCTTTAAAGAAGATGAGATTGCCTAAAACTTGCTGGTTTAAGACACCAAAATTTCTGGATTTTTAACGATGGCTTCAAAAGTCCCTAGATTTTTTATATTTAATGCTCCTGACGGTGACAGGCCTTTATTCGCAATGCTGCTTTTAATAATCGGTGTTTTTGTGCTGGCACTACAGGATTCTCTTATTAAGTACATCTCTCCAAGTACTTCATTTTGGCAAGTGCAAGTAATAAGAGCCACTGGAAACCTAGCGCTCATAACATCTCTTGCTTTTATGTCGGGCAGTCTGACGCGTATTTTACCCCAAAATTGGCGTCCAGTTTATTTGCGAGGCTTAATGCAGGCCCTATGCATGTTTTGTTTTCTTGCTGGCGCACCATTTTTATCGATTGCTCAAATGGCAGCTGGACTTTATACCTACCCATTATTTGTTTCGCTTTTGGCTATTCCAGTTCTAGGAGAAACAATTGGACTATGGAGACTGGGAGCATTAATTGTGGGTGCGGGCGGCGCAACATTCATGCTTAACCCTCTAGCATCAAATTTCTCACCCGTTCAATTTTTGCCAGTAGCTGCAGGCTTTTTTTATGCATGCAATTTACTTATTTTGAGGCATTCGTGCCGTGAAGAGAACCCCATCGCCTTAACGTTTGCAGTAGCCGTTATTTTTATCTCGTTCGGAGTTCTGGGCATGGGCTTTCTGATGATATTTTCTCCAACTCTGGAGATCAAAAGCGCAATGCCTTTCGTAATGATTGGCTGGCCAGAATTAACTCTAACAGTATTAGTAATTTGTTTAATCTCTTCCATTCTCAACCTATCAGGCAATATGTGTATGGCGCGGGCATATCAAACTGCTGACAGTAGCTGGCTAGCTCCGCTCGATTTTACTTATCTTCTCTTCGCGGCTTTATGGGGCCGAGTTCTCTTTGATAACTGGCCAACATTTTATTCAGTGATTGGAATGCTTTTAATTACAACAGCTGGATTAATAACAGCGTGGCGAGAGGCTCATCACCGTTTGAAAAATTAAATTGGCCTGCTCTAACTCTCTCAACAGAGTTTTCAACGGGCTGTATCTTGCAGTTTCTTTGGGGGGAAATGATTACTGCAACGAAGTAAAAAACTAGTGTCTTCAAAATCGACTATATCTGCAGAATTCCGATGTTCTGAAGCATTTGTTGAGATAATCTTACTGGAATCTTGCGTGCTATTTTCACAACCATTCGTTAATATTTTCATGGTACTCTCTAACGCTAATGATAAAAAATAATATGGTTGCAGTTGAGATGATAATTCGCTGGTTCAAATGTCATCTTTTTATTGCTGTTATCTCTTGAAAACCGCTACCATAGTAGGATTAAACGCAAACTACGTGCCAAGACAATCAAAGATGATTTTCAGCTTATTGACCTCACTAAAAAATCAAACGCGACTAGACTTTTTCAAGATTGTTGATCATGACTATTAAAGAGTTCGTTTTTCTGGATAATTTTGGCAATTGGGTACCATAAAAAATCTAAATCCTGGAGTTGAAGACATGGGCGACTTGAATGAAATATCGGCATTTGATGCAGTAAATGGTATTAGAACTAAAAGATTTACGAGCCAACAATTAGTCGCAGATTGCATAACAAGAATAGAAAGACGCGAACCATCTGTTAGAGCATGGGCACATTTCGATCCTGAATATGCAATGGCTGAAGCTAAAAAAGCCGATCAAAAACAAGATCAAGGCGGAAAACTGGGCCCATTGCATGGAATACCTGTTGGCATAAAAGATGTGATAGATGCCAAAGAAATGCCAGGCGAGCATGGCTCGCCAATTTTTGCTCAAAGGGTGCCTAAAGAAGATTCCGACGCTGTAATCCAATTGAAAAATGCTGGCGCGATCATAATGGGAAAAACGGTCACAACAGAGATGGCCAATTTAGCACCAAGCAAGACTCGCAATCCTCGTGACTTGAAACGTTCACCAGGAGGATCGTCATCGGGTTCAGCAGCAAGCGTCGCGGATTTTCATGTACCACTGGCATTGGGAACACAGACAGGTGGATCAGTAATAAGACCCGCCTCCTTCAATGGTGTCTACGGTCTAAAGCCAACTGTAGGAACTATCTCTCGGAACGGTATGCTACTCCAATCACACACGCTAGATACTATTGGTGTCTATGCGCGCAATTTAGCCGATCTCGCCATCATAAATAATTGTCTTATTGTCAAAAGTACTGATTCGACGTCAGAGGAAATTCTAGAACAAGGCCATAAAGTTTTCAAAAACTGGTCTAAAAATTCAGAAACACCAAAGTTTGCCTTTTTAGAAACCCCAGCTTGGCCTGAAGCTGATGTTGGCGCAAAAAAAGCGATAGAGACCGCTATAACTTCACTCTCTTCAGCTTGCAAAAGGGAACGTTTGCCGGATCCCTTTAGTGAAATAATCGATTATCACGCCGCAGTTTTCGCTGCGGAAAATTCATATTACTACGGACCTTTTCTTGATAATCACTCTGAACTTTTGAGTAAAAAACTGCGGGATCGTCTTATCGCTTCAAAAGCTACCTTGGCAAGTGAATATATATCTGCGCTAAACGCTCGTGATAAAATTTACCATTCACTTGAAACCCTACTCAACGACTACGATGCCGTTTTATGCCTCGCAGCAACAGGCGCGGCTCCAATTGGTTTCGAAACAACGGGATCCGCAATCTTCAATGGGCTCTGGACTTACCTTGGCGTGCCTTGTCTTTCGTTACCGCTGCTTTCGACTGAAAAAATGCCTCTTGGGCTTCAGCTGGTAGGAAAACGAGGAAATGAGAGAGAACTATTTGGGACAGCCAACTGGATAGAGAATCACCTGAAAACATATTGAATTTGAAGCTTCCACCACAAGCCTGATCAAATTACATATTTAGCATTAATAGACTTGAAGCAAAAAAGATCTCTACTTACTGTCATCACCTATAAATGTTTCTTTTATCGCTAGCTTAATTAGTAAGATATATCTAGGGTTGGGAAAATTTTCAAAATGAACCAAAAGTGAATGGTTCTACGCTCTACTATGTTTGAATTGCAACAGCGATTGAAATATCGTGGATAAACAAAATCAGGGAGGATTTTGAATGAAGATAAATTTTTTTAAACTATTTGCCATGGCAGCGGTGGTGGCGGGCACAGTTGGAGGCACCTCTATCGCGTTTGCTGAAAAATCCGGAGGAATTCTTAAATTTTATCACAGAGGCACACCTCCAAGCGGTTCCATACATGAAGAGGCCACAAGCTCGACTGTCGTACCTTACATGAGCGTTTTTAACAACTTAGTTATGTTTGATCAGGACGAGCCCGTGAATAGCATTAATACAATTGTTCCTGATTTGGCTACAAGTTGGGAATGGGGCAATGACAAGAGCAAACTCACTTTTAAACTTAGAAAAGGTGTAAAGTTTCATGACGGCAAACCTTTTACAGCTAAAGACGTTGCTTGTACGTGGAATTTAATATTAGGTAAATCTAAAGCTAAGCTTCGTAAAAATCCAAGAAAGTCGTGGTATAAAAATCTAGCTAGTGTGGAAACAAATGGAGATTACGAAGTAACATTTAATCTTAAGAGAAGGCAACCAGCCTTTCTTATGCTATTAGCTAGCGGTTACTCTCCGGTCTATCCTTGCCATGTGCCTCCCAAAAAAATGCGTACAAAACCTATTGGCACAGGACCCTTTAAGTTCGTCAGCTTGAAACAGAACGAGCATGTAAAGTTCAAGAAAAATGACGACTATTGGAAAAAGGGGCGTCCACTTTTAGATGGGCATGAATGGACTATCATTAAAAGCCGTTCAACCCGTGTTTTAGGACTTATCGCAGGTAAGTTTGATATGTCCTTTGCCGGAGATATAAGTATTCCCATATACAAAGACCTAGCTAAACAAGCACCTCAAATGGTTTGTGAAAAGCATGCCACAAATGTTTCTACAAACCTTATAGTGAACCAATTCAAGCCACCTTTTGACAACGCGGATATCCGTAAAGCAATGGTGTTAACTATTGATCGCGCGGCGTTCAATAAGATACTCGGGCACGGTGAATTCATCATGAGTGGCGCGTTGCTACCACCTCCTCACGGAGTTTGGGGGATGCCACCAGAAGTCTTAAAAAATGTGGCTGGTTATCATCCAGATGTAGCTGGCAATAGGGCTAAAGCGCAACAAATTATGAAAAAATTGGGATATGGCCCTGACAATCCACTTAAAATTAAAGTGGCAACCAGAAATATCGCAATTTATCGTGACCCCGCTGTTCTTCTTATAGATCACCTTAAGGAAATCTATATAGAGGGTGAACTAGATACCGTTGAAACAAGTAACTGGCATGCAAAAGTTGCAAGAAAAGACTATCAGGTCGGTCTTAATTTAACGGGTATCGGTGTAGACGAACCGGATGCGATGTTTTACGAGAACTACGCTTGTGGTTCGCAACGTAATTACACAGGATATTGCAAGGAAGAAATGATGGCCTTGTTCGAAAAGCAGTCAATGATGGATGACGGTCCAGAGCGCCTTAAACTAGTCTATGAAATTGATAAAAAGCTGCAAGAAGACGCAGCACGACCAATCATAGCAAATAACGTCCGTTATAATTGCTTTCAGCCTCACGTTAAAGGTTTTAAGACTATGACAAACAGTCTCTACAACGGATGGCGCTTCGAAGATATTTATCTTGATAAATAAGCTTTCTGTCATAGTGAAATAGATAACTGGGCTAATACCGAAAAGTATTGGCCCAGTGCTATTCTCAAGTTAAACGAGTTAACGGTAAAGTAATATTTCTGAAGGAGTAGGTCGTGTCTGCCTATGTCATCCAGCGCGTTTTATTGATGTTACTGACACTTTTGGGCATGTCGGTAATCATTTTCGTTTTGTTGCGCCTAGTTCCGGGTAACATAGTGGATATAATGTTTGACTCGGCAGGTTTTGTTGATCCATCAGAAAAAGCCACTATTGAGAAAGAGCTTGGGCTTGATCTCCCTATCTACCAACAATATTTTGATTGGATAAGCGCACTACTTGTAGGTGATCTTGGTTTTTCCTTTGTATCAGAAATGCCCGCCATAGATGAAATAGGTCCAAGAATTCCGATTACTGCGAAACTAGCGGCTTTGTCCTTATTCTTTTCTATCCTTTTCGGTCTTCCTCTAGGCGTGATAAGCGCAGTTCGTCAAAATACAACATTAGACTACGTTTTGCGTGTAATAAGTTTAAGTGGACTTTCCCTTCCCTCTTTTTGGTTGGCGTTACTCATTCTTATGGCATGTGTGTCCTACATGGGTGCAATACCTATCTATACAGAAACGCCAGAAACCCTCTGGGATGAGTTACTGCTATATCTTTTGCCTTCGGCTGCAGTTGGCTTCAGGGCTTCAGCCTTGATAATGCGATTAACCCGATCCTCTATGCTAGAGGTCATGCGGCAGGATTATATACGGACAGCAATGTCTAAAGGCGCAACCGAAAACGCTATCAATTATAAACATGCCCTCAGAAATGCTGTTTTACCAGTTACGACAATTATAGGTATCGAGGCGGCTTTTCTTATAGGAGGATTAATAATAACAGAAACGGTTTTTAATATTCCCGGAGTGGCACACTTCTTAGTGGAAGCAATATTAATGAGAGATTACCCCATCGTTCAAAGCCTGGTGATGTTCATTGCAATTATAGTGGTAGTCATTAACTTTTTAACCGATTTGGCCTACGCCATTCTAGATCCTCGTATCAGATATTCATAATTGAGGTTTGTCATGGTTTCAGCAGAGCACAAAATTGAAGATAGCAACAATAAAGTAACCCAACGCTCCGTTTGGTACAAAATGAAGCGGCTATGCCAACGTTATCCCCTAGGTGCCATTGGCTCTTTTATTGTTTTTATAGTCGTCTTTGCGGCTGTTTTTGCGGATGTTGTGGCGCCATACGACCCTACGCAGACTAATGCTAAAATGTCTTTGAGCGCACCTAGCGCAGCTATGCTTTTTGGAGGTGACATGATGGGCAGAGATGTCCTAAGTCGTATTATTCACGGTGCACGGATATCTCTCGCAGTAGGCATAGGTTCAACGGTTCTAGGCGGACTACTTGGTACAATAATAGGTTTGATGTGCGGCTATTTCTTAGGTTGGTTTGATTTAATTATTCAACGCATAATTGATATGATGCAAGCCCTCCCTCTTCTTGTTATGGCGCTCGTAATGGCAGCATCCTTGGGGCCTTCCCTAGAAAACACGATCATAGCGATTTCTATACCATTAGTTCCACAAGTTGCGCGTGTAATCCGATCAAATGTCCTATCATTGCGAGAGATGCCATTCGTAGAAGCAGCTCGCTCAGTCGGTATGAGTAACGGGCGCATTGCATTTAGACACATTCTTCCAAATACATTGGCTCCGTTGATTGTTTTAGGAACGGCTCAATTGGGATCGGCAATACTAACAGAGGCTTCTCTCTCGTTTCTAGGCTTAGGTGTCCCCGAACCCTATCCCTCATGGGGCCGTATGTTATCAGAGTCTGCTGCCGAATATGTTCGTGTCGCCCCTTGGCTCGTAATATTTCCAGGAATCGCCATAAGCGCTGCTGTCTTTGGAGCAAATTTGATGGGTGACGCTGTAAGAGATTACCTTGACCCTAGAAATCAGGACTGACGGTCAGCTTTTATTAAACTATTTAGTGACGATACTAGCGCCTCTTGCTTCTTGAACGTCGGCCCGACCAGCAGGGGGCGGCAGCAAAATTCCCTGTCTGAAAGCACGCCGTTCGCCTAACAAATTTATCCACCGTGTTAAATGTTCTAGGCCATCAATAGGTATTCTTGGCCACCTATATGTATGCACCCAGGCCCAAGTTGCGATATCAGCAATGCTGATCTCACCAGCAAGAAATTCTACCTTTTCCAAACGATTATTAAGCACTTCATATAAGCGTCGCGTTTCATTTTTATAACGAGTACGTGCAGCGGGAACATCTTCTGGAAAATAACGCTCGAAAACAACCGCCTGCCCCTGCATGGGTCCTATCCCCCCCATCTGAAACATTAACCACTGCATAACAAGACTTCTGCCTTTCGGATCTTTTGGCATAAGTTTTCCTGTCCTCTCTGCCAAATACACCAAGATAGCTCCAGATTCAAAAACAACAAAGTTGTTGTGATCTCTGTCGATGATTACTGGAATTCGTCCATTTGGGTTCAAGGCCAGAAACTCTTTTCTACGCTGCTCGCCTGCTGACAAATCAATGTTGTGTAAGGTATACGGTAGTTCAAGTTCCTCAAGAGCAATCGTGATTTTCCAACCGTTAGGTGTAGCTGAGGTATATAGATCGATCACTTTAAGTCCCTAATACATATCATGATTATAAAGGTGTTTTGGTGAGCTTAATCTTCAGGTAGAGGGCCCTTGCCATGCATGAGAAAATTCTGCTTTTACATCTACGCTTCGGGCTAATCCTTGTTCAGAAAGTTTAGAACGGATCAACGCGAGATGTTCTCTGCCAAATAACCCGAGTGTCCGATCTCTTTGATGATCGTAAAATACATAATGCGGTGTCCCGACAAACCCAGTGGAATGGGCCTCGTCCTTGTACGAAGACACTATTTGTTCGCCCTCTCCACCATCCATCATAAAAGCTTCAAAACCAGTCAAATCAACACCAACCTCAACAAGGGCCTCTTTCAATTGGGTGATAGACTCCAGTTCAAATTCTCGCCAGCCACTACCCCAACCTCTAAGACATACACTCATCATAAAGTTTATCTCTAACTTCTGGCGCTTTGCAAAAACAAACGCCCGGTGAGCAAGCTCCGCGTCCAAAAGTCTATATGGGCTTCGAAGAGGCAACTGCTGCAACTTACAATATTCACGTGCTGCAGCATAAAACATCCTTGCTTTCCTATCGCCATCAGCAGAAGGCGGTCTCCTTTTCTGATCTTTAGTGGTCGTACTGACCCCCATTTCTATATAACTGAGTGTGTAGGGACGAAAATCGATTTCCACCTTATAATCTTTTACTATTTGGAGCGTTGGACGCACCGAAATATATGCATGAGGAGATTTCATATCTAAATAAACAGTTAGCGAAGCTTGGTCTTTAGAGTTAACAAGCTGCTCCCATTCGCTTGATTCACGCATTATATTGGCAACTGCGTCTTGCAGATTTTGGTCCATAATCTTCCTTACCTATCGATTTGCCGAACTGTTAAAGGAATACTTTCTCAAAACAGATTCGTTAATCAAAAAAAGCAAAGAGAAAGTAGTGTCGCATACAGATTAGTGCTAATTTTGTAGTGAAATGTAGGCTGCTTAACTAATCTTTTTTATTATCAAGCTCTAAACTAGTTCCTGCTGCAAATATTCACTCGCTGAAATTGCTGCTTTTGCTCCCTCACCAACTGATACGACGATCTGTTTATGGGGCACAGTAGTTACGTCCCCGCAAGCAAATATGCCAGGAACCGATGTTGCTCCTGCATCATCTATGATGATCTCCCCATGACTATTCAACTCGACCACGTCATCGAGAAAACTAGTATTTGGCAACAGACCAATCTGAACAAAAATTCCCAATAATTCGACTTCGGTTGCCTTACCTGTCTCACGATCTTTATACTCTAGCCCGGTCACATGCCCGTCAGAGGATAAGATTTGCGTGGTTTCAACATTTGTTCTTATAGTAATATTTTCTTTCCGCTTCGCGCGATCGATCAGCACCTGATCTGCCTTCAATTCTGGTAAATATTCAAACACAGTGACTGATTTAACAATATTAGCCAAATCCACCGCCGCCTCGATACCGGAGTTTCCTCCTCCAATTACAGCCACGTCTTTTCCTTTAAAAAAGGGCCCCTCACAGTGTGGACAATAAGCAACGCCACTTCCCATATTTTCTTCTTCACCCGGCACACCAAGTTTTCTCCATTGTGCTCCAGTTGCTATAATGACAGCAGTACTTTTAATAACTTCGCCTGAGTTTAATATTACAGACTTTTTATCACCTGTTTTAATTTTAGAGACAGTTAAATCAGTCCTAAGCTTTATATCATATTGTTGCAGATGTTCACTAAGGGAGCTAGTTAGTTCCGCGCCTGTTGTGCTTGGAATGGAAATGAAGTTTTCTATTCCAAGCGTATCTTTTAACTGCCCCCCCATAGTTTCAGCCACAATTGTCGTTTTAAACCCTTTACGGGCTCCGTAAATTGCTGCACTAACTCCAGCCGGCCCAGCACCGATTACAACGAGATCCTGTGCATCGTTCTTTCCACTTTTGACCTCTGTTTCATTACGGCTGAAGTCTGCAAGCTTTTCAATCAAATTTGCCGAACTAGCACGACCTTGGGAAAATGGTTTTCCATTAACGTAAACGCAAGGCACACCTGTTATATCCCGTTCTGCGATAATATCCTGGAAAAGACCGCCATCGATCATCTCAGATTGAATGTTTTTATTCAGAAGAGCAAACTGATTAATCAACTGAACAATATCGGGGCAATTATGACAGTTAAGGCTGACAAAAACTTCAAAACGCAGCTCTTCGTCGATACTTTTTATCACCGCAACATTACTCTCATCAAGTTTGGAAGGTACACCTCCGCTTTGCAGAATCGCTAGTATGAGAGAGTTGAACTCATGGCCACTTGGGATACCCGAAAAGGAAATCCCCGTGTCTTCGCCTTCGACTTCCAAACTAAAGCTTATCGGGCTTCGCAGCATATTGCCCGCGTCTCTCTCTTCGATCGAAAGACGTTCAGAAGCACCAGCCACTGCGTAGAGGAATTTTTTTAAATTATTTCTCTCTTCATGCTCGCCGGTATTCATTATGAGAGAAACATTTCTCTTCATTCCTGCCGTGTAAGCACTTATTTGTTCCAGTAATTCACTGGATAGTTCTGCTACGCTCATTTTTGGAAATACACAATCGGATTAATAAACTAAGTGCATCTTAAATTTTTCCAACAAGATCCAACGAGGGAGCCAGAGTAGCTTCGCCCTCTTTCCATTTAGCAGGACAAACCTCATCAGGGTTTTCTCTGATATACTGAGCTGCCTTAACCTTTTGAAGCAGGGCCTCAGCATCTCGCCCGACACCCTCACATGTTATCTCCATCACTTTAATTAAACCATCCGGATCAACAACGAAGGTGCCCCGCTCTGCTCTACCCTCCTCTTCTCGAAGAACCTCGAAATTTCGAGAAATGATGAAAGTATTGTCACTAATGAGTGGATATTGTATTTTTCCTATTGCTTCAGACGAATCAAACCATGCTTTGTGGCAAAAGTGGCTGTCTGTTGAAACTCCATAAATATCAACACCCATCTTTTGAAACGTTTCGTAATTATCCGCTAGATCCTCTAATTCTGTGGGACACACATATGTGAAGTCTGCTGGATAAAAAAAGAAAATATTCCAGCGGCCATGTAAATCGTTGCTGTCAATGGTTATGAAGTCCTCATACCCTGGCTTAAACGCTGTTGCCTTGAAGGGTTTTATTTCCGTGTTGATTTGTAACATATCTGTTCCCCATAAATTTTCTTATTTATACCCGCAACTCACCTTTGCATAACCGATGAATGTCTCTATTGCATTATATCTCCAACCCGTCAACGCTTCAATAACCGTGAGGTTCCCAATTCAAAAAACGTATCGCTAGTACCCGCAACCAAGGAGGAGTAACGTTTTGTTATTTGCGCCTTTATTCCAGCCTCAAATATTAGCTTGGGTTATGAATTTTGTCTGCAAATAGGCTTCGATACCTTCCATTCCACCCTCTTTACCATAACCGGAGTCTCCAACACCTCCAAAAGGCGTTTCAGGCATCGCCAATCCATGATGATTGATCGATACTTGCCCGCTTTCTAAAGCTGATCCTATGGCCTCTGCTGTCTTGTTGGAGTTCGTGTAGGCGTATGCAGCAAGCCCGTATGGCAATCGGTTTGCTTCTTCCACAACGTCGTCAAATGACTTAAATGGAGTTATTGGTGCGAGTGGTCCAAACGGCTCTTCGTTCATAATACGAGCCTCGTTGGGTACATTAGTGAGAACCGTTGGCTCATAAAAGTAGCCCTTGTTTCCGCTTCTTTCTCCGCCCGTTTCCACGGTGCCGCCGTGCTTAACTGCATCCTTCACAAAATCGTCGATGGCTGCCAATCGGCGATCGTGCGCCAAGGGGCCCATAGTTGTGTCAGGTAGTAATCCGTCTCCAACTTTTACGTTTCTAGACGCAGTCTTGAACCCGTCCACAAATTTGTCATAAATTGATTCATGTACCAAAAATCTTGTTGGAGATACACAGACCTGACCAGCATTTCGGTATTTATTAAAGGAGAGTACGTTTAACGCAACCTCCAAATCAGCATCTTCAAATACAATGGCCGGGGAATGCCCACCTAGTTCCATCGTTACTAATTTCATATGTTCACCCGCCTTCGCAGCCAGTTGCTTTCCGACTGCTGTCGATCCAGTGAACGTCACTTTTTTTATGGTTGGGTGCGGTATAAGATAATCAGAAATTTCTGAGGGCACGCCAAATACGAGGTTAAAAACACCGGCAGGAAGCCCGGCATCTTCGAACACCTTTGCCAATTCTGCACAGCAAGCCGGCGCCTCCTCCGGACCTTTTACTATCAATGAGCAACCTGCTGCTATTGCTGCGGGAACTTTTTGAAGAATTTGATTAAGTGGGAAATTCCATGGAGTAAACGCGGCTACAGGACCGACAGGCTCCTTCACCGTAAACTGGTAAATACCATCAGCTCTTGCTGGTATTACTCTACCGTATGTCCGCCGTCCCTCCTCAGCCATCCAATCGATCCTGTCAGCGCCAACCATCGTCTCGCCTTTCGCTTCAGCGAGTGGCTTACCCTGTTCGATCGTCATTATCTCAGCGATGATGTCGACACGCTTTCGCAACAGTTCCGCTGCCCTTCGCAAAATATTATACCGTTCGAATGCACTGGTTGTCTTCCACTTTGTGAACGCTTTATCTGCTGCCTCAAGCGCCTCATCTAAGTCGGCTTTTCCGGCCCTTGCAACGTTCCCAATAACTTCCTCGGTTGCAGGATTTATAACATCTAAAGTTTCCCCAGAATCAGCCGGTCTCCATTTTCCGTTTATGTATAGACTCGTATTTGGGTATGATTTTGACATGATTAACCGACTCCTAATGTTTACTTGATTGAATTCTCTCTTTGTGATACGGAGCTTAATTGCGCTCGGATTAACGTTTTAATTATTTATTGCAATGTTTTACTTATTGGTATGCCAGGAGATGGACTTGCCTCAAGCTGGCCTATTATAACATCAAATTCTAAGTACTCATTTCGCAGTTCTACGCACAACCCAGCGTCTGACATTGTATTGCTTAAGCCCCGCGCTAATGGGAATGCCTTTCTGGCGGATGTGGCTGGCAACCACGACAATAGTCTATTATATCCCCAATGAACTCGTGCCGATTGAAAAAATGATATCACCGACAAGATATCTTTTTCCCCAGTACCCAACACGTCACATTTCTCACATCTTATATCCATGCCACGCAACCCCGTTGACGACGTTAAAAGCATTAACTCGTCAAACATTGGAGCTCCATCTAATATACCTGCTGCGCCAAATGCTCGACCAAGAAACGGCCTAGGGTCTTCATTTTCGTTTACGGATGCAACCCAATTTCGAATTACGCGTAACAGAACGTTTTCAGCAGTATTAAGCTGGTTTAAATGCAACTCCATTTCTGAATGTTTCACTTGAAAACCCTAATAAATTCGGCTCGTTATTGCAACTAATTCTCATTATCAGTACCATGGAATATAACGGCTTACAATAGTAAGATTTATTTGGCTTTTCTTTTTTTTCGCTAAAAAAAAGCGTGACCAAAGGCTCTCGTTGTCTCGCTAATTTATCAATCGATAAGTCTTTTGGTGAACAATTTTTTATGTGCAACGTTGATCGCGGATCTCTATCGTAATCTTCTTATAGTTGGATGATTAAAAGGATAGTTCTAACTATTTGAAGAACTCATAAGCGCCAGCTTACTAATTAATTGAACTATCCCTGAAACCTAAAACTCTTAAGACTTACTCTATTAAATGTTCAAGTCAGCCCTTCATGCCAACTTTATCCGCGGCTGGGTGCAAACTGGCCGACGCGCTCGGCCTACTATCCATCCGAGAAAACCAATCAGAGACATTCTTTAAGTCAGAACTGATAGTTTGCCCTACTCCCGCTGCGAAATCCGTACAACAATAAAGCACCAAGTCAGCTATCGTCACCCTTTCACCGCAAATGAAGGTTTTGCCATCCATTTGTTTATCCAACCAACTTAGTCCATCTTGAGCGACAGCTTTCAAACCAGACGCTGCCTCAGGAAGGCACCTCATTCTGTTTTCAAAAAGTTTTAACCCTTCAGAAAAACGAAAACCATTGTAGATATTTTCCGTTATCTTTTGTTCAATACGGCGATTCCACATCCTGGTTTCAGCCCGCTCAACCGCATTACTCCCAATAAGTGCCGGATCAGGATTGAGTTCTTCCAGATAATCACAAATTACAATGGTTTCTGCGATAACTGTACCGTCATCTAATTCGAGGGCAGGCATTTGGCCTCCCGGATTTTTACTGACGTAGGCATCTCCGCGATTTTCTGCGCCCATTAGATCGTGTTCAACTGCGTCGATAGTAATATTTTTCTCTGCTAAAAACATGCGCAACATTCGGGGGTTTGGTCCAAAAGAATTTAGAATCTTCATCTCATTACCTTTCTATTGCCAAGAGGAATGCCAGAATAGCATATTAGTTGGCTTTTGAATTTTTACATTTTTGTTACCAGTCAAACTTTATCTAATTAATCAGTTCAACGGCCCCCTTCCATAATCGATCAACCAATTCCCCAGCAGGAATACCCTGAGCCAAGCTACTGGACTGGCCTGCCCAAGCTTGCATGCCATCTATATTATTTTCTTTTGAAGCATTATCCCTCATTGCCTTTGTTAAATTTCTTTGAATTGGGTACGGCGCCGGGATTGGCGCCTCACCAGAAACCGACGCAACTGCGTACTTGGTCCTTATACTTCTCCCTAACCGGCCTGAAAAAGCTCTTGTTACAATTGTATCTTCAGGCTTTGTGCGTGCGATTGCATCAGCCCAAGTTTTCGATATGGCTGCCTCAGGACATCTCAAAAAGCCCGTTCCAATCTCAACTGCAGACGCCCCTAATGTAAGCGCAGCGGCAATACCCCGCGGGTCCGCGACTCCTCCTGAGGCGACAACAGGTACGTTTACAGCGTCGCAAATAGCAGGCACTAAAGAAAACAGTCCTATCATATTCATGTCTGCATCCGATGCATTAAAAGCTCCCTTATGGCCTCCGGCTTCCATACCTTGAGCCACAATAACATCTGCTCCTGCTTTTTCAGCTGAAACTGCCTCACTAACGGTCGTTACTTTGGCAAACCATTTAATATTTCTGTCTTTAAGAGCTTTAACAAAATCAGTCGGGTATAAACCCATGATTGAAGATACAACGCTTGGCCCTGCTTCCAGGAAGGCATCACATTGTTCTTGGAAGTCTATAAGGGGTATTTCTGCTGCACCCACTGGGATAGCAGGCCCCCACTTTTCCAAGAACTCACAGACACTCCTCTCCGCTTTATGATCTCTTTTCGGTTCCGGGTCAGGGATCCACGTATTTAATTGAAAAACACCGTTTGATTGTGAGCGCATATCATTAACCCAAGACCGAATTTCTTCTGCCCCAAGAAAAAGGGCTCCACATGCTCCCATACCCCCTTTATTCGATATTGCGGCCGCTAGTTCAGGAGGTGTTGCGTTTGGCATCGGTGCAAGTAAAATTGGAATTTGGAGATTAAACTCATCCTTAAAGTTTTCAGCTCGCGCAAGAGCTTTTGCAGGGTGTTGTTTTTGGTCGTTCATGATGATCACTTTTGTTTATTTAAAAGATCAAACAAGATGACCATAGAACTCCTGGAAGGAGAAGTCGATGCAAATCGTAGACGCACAAATACATCTTTGGGCAACTGGCCTACCAAACAATAAAGCTCATATACAAGAGACCTCTTTTACTGCGAAACAAGCTATTGCACTTATGGATGAAGCCGGTGTTCATGGCGCCATAATTCATCCTCCAAGCTGGGACCCAAAATCACATGAATTGGCCTTAGCTGCAGTCAACGATTATCCAAACCGCTTTGCAATTATGGGTACACTGCCTTTAAACCGATCTATTTCAGAGAAAGAGATACCGTCCTGGAAAAATAATGTTGTACTAGGCTTGCGCTATACTCTCCTCGAAGAACCGTATCGTAGTTGGATAGCAGACGGTTCCTTAGATTGGCTGTGGAAAATAGCAGAGGAAGAAAAGATACCTATTTCAATGCTGGTGACAGATTCCCTCGTCGAACTGCAAAAAATAGCAGAGCGATACCCAGAACTACGGCTAACCATAGATCATCTCGGTGGAAGGGGCGGTAACACAACACTCAAAGATAACGAAGCGATGGAGCATATGCCAAACCTCTTAAAACTGGCTAGATATTCAAACGTGGCGGTTAAGGCAACTGGAGCACCAGGATACTCTGGAGAGGCTTATCCCTATCCGATCATGCAAGGTTATCTTGAGCAAATTTATGACGCGTTTGGACCACATCGGACATTTTGGGGGACTGATATTACTAAAATGCCATGTTCATGGACGGAATGTATCACAATGTTTACTGAGGAAGCACGCTGGCTAAACAAAAATGACAGAGCGCTTGTCATGGGAGATGCCATCTGCGCATGGTGGGGCTGGGATAGAAGCAATACTCTTTAAAGATAATGGAAAGTTTATTATGGTACTAATTAATACAGAGAGATTACCCGTTGCGGTTGTAATTGGCGCAACATCCAAATGGCAGTCTGATGGCCGGAATACAATACTCGCACACGGACATGCAGTTGAGGATGGTATGTTGCCAACAAGCGTGCGTTGGGGCGTTGGGGGTGCAATCGCGCAAAAGTTTGCTAAAGAAGGTTATTTCACTGTCCTCACAACTCGAAAAAGCTCAAATGCAAAAGCTTTAGAGACCGCTATCGTACATGAAGGCGGGTCGTGTATAATCATAGAATTAGATCTGGCATCAGAGAAATCAATTTCAGCTGCATTTAAGCAAATTTTTGAAAAAGCCGGTGAGCCCAGCGCACTTATTTATAATGCCGGATATTTGGAGGGGCGTGATTTACCACCGGAAAAAGAACTTCTTGAACATATTGATGTCGAAATGTTTGATACGGCTCAGCATATTGCCAGCCGTGGCCCTTTCTTAGTATGCAAAGAAGTACTGCCAAGTATGCGACGTAGAGGCAGTGGCTCAATACTATTTTCAAACAACGCAAAATCCTTACGAGGCACAAAAAGAAAAACCGGTGAGTCGCTTTATTATCCGAGGGTAATGATGCGGACGCTCTCTCAGGTTTTAACTGAAGAATATTCGGAATTTGGGGTACATGTAGCTAATATTGTTATTGATGGGTTAATTGACTCTCCAGGGACGAGAGCACTTGCTAAGGCCAAAGATAACCCCAATGCAATTATAAACCCCGAGAAAATTGCGGAGGCGTTTTTTTATTTACATAATCAAGATCCATCCTGCTGGACCCATGAACTTCAGCTGACGCCCTTTCCCACGAAACCAAGTTTCTAGAGAATTTATACTACATTTAATAATAAAAATAAGATGCGCTTTGCACCAATTGGGAATAAGAGATCGGCCCAGGGAAAACCGTGAACCCTGGGCCTTTTTTCTTAACGATCAAAAAAGCTATATCAGCGGAATTCCGGATAAGCTTCCATGCCACATTCGGATTTATCAAGGCCATCCAGTTCTTCTTCTTCCGAAGGCCTTAGTCCTAGGGTGAGCTTTATGGCAAACCATACGATAGCGCTTGTCACCACAACGAAAACACCAATTGAAATTATGCCGATCAGTTGCGTTCCAAGTGATGCATCGCCATTACTGAAGATGACAGCAATGGTTCCCCAAATGCCAGCAAAAAGATGAACTGGTATCGCACCGACAACATCATCAATTTTCAGCTTGTCCAGAAGGGGAATAGCTACGACAACGATTATGCCACCCACACCACCGATCAGAATAGAAAGACCAGGTGTTGGGGCAAGGGGTTCGGCAGTAATGGACACGAGACCACCCAGAGCCCCGTTTAAAGCCATGGTAAGATCGAGTTTTTTGTAGAGAATTTGCGTTAAAATTATCGCAGCTACGACACCGCCAGCAGCTGCTAGATTGGTATTAATATAGATCGACGAAATGTCTCTTATATCGGCCGCTGTGCCCATCGCTAGTTGCGAACCGCCATTGAACCCAAACCATCCAAGCCAGAGAATAAAGGTTCCGAGGGTAGCAAGAGGAAGATTGGCACCAGGCATCGGATTAACTTGCCCGTCTTCTCCATATTTGCCTTTTCGAGCACCAATCATGATAGCCCCGGTTAATGCGGCCCAACCACCGACTGAATGAACAATTGTTGACCCCGCAAAATCTGAAAAGCCCATTTCCGAAAGCCATCCGCCGCCCCAAGTCCAGGCGCCTTGTATTGGGTAAATAACGCCCGTTAAAACGACGACAAAAACTAGAAAAGAGAATACCTTCACCCTTTCTGCGACAGTTCCAGACACTATGGATCCCGCAGCGGCGACAAAAACCATTTGGAAAAACCAATCGGAACCAGCGGAGTAAACGTTAGAGTCATCTGATTTAAAACCATCAGCGGTAATAGATGGATCAGCTGCACTCCATGGACTTGGCGTCCCTATGTATCCAGCGTCTACGCCGCTGTACATCAAATTATATCCGATCAACCAGTACATGATACCTGCAATAGAATACAAACCTATATTTTTAGAACACTGCATTGCCGTGTTTTTCGACCGGACAAGACCAGCCTCGAGCATGCAAAACCCAGCAGCCATCCACATAACGAGAAACCCGTGTATGAGGAACGACAGGGTATTAAAAATGAAAGCGGCTTCTGCTGAAACAGCTGCAGACGCGCTAGCAGTAACAGTTACTGTAGAAATGCCTGCAATTAAGCAAAACAGCCCATAAATCCATATTTTTTTCATAGTTCAACTCCACTTAAAGTGCTTCGGTACCGGACTCGCCCGTTCGAATTCGAACAGCCTGCCCTAGGTCAAGAACAAATATTTTCCCATCACCTATTTGATCCGTGTTTGCCGCATTTCTGATACCTTCTACAACCTTCTCGGCCATATCTTTGGCTACCGCGACTTCTATTTTGATCTTTGGTAAGAATTCGACAGCGTATTCTGCACCTCTGTAAATTTCTGTTTTGCCTTTCTGTCTCCCAAATCCTTTGACTTCGGTGACAGTCAAACCCTCTATGCCGAGGCCGGTCAGTGCTTCCCTTACCTCGTCAAGCTTGAAGGGTTTGATAATTGCTACGACAAGATTCATGTCTCCTCCAATTCTAAATGTTTAGCTAGTAAACGCTAAATAATGTTGAATACAATCGACAAGACAGATACATCTCAAGAACCATGCCAAATACAAATGGAATAATTTTTTATTTATTATCAATATTTTTTACAGAAAACTTAGTATATTACTCGAATACTTTTGAAAATAATTTGGTTAATTTTTAGGCATATAAAAAAGAGTGCCTATTATTTAATCTATTACTGCAAATTTTTTTAACTATGCCCTTAAAACCGATAGAGGACGCAGTCCGGCTCTTATCCGTCCATTTAACTAGCATCAAGGAAATATGAAAGAGACTTTATTTGCTTTCCGTTTTCATCAAAGTTAGTTGGTTTCAACCATTCGCGATGTGCAGACTTTACGGTCGGCCATTCAGTGTCAATTATTGAAAACCAGGCCGTATCTCTATTTCGACCTCGATAGTGTGTGGCCTGCCTAAATATTCCCTCAAATTTAAATCCAAAGCGCTCCGCAGCTCGTCTTGAAGGCGCGTTTAGTGCATCACACTTCCACTCGTCGCGTCGATACCCAAGGTTAAAGGCATACTCCATTTTCAAGAACATAGCCTCTGTCGCAACTGTTGTACGCTGCATCAAAGATGAAAATCTGAGATGTCCAACTTCTATGGTGCCTTCTTTTGGATTTATTCTCAGATAAGAACCGAGACCGACTGCTTCATCTGTCTTTCTATCTATGTAAGCCCAAAACATCGGATCTTTCGATGCGCAGACAGACTGCAACCAAGTTTGGTAGTCTGAATAATTACCAAACGGTCCATAACCTAGATAGGTCCAACCTGAATCATCAATATCACTATTATTTGCCGTGAATAACTCTTTAGCATGTTTCGGTGGGTCCAGCGGCTCAACGCGCGTATATTTTCCCAGAAGAGCTTTTTTATCAGGAAAAATTGCTTCCTTCCATCCAACAGGAAGCTCTTCACCAATGGCTTGACCAAATTTATTGGTTCTTGTCATACGTCGGTTTCTATTGGCAATGTCGTATCCATCGCCCATTCACTCATAGAGTTGTCATATATTTCTAAATGATCAAACCCAAGTTGATAAAGCACAAAAGCGGTCAGAGTCGCTGCAATACCGCCTCCACAATAGTTAATTATGCGATTATTCGATTTAATTCCTGCGTCATTAAGAATTGATACTATTTCGCCTGGACTTTTCAGCGTTCCTCTACTTGCATCCAAGAGCGCATGAAATGGAATATTAATACTTCCCGGGATTCTTCCCGGCCTACCGTAACGCCTACTTTCCCCTTTAAAAATATCCGTCGTTAATGAATTGAGCAGCACACAATCCTTCCGCCCTAGAGCTGACAGCACGTTTTCTTTTTTAATGAAAAAGCCAGTGTCAATTAGAGTATCGAATTCCGCAGGGTCAAATTGATTAATGCCAGATTCGATGGCAAAACCAAGCCGACACCATTCATCGAGCCCTCCATCTAAAACACTCACCGATTGATAGCCGACCGCGGCGAGCATCGCCCAAATTCTGGTAGCCCACTGCATGCCATTACTGGAATATAAAACAATATGGTGTGGTGACCCGATACCAAGCTTTTTAAAACTTTGTGCCAATAGCTCGAGTTTAGGCAAAGTCATGCCATACGGACTATTGTTATCGGATAAATCTTTTTGAAGATCTAAATAGGCAGCAGTAGGAATATGTACTTTCTCATAATTCGGCAGACAACTTTTCACGTCATAAGGCTTTGAGGGGTGATCGTCAGTGTAATCAAGAAATGTACTACAGTCGAAGATCCTTAAATTCGCATCGCCAAGTTTTTGGTTAAGACTATTGCAACTTATAATCTTTTCAGGAAAACGCCACTTTATATCCATTTACACAAAGATCTCCTAATCCAAAGTGCTCACTAAACGTAAACCTTATATAACTTACTCATAAAATAGTAGCTTCAAATGAAAGAGTGTCTTGCTCTAAAATTTATGTTCTTAAGAAAAAACAAGCGGCGCTTATCACTCAGCCCGCACCATGATGATGTTATAAATTAAACGTAGTTCTACTGTTTACCCAATAAAGCAAAACGGCGAAGACTGAAGATCTTCGCCGCGTGCTCAATCAAATAAAAAATTCGCGTTGCAATTAGAAACTATAACTATATTTCAACAGGCTGCCTAAAAGCTCTTTTTCTTCGTTCTCTTCGTCAGAACGCTTATACCCAACTTCAACACTAAGTCCGAACGGGAAATTATAGCCTGCCGATGTCTCAAAAACGTGACCATCATGATTTTCTTTTTCTTCGTCAGCCTCGTTGTCGATAAGTGTGTAGGCAGCTCCAGCAAACCAATTTTTGTAATAAAACCTAAGAGCAAGATTGTTGTAAGACCTATCGTGGCTTGTCTCGCCGTTCAAATTATTAATGGCCATATGCTCCGTCATAAGCCTTGCGGTAAGATCTCTTGTGAAAATATGTTTATAACCGACGGATACAGAATAACGGATCTCGTCCCTCGGACTTTTTTCAGCTGCCGCCTGCACCGCGTGGCCTATTCGATACGATAGTCCCTCGACAATATTATTTGTTAGAGAATAAAAATTCGATCCCTCCAAGGAAATGGAGTAAGAATTGAATCTTTGAGTGTTTGAAGGACCCCCGTCTTCCTTGCTTGTGTTTCCTCTCTGTCGCAAAACAGAATCTGATAGGAAGGTCGTATCTGCCATAAATGAACTTACTTCAAGACTATGTTTTCCAAAATCCTCTAGATCATGGCGTACTTTAAAACCTGCCCCAATGCGCTCGCGGATCGCGTAATGCTCAACAAGGGTGGATATATACATTCCAGGAAAACTATGATAGTCCACGCCTACTACGGGGTTGAATTTTCCCGCATACGCTGAAAAATTCTCTGTGTCGTAATTTAAAGTAAGCGCCGCTATGAATATTGGATGATCCTCGAAAAACTTATCGTCCTTGTCAGCAGGGTGGCCTTCCTTTTCATCATGGTGCTCGTCTTCAGCGTGCTCATCTTCGTCATGATGCTCGTCTTCGTCGTGGTGTTCTTCTTCAGCATGCTCGTCTTCATCATGATGCTCATCTTCATCATGATGTTCCTCGTCAGCATGCTCTTCACCACCGTGACCATGACCATGATGATCGTGGCCAGACGCCTCACCCTCTAACTTAATGTTAGCATTGATGGAAAAGCCACTTTTCATCCTGTAGCCAAGCTCTAAGTGCGAGTGAGAATATGACTCACTAAAACGCTTATCGAACCAGTCCCCATCCAGGTGCGTATCACCTTGCGCCTGAAGGTCAAGGTGACCGTAAAATCCTACGCCACCATGTCCATGACCGTGGTGGTCGTGGCCGTGCGAGTCTTGAGCATATGCAAGTGAACTCAAACCAAAGTAGACTGCGGTAGCAGCTAAAAGACTTTTTTTCATATTCATAGAAAACTCTGCTTATGACGATAATGTTATATTATAACATAACATTATTATTGAAAGAAATACAAGCTTATTTTTTCCTAATTCCTTGAAGGTAAATAGTTGAAAGCGTAAAGAGAGAAGCAGCCAATGCTACAATCGTTGGCCCTGACGGAGTATCTAGAATAAACGAGAAATATATTCCCAGCCCAACAGATGTCACACCAAAAAGCGACGCTATAATGGCCATTCCCTCAGGTGACCTTGCCAACTGACGCGCCGTCGCTGCAGGGATTATCAAAAGGGAGGAAATTAAAAGAATGCCGACTGAGCGGATTGATACTGCAACAACTAACGTCATCAAAAACATTAGTAATAAGTTACACAAAAAAACGCGTACACCCTCGGCCTGCGCCAAATCTTCCTGAAGCGTCATAAGCACCAAAGATGACCAATTCATCAAGAGCATTATTATCACTATGGCACCGCCAATATAAATCCACCATAGCTCTGGTCTTGTAATTGTAAGAATATCCCCAAAAAGAATAGAATGTAGATCGATGCGCCGCCCCATAACGCTTATCGTCACCATCCCAAGAGAAAGGGCCGAATGTGCTAAAATGCCAAGCAACGTATCCGTTGCTAGTACTTTTTTCTGCTGAAGCCACAGCAACAAAAGTGCAAAAACTGAACAAATTATTATTATGCCTACATTCAGTGCGATACCTACAGCGAACCCTAAAGCAACGCCTAAAAGGGCACTATGAGCGAGCGAGTCACCAAAGTAAGCCATCCTTCGCCAAACCACGAAACAGCCCATAACACCGGTTATTATCGCAACTGCAACACCTGCCAGGATAGCATTAATTAAAAATGGCTCAAGGTTCATGGCTATGAGTATTGTGATGGACATGATCATGGCTATGATGGTAGGCAGCCATCATTGTTGCCATATCCTCACCAAAAAGCGAGATAAATTCTGGATCTTTTGCAACTATTTGGGGTTCACCAGAGCAACAAACATGGTGAAATAGGCATATTACTTCATTTGTCGACGCCATAACTAGGTGAAGATCGTGAGAAACCATCAATATACTGACTTTGCGTTCTTTAAAAATTTTTTCAATCAATTTATAAAAAGCAAGTTGCCCTGATATATCTAAGTTTTGAGCAGGCTCATCAAGCACTAACAGATGCGGATTGTCCAACAGACTTCGAGCAAGCAATACACGCTGTCGTTCGCCGCCAGAAAGACTAAAAAGAGGCCGATCTAGCATCGTCAAGATGCCCGTTTCTTCGACAACCGTCTCCAAAACTGCTGTTTCTGTTTTCCGTCGTAGACCAAGAAAACGTCTAACTGAAATAGGCATAGAATTTTCAGGCGCGAAGTTTTGTGGTACATAGCCAATTCTCAGGCCCGCCATTTTTCTTATTTCGCCGGTGTCAGGCATGTAGAAGCCCATAAGACATTTTAACAGCATAGATTTCCCTGCACCATTCGGCCCTATCACGGTCAGAAAATCGTGTTTTCCCACCCCAATCGAAACGTTTTCTAAAATCCTGTTCCCCTGCCTTGAAACACTGATCTTGGACGCTTGTATTAAATTTACCATACGCTTTTTATTTACTCACACTCGCCGCATTGACCCAGTACTTCTAATGTAACTTTTCGCGGTCGAAAGCTATTTTTATTCAAGGTTAGCTCCATAGCATCGGATAATTCTGGGCTAGAATACTCTTTTGCCTCATTGCAATCCGTGCAAATTAGAAAATAGCACTCGTTTTGTTTTCGCGGATGGGAACAACCAATGTAAGCATTTATGCTGTCCAACTTGTGCACGAGACCTGTCTCCAGAAGAAAGTCTAGTGCACGATATACCGTTGGCGGCTGCGCGGACCATGCTTTTCCCTTTAACTTTTCGAGTATGTCGTAGGCTTTTGCCGGGACGTGACTTATCCAAATTAACCTCAAGACTTCTCTTCTAAGCTCCGTAAAACGCAAGCCCCTTTCTCGACAGATTGACTCCGCTTCGTGCATCGCGCTCTCGATACAAACCTGATGATCTTCGCAATGGAGCATTGAAACCTCCAACAGAAAATAGGATTTTTTATTGCATTATAGCTAAATGTTATAATATAACAATTTTTTTTAGAAATGTTTCATTTCAATAGTTGTCAATTACTTGGGGAGAAAGTCAAGTGTTGTCTTTAATCAAACGTGTATTTGCCCTGTCCAGCGCTTTGTTCGTCCTTAATGCCCCTGCGATCGCAAACGAAACAAAAGGTGTCGTCGTCACAATTAAACCGCTCCATTCTCTTGTAAGCGGCGTCATTGGAGACACCGGTAAAGCCGAGCTGTTAGTTAAGGGCTACGCATCACCTCACGGGTTTCAGCTAAAACCGTCACAGGTCAAGTCACTACAAGAGGCGACCATTGTATTTTCGATCCATGAAAAGTTAGAGACATTTCTGCAACGAGCTATTTCTAACATCCCGGGTGGTGTGACCCAAAGTACAGTAGTTGAATCTGCGAGGATGAAATTACTTCCTGTCAGAGAGGGCGGGGCCTGGGAAGGCCATGATCACGGGCATCACGAAGAGAAGCACGAAAAACATGCTAAGGACAAAGGCCACGACGATCATAAAGGCCACGACGATCACGAAGACGGTGACGTGCATGTTTGGCTCACACCCAAAAATGCCACAAAAATTATAAAGGCAATCACAAGGGATTTGAGCAAGGTATTTCCACAAAACCGAAATGCATATAAGGCAAACGCACGTAATTATATTAAAAAATTAGAAAAATTAGATTCGGAAATAAAGATACGATTAAAGGATATTAAAACCAAGCCGTATATTTATTTCCACGACGCTTTTCAATATTTTGAGACGACCTATGGGTTAAATGGTGTGGGAACAATCAGCGTAGAACCGGATGAATCTCCATCGCCAAAAAGGCTTTCAGAGATCAGAAAAAAGATTGCAGAAACCAACGCTTCATGCGTCTTCAAGGAGCCTCAGTTTTCGGACAGAGTGATAAATGCTGTTGTTAATCAAACCTCAGCACAAGTCGGAACTTTGGACCCTCTGGGCGCGGAAATTGATAGCGGGCCCGATATGTATTTTACGTTATTGAGCAACATAGCAAATAGTCTTCATTCTTGCCTTTCAAAATAAAGGCCAGATTTTACGGGCATAAGCTAAGTCTTGACTGAGTGACCTTCGTCACAAAATAACTTAGGTCGCGTAGTCGGGCTCCTCTTTATCAAGGATACGTCTGATTTCCATAAAATGCCTTGAAGATTGGTCGTCTCTGTCTCCTTGCATTTGCGCATGAGTGTACGCAGCGACCTCTTGGGGGATCCTTTTGAGGGAAAGACCTGAGGACATAGCCGTAATCTGAGCCATGCAAGCTTTCTCTAAATAATATAAATCGTTATAAGCATGAGCGACAGACGGCCCGACAACGATTACACCATGGTTAGCAAGAAATAGAATGCGCTTTTCACCCAAAGCTCTAGCAAGTCTGTCTCCCTCCTCTTCATCGAGAGCTAGACCACCAAAATCATCCATATAAGCAATTTGACCAAAAAATTTTAAAGCTGACTGAACAACAGGTTCTAAACGCCCACCCTCAATCATAGTTAGCGCTGTCGCGTATCGCATATGCGTATGCAGGATACATCTAGCCTGCGGGCAGGCTATGTGAATTCTTGAATGAATAAAAAAAGCTGTTCTTTCAGGTGGTTCGGAATCATTAATAGGCTTACCGCTTTCGTCTACCTCGACTAACTCACTAGCACGCAGTTGAGACCAATGCCTTCTATTGGGGTTTAGCAGAAAACGAAAAGGCTTGTCTGAAACCATTAAACTGAAGTGGTTATCTACCCCCTCGTGTAAGTCGAGCCTAGCAGCCATTCTAAACGCAGCAGCCAGATTAATCTTGTTTTCCCATTCAACATTCATCGTATGTTTTCTCGGAACTACCTGTGTTTGCGTTGCCTAATTTCAAAAAACGAAGTTCTAATTTAGAAACTTTAATCTACTTTGAGGAATAGAAACTTACTTATCCAATACAGTTGATAAAAGTTTCCGTAACGATTGCAGCTCATCTACAATCGACCTTAAAGTAGCCTTCTCTTGAGAGCTAGTGGTAATATTTTGCGGTTGCTTTTGCTCATCAGGTTCATTTGTTGCAACAACGCCTAATTGAGCCGAATTTTTTTGAGCACCCTCTTTTAGCAGCCTCTGGACACCTTTAATTGTATAACCGTCATTATACAAAAGTTGCCTTATTTGACGAAGTAAAGAAACGTCCTCTGGTCTATAGTATCTCCGCCCACCGCCGCGCTTTAAAGGTTTAATTTGCGGGAATTTTGTCTCCCAAAACCTCAAAACATGAGGGGGAACCTCGAGAGCGTTGGAGACTTCCGAGATTGTACGAAACGCCCCAGGTGACTTACCACCACGCCGCGAACCTGTTAGGTTATCGGTTCCAAACGCCATTAAAACTCCCAGTACTATCTATCTACTTATCTTGAGGGGAATTGACTCTACTTTTGAGCACGTGCGAAGGTTTGAAAATAACTACCCGACGAGGAGTAATTGGCACCTCCTCCCCCGTTTTTGGGTTCCTGCCAATACGCTCTGACTTATTCCTAATGATAAAGCTGCCAAATGATGAAATTTTAACTGATTCTCCACGAACTAAAGCTGTCGACATCTCTCCAAGCACGGCCTCCACTAATTCAGCAGACTCGTTTCGCGATAGACCAACCTCCTCATAAACAGCTTCCGTTAATTCCGCTCTTGTTAGCGTGCCCTCTGCCATACCTACTCCACCTTTTTCCACAATTAAAGTAACGTCTTAGGATTATTCCGTCAAATGCTGATTAATATGGATTAATTTAATTTGGCCCAAATACATTTTAAGATATTATTCTGGGTATCCCATTCTCACGAGCCCAGCACCCCATGCTAATCCACCGCCTATGGCTTCAAAGAGTACTAGGTCTCCATCTACTATTCTACCATCTGAGACTCCTTCTGTTAGTGCCAAAGGAACTGATGCTGCCGACGTATTAGCGTGGTGGTCAATGGAACAGATGACTTTATCCATAGGCATATTGAGTTTTTTAGCCATGCTTTCAATAATTCTTTTATTGGCCTGATGAGGAACGAGCCAATCGATGTCATTACTCGATAGATTATTTGCCACTAGGGCTTCGTTTATGACGGAACCTAATTTCGAAACAGCATGCCTAAAAACTTCCTTCCCCGACATCCTCACGTAGCCAGCTTTTGAATTCATTGATGGACCACCATCTACGTAAAGTATATCCCTGTATCGGCCGTCGGAGTGAAGGTGTGTTGATAAAACACCATACTGTTTCGCGGATGGTTCAATTTCATGAGAATCTAGAATAATAGCGCCAGCTCCGTCACCAAACAGAACACAAGTTCCTCTATCAGTCCAATCAAGCAGCCGAGTAAAAGTCTCGGCGCCTATAACCAGAGCTTTACGTGACTGCCCTGCCCGCAACAGATTATCTGCAACAGACATGGCATAAACAAAACCGGCGCAAACGGCTTGAATATCAAAAGCAGCTCCACTCATTATCCCAAGGTCCGCCTGCACTTTTGTAGCTGTTGCCGGAAACGTCCGGTCCGGTGTAGTGGTGGCAACAATTATTAGGTCGATGTCGTTAGCTGCTATATTTGCTTTAGAAAGCGCTCGATCCGCGGCTTTAACTGCAAGATCAGAGGTCAGCTCGCCATCTGCAACCACGTGTCGCTTTTCTATACCCGTCCTTTGCTTAATCCAATCATCTGATGTATCAACAAGTTTTGCTAACTCGTTGTTATCAATAACGCGGTCAGGCAGATAAGCTCCACAACCTGCCAAAATGGACCTAGTAGTCATTACGCATCACCTGTGCCACGCAACTTCTCTGAAGCCTCCCCTTCCGCATGTAAAATGCGCAATTCATCCTTTACTTTATCTAGAAAACCGTATTTGGACATATCTGCTGCAACTCCTATAGCGTTAGCGAAACCAAGAGAGTCGGTGCTACCATGACTTTTAACCGCTATTCCGTTGAGGCCTAAAAAAACAGCACCATTATATTTTCTTGGATCCATTCGTTCTCTCACCTGACCGATCGCTTTTTTTGAAAATACGTAACCAATCTTTGAGAAAATACTTGACCCAAATGCCTCTTTTAGAAAAAACGTGAACATCCTAGAGGTACCTTCCGCTGCCTTCAAAGCTATGTTGCCGGAAAACCCGTCAGTGACGATTACATCTACCGTACCTGCTGTTATATCATCGCCCTCAACAAAACCTATAAACTCCATAGGCAGGTCTATTTGCCTTAGAATAGCGGAGGCCTCCCTTAATTCCCCATGCCCCTTCTGTTCTTCCGACCCAACGTTTAACAAACCAACCGTTGGGCGTTTTAAATTCAAAACGAGTCTGGCAAATATTTGCCCCATAACAGCAAACTGCACCAAGTTACCTGAGTCACATTCAATGTTAGCACCTAGGTCTAGCATGCAACTCTCACCTTTCAATGTTGGAAAAAAGCTCGCAATTGCTGGCCGATCAATGCCGGGGCACATCCTTAATCCTAGCTTGGACATAACCATCAAAGCTCCTGTATTACCAGCCGAAACAACTCCGTGAGCTTCTTGATTTGCTACTAAGTCAATTGCAAGTCGCATACTAGAGTCTTTTCCACTCCTGAGAGCTACTGAAGGCTTTTCCGAATCTTCCACCTTTTTATCTGTATGTATTACCGAGCAATTTGAACTTTTAAGATATTTACTTTCCCCGATTAGCGGCTCTAAAAGCTGTTCATTTCCTACTAGTTTAAAAATGAGATCAGGCATCCTCTCAACAGCTAAATCTGCACCTCGGACTACCATGGCAGGTGCGTTATCACCTCCCATAGCATCGAGAGCTATTATCGTTTCTGGAACCATATCTTTTTGAAACCATTCAGATTAAAAAAACTGTTCGGCATCGATTATAGTCAGATAAATCAGTAACCGTAACCCATTTAAAAAGAAATAAAATATGATAATTAAAAATTTAATGAAAAGCCTCGCTAACAGCGAGTTTTTGCATCCATCTTTTCATTTAATAGTGAGGCTAGATTAGAAAAAGGCCCATCTTGCGCCTTTATGGAACGGTCGCTTATTTCTTCCCGGCATTCTATATCCTGGAAATTATGACAGATATCATCTAGCAATAAGGAAAGATTTTGTAGAGAAATTTCGCCCAAATCTATTGTATCATTTGTATAAAATTCGGTTACATTACCTTCTTTATTTGCAAGATCTTCTAATCGATCTGCAGGAACGTTCAACTGGATAATTTCCTGAAATCCATCGTTGACAACAAAATCCGCCGATTCATTTGAATTCTCGACGGCCTTACAAATTTCGGCATTTATTCTCCCGTGAACAAGAAACAGGCTATCATCTTTTTGGGAGATATGTATTTTAACTTCTAAGTAATTTACGGCTTTAAGATCGAGCCGCGCAGCTATTAACTTCTTCTGGCTCTTGCTCGCTTTTAAAAAAAAGTGTTCTTTTGAGCTTTGGTAACTGCTTTTTGGTTTCCAAAGAAATGGCATTTCGCTTTTGTGCTGCTTCATACTAGAACCGTAGGAAATATTTCTAAATTGCCTGATTAAAACTAAAATTTGCGTGGAGAATTTCTTCGCTTGGTATTAGTGCTAAATTTTCTATTGTTCCTTTTGAGTAATTTATTAATCTTTTAATTTGGTGCAAATGGGGTCCGTCACCGCGGTAAATATTTCGAATAATAGTAGCTTCAATATCACCATATTCAGCACTGAACGCCTTATCGTAAGCTTCTATTCGACCTAGTAATGCTTTGCCCATATCCTTAACACGCTTACCTACAGAAAGATCTCCTACCCCCATCTCACGCAGGGATTGATCCATATCAACAAACATTGTGTCAAATAAAGATTGAGAAAAATCTGCAGCTTTATGTTCTTCATTTTTTAAACGAGAAAAAATAAAGAACATATGTAAACTTAATACATCAAACCTGCCATCGATATTATCGGGAACTAATAATTCTGTATAAAAAATAGGTTTTCTAGATTGGTCGACAACAATCCTGTAAACCTTGTCCACATTTGTTAACGTTTTATCACGTTTAAAAAAACTAAACATCTCTATTCCATAATAGAAAATTTTTTTCATTACTATAGTCAATTATATTTTTCGAGTCTTTCTTCAACTAGTTCCAAAAAGTTGCTAAACTTTGGATCTTTAGAATAGTCTATGTAAAATCGTTTGGGTTATAAAATGCAATTTTGGATAAAGATATTCCCCACTATCTCGATATTTGCAAGCCTTTTGGCTAGCTGCGCACAGCCAATAGAGACTCACGGAAATAGAATCACTTTAAAAACATTCAATGCTATAAAGCTCGGAAAAACAACCGAACAACAAGTCCTTGAACAACTGGGTAAGCCTGTCATAACACAAGATTACGGGTCTAAAAGCTGGATCTACGTAGGAAGCAAAAGCCAAAAAACTGTTCTCTCGGGACAAAAACTTCTAGATCGAACCGTCGTTAGAGTTTCTTTTAACAAAAAAGGCATAGCAACCTCAATCGATATCATACCTCAAAAGAAAGGTTTAAAACCAAAGATTGCAACTCGTAAAACTCCAACAGCTGGTCAAGAAATCACGGTTTTTCAACAATTGATCGGAAACTTTGGTCGATTTGAGAACAAAAGCGACCAAGGTTTCTAATCTTAGTTCCGTAATATTATTCGGCTCAAATAAGCCTAAGCCGCCAATGCCGCCAAGAGCAGTATTGCAACAATGTTGATAATTTTAATCATGGGATTAACTGCAGGGCCAGCTGTATCCTTATATGGATCGCCTACTGTATCACCCGTTACAGCTGCCTTATGGGCATCTGAACCTTTTCCCCCATGATTCCCGTCTTCAATATATTTTTTTGCATTATCCCAGGCGCCTCCACCTGCAGTCATGGAAATGGCTACAAAAATACCTGTCACTATCGTTCCAAGAAGCATGGCGCCTATTGAGGTAAATGCAGCAGCTTGACCACCGATCCACATTATAACGAAATACATTACGATTGGGGCCAAAACAGGGAGCAACGACGGAACGACCATTTCTTTTATAGCGGCTTTTGTTAAAAGATCTACAGCTCTTCCGTATTCAGGTTTTTCCGTTCCTTCCATTATACCAGGTTTTTCTCGAAATTGCCGTCTAACTTCTTCAACGACCGAGCCAGCAGCTCTACCAACCGCTTGCATTCCCATTGAACCGAATAAATATGGGAGCATACCTCCAATAAACAAACCTACCACTACGTAGGGGTCTTGTAGGGCAAACTTAACATCTAAGTTCGGAAAGTAGTATTTGAGATCCTCCGTATAAGCTGCAAAAAGAACAAGTGCTGCAAGGCCAGCCGACCCAATGGCATACCCTTTAGTCACAGCCTTTGTTGTATTACCAACGGCGTCTAAAGCATCAGTGGTTGTTCTTACTTCTTCGGGTAAATCCGACATTTCAGCAATGCCGCCAGCGTTATCTGTTACGGGGCCGTACGCGTCTAGTGCGACTACCATACCAGCAAGAGCTAACATTGTAGTGGCCGCGATCCCTACGCCAAATATGCCGCCCCAAATAAATGATGTTAATATTCCAGCAGAAATTATAATTGCAGGAATAGCACAGGCTTCCATAGATATAGCTAATCCCTGTATAACGTTTGTTCCATCACCGGTTTCTGATGACTTAGCCACTGTTCTTACTGGTCGGTACTCTGTGGATGTATAATATTCGGTAATCCAAACGAGCAAACCTGTCACGACAAGACCGACTAAGGCGCAATAAAATAATTCCTGCCCAGAAGTTTCCACCCCATTTGACAAAGTAAATCCAGTTGTAAAACCCAACATCTGCCACGTTGCTATCCCAATTAACACTGCTGATATCACCGCACTGGAAATAAATCCTTTATAGAGCGCCCACATTATATTTTTATTTTGACCGAGCCTTACGAACCATGTTCCTACTACTGATGCAATTATACAAACTCCACATATAACAAGTGGATACATCATCATTACGCTTAATGTTTCGCCAGAGAAGAAAATAGCCGCAAGCAACATTGTGGCCACAACAGTTACGGCATAGGTCTCGAAAAGATCTGCAGCCATGCCAGCGCAGTCACCAACGTTGTCTCCAACATTATCTGCTATGGAAGCTGCGTTCCTCGGATCATCCTCAGGGATACCAGCTTCAACTTTTCCGACCATGTCTCCGCCGACATCAGCCCCTTTTGTAAAAATACCTCCCCCGAGTCGAGCGAATATCGATATCAACGAAGCTCCAAAGCTTAGCGCTACGAGCGCCTCCAGGATATGGCGGAGACCTTCTGTGGTTTTTGCATCGAACATCTCTAATAGTATAACGTAGTAACCCGCCACTCCTAAGAGGCCTAGACCAACCACCAACATCCCTGTTACAGCTCCAGATTTAAATGCTATATTAAGGGCTGGCTCCAAGCCAACGGTGGCCGATTGCGCTGTACGCACGTTTGCGCGAACTGAGACATTCATTCCAACATATCCAGCTATTCCTGATAACACCGCCCCAATGACAAAACCGATTGCAACTGCAAAACCAAGTGTAATGGCCAGAATGATGGTTACAACAATTCCCACCACCGAAATGGTTATATACTGGCGGTTGAGATAGGCAGCAGCACCTTCCTGGATAGCGCTAGCTATTTCTCTCATTTTTTCATTTCCAGCATCTGCTGAAATGATACTTTTTGACGCCACCACCCCATAAAGCAGAGCTATCAAACCGCATATAATTACAAGTGTGAACTGTTCGGTCATTTCAATTGATCCTTCATAAATTTCGTTAAACAGTCATAGTCTCGAGGACTTCATAAAGGATTCTCTGACAAATAGGAAGTTATAGAGTCCTTTTTTAGAAAATTCCGGCAAATGGAAGGAAAATTTATGGTTAAGAGATTATAAAAAGCGTTTTCTTAAACCAGTTTTATATAAAGAGCCTTGATACTATTTTAATTAAAAGGCCGCTCAAAAATGTTAACAAACAACAGATCGATTATTATATTCGGTCCGATAATTTCTTCCGCTTTAACAAGGAGCCTCTCTTTCAAAAACGCTCTATCATTCACTCCTGGTTTAATATTCAGCGCATTCAATGCATGAACATAAGTTAGAAAAGAGTCGATAATTCGAATTAAATTTTCGTTAATTATCTTTTCATCTTTGCCTCTCCTAACTTCAATAAGGATATGCATAAAAAGCCTTCTATCTACCTTGTTATCTCTAAAAAGTGGAATTTCCATTGGCTCTAAATCGATAAGTATGGTTTCGAGAGGACTAGGCCTTTGCGGCTGAGCATTAATTTTTTCTCTAGGTGGTTCTATTCCAAGAAATTCAAGAACCATATTTGGCAGCAAATTGGGCGCAAACTTTGCAACCCCAAAAACTCCTCCTATCAAAAGAGCAACGGCGACCACGATAATAATTAAAATTCTAATCATTGCTATTCTTAAAAAACAACTGGTTTGATTTAATCATTATGCTACTCATGGCTATATCCTGCCTTTGACACAGGGATAACATCCCCATTTTTATCAAATATAGAAATCCCTCCTCCAGATCGGACAGTGCCTATACGGGTAACCCGTGTTTTGGTAACACGAGCCATATTAAAAATGGACTTTTCTTTAGTAACTGGCGCAGTAAAGATTAGTTCATAATCATCGCCACCTGTTATTACCTGTTCTATGCTAAATTTATTTTCTTTCACGAAAGTGTTAACCTCTTTTGACAAAGGAATCTTATTTGCATCGATTAAGCCACCAACATTAGAAGCTCCGCAGAGATGGCTTAAATCTTGAAATAGGCCGTCCGATATGTCCATGGCAGCCGATGCCACCTCGCCTAAGGCCAACCCTAAGTCTATCCGTGGTCTCGGTATTCGGTAGCGCGAAATACAATAAGATTTCTCTTTAGATAAACAAGACAATGACCTGTTTCCTCTGAGCGTTAAACCTAGAGCAGCGTCTCCGATTGTACCGGAGACGAAAATACCGTCGCCAACTTTAGCTCCCCTTCTTAAAAGACTACCATTGGGGTTTGGGGTACCAAAAATCGAAATACAAATAGAGGTAGGTCCAAAGCTTGTAACCGTATCTCCTCCTATAAGCTCTACTCCAAACTTTTTTTGATCTACTGCTAAACCCTTTGAAAACAATTTCAACCACTGGTCAATGTTAATTGATTTTTTTTTCCCTATTATTAGAGCCAAATTGTAAGCAAAAGGCTTGCTACCCATTGCAGCAAGATCGGATAAATTAGTCCTTAAGGCCTTTCTGGCAATAAAATCTGCCCTCTCATTGCTATGAAAGTGGATTTTTTCTACAAGGGCATCAGTGGATACCACGATTGAGTCAGTTTTATTTGTTGGCACCAAAGCAGCATCGTCCAAAAGTTCCATCGCCCCCATTCGTTGTGAAGTTAGTGGCCGAAAGAACTTTTTAATTCTCGAAAACTCCTTGATTTCCATTTATCAACCCAAGCAATTTTGTTTTCTCGAAAGTGCGACTTTGTCTAGCACTCCGTTTACCAGACCAACTGTTTGTTTTTCATAAAATGCATGAGTTAAGTCGACATACTCATTTATAACAACTTCGGTTGGTGTCTCGAGGGGACTTAAAAGCTCAAAAACGCCAACTTGAAGGATGGCCTGAAGTGTGGTCTCGAGCTTGTCAAGGCTTCCTTCTTTAGACAAAGCTGACGCGATTAGAGGATCAATATGATTCAAGTGACCTGCAGTTCCGCTGGTTAAATCTCTAAATAATTGAGTATCTGGGATACCTAGGCCATGGTTCTCTTCAGCCGTAGAAAGTCGAAAGTGAACGAACTCCTCTATAATATCAGTAGGTGCGGACCCTGTCATTTTCATTTGGTACAATGCCTGGACCGCAGCTAATCTCGCAGCCGTCCGAGGCCGAGCTGACCATTCTTGTTTTTTTTTAGGGTGTTTATCTAGGGTCACCGTAGATACTTTTTTTTAGCCTAACAATTGATAAGCAAGCTAACACCGCGTCCCTACCTTTGTTTTTCTTGCTTACAGATGCGCGAGCCCAGGCTTGGTCCGCATTATCAACGGTCAAAATGCCATTTCCAATAGCTAGTCCCTTATCGATACTTAAATTCATAAGCCCACGTGCACTCTCACTGGTAACGATGTCATAATGGGATGTTTCCCCACGGATTACACAACCTAACGCGACATAACCAATATATGGAGTGATTGATTTTTGTTTAGAAATCGTAGCTATTGCAGACGGTATTTCGAGAGCGCCAGGAACTGAGACCCTATCGTATTTTAGGTTTTTTTCCTCTAATTGTCTAACCGCACCTCTGACCAATTCGTCAGCAATATCTTTATAAAAGTCTGCGTCAACTAATAATATTTTGTTATCCATCGACCCCACCTATTCACTGATGCCTGGCTTCCTAGCAATTATGCTTAGTCCATAGCCTTCTAAACCGACCACGGTTTTTTCTGAGTCAGTTAAGAGTACCATATCTTTAATGCCTAGATCCAAGAGGATTTGTGCACCAACCCCATAATCCCGCAATTCACTTGCACCAAGAGCATCATCCGCTCTTGTTTTCATTTTACGCTGCAATTTTTCGGATAAAGTTGAGGGTGTTGGTTCTCGCATCAATACAACTATGCCACGCCCTTGCCCAGCTATGTGCAACATTGCGTTTTGTAATTCACCACCGCCTCGAGAGCCAGATTTATCTCCCAAAACGTCTTCCATTACGTCAAGCGAGTGCATTCGCACTGGCACGGGCGTTTCTGTCGTGATATCTCCTTTTATCAAAGCGACGTGCTCAGCGTATGAAACCTTATTCAAATAGACTATCAGTCGCCATTGGCCTCCATATTTACTATTTAATACAGTTTCAACCGACCGTTCTATTATCGATTCTTTTGACCTACGATAGTTAATTAGATCAGCAATTGTAGCTATTTTTAAAGAGTGGCGTTGAGCAAAAGCTATCAGATCCGGCATACGCGCCATCGTACCATCGTCATTCATTATTTCACATATTACTCCAGCCGGGTTCATTCCAGCCAATCTTGCAATATCAACTACAGCTTCAGTGTGCCCAGCACGGACTAAAGTACCTCCATCTCTGGCGACGAGAGGAAAGACATGCCCTGGTGAAACAATATCATCTCTACTTTTCTCTTGATCGATAGCAACTGAAATTGTTTTGGCCCTATCATGCGCCGAAATACCGGTGGTTACGCCTTCACGTGCCTCAATCGAAACAGTAAAAGCTGTTTCTAAACGCGTTGCGTTGTTTTGTGACATAAGCGGCAACCCGAGTTGTTCTACCCGCGAACGCTGCATAGCAAGACAAATTAGCCCCCTAGCGTACTTTGCCATAAAGTTGATAGCTTCAGGTGTGGCATTTTCGGCAGGTATGCATAAGTCGCCCTCGTTTTCTCTATTTTCGTCATCCACTAAAATAAATATTCTACCGGCTTTCGCTTCTTCTATAACTTCTTCTATAGAGGACAAAGCGACGCCAGAGTGCTCGTTTGAACTCTTTAAACTACTCATATTTACTTACCTCTTTTTTCATCAAACGCGCGACGTAACGAGCTATTATATCAATCTCAATATTAACTTCACTTCCAGCAGTTAAATTTTTGAATGTTGTGAAATCCCACGTATGCGGTATGATATTAATCGTAAAAACGTTATTTGATACTGCGTTTACGGTTAGGGAAACGCCATTTAGTGTTATCGAACCCTTCTCCGCAATGAAATCCTTTAAAGAGTCAGGGGCTTTGAATTTCAGTTCCCGACTATCTCCAACTCTCTCAACTTCAACTAGCTCCGCCACACCATCAACATGTCCTGTAACTAGATGGCCCCCAAGTTCTTCGCCTAATTTTAATGACTGCTCTAAATTAATCGAAGTACCTTTCTTCCAATCTCCCAAAACAGTAGCATCGAGGGTTGCTTTCGACACATCTACACAAAACCAGTTCTTGCCTTTCGATACTACGGTTAAACATGCTCCGGAGCAGCAGATTGATGCACCGATCGGGATCTGATCTACCGCGTAAGAACAGCTTATTCTTACTCGAAGGTCCCCCCGGTGTTCGATATCCTCTATATGGCCGATGTCAGTAATTATTCCAGTAAACATTACAAAGCTTCCATGCAACGAGTGTACGTCTCTTTTATATCAGATCCTATTCGCTCAATATTTTGAAGCGCAAACCTTTTCGACATTTTTAAACGTTCTACACCTAACGGGTGCCATGCCGCAATACCATCACCTCCAATTATCATCGGCGCACGATAAATCACTAACTTATCGACCAGATCACTTTTTAAGAGGCTACTTGCCAAATAGCCGCCTGCCTCTACAAGGACCGTTGTTATGCCCTCTGCAGCCATTAATTCAAGACATCTTGGCATCAGGACGTGCCCATCTACCGAACATGGTACTTGAAGGATTTTTACACCCATGTCGGTTAAAATATCTTTTTTTGCTGCATCAGATTTTTCCGTTGTAAATACATAACTATGATGGTTTTTAGCGGTTAGCGCAAAATGGCTCGTAATTGGTATTCGGAGTTTTGAATCTACTAACACCCGAGAAGGAGAGTGTCGCTCAAGACCTGGCAGTCTACAGTCTAATTTAGGGTCGTCATACAGAAGAGTTCCAATACCTGTGAGAATAGCATCATTCTTAGCTCTCAATAAGTGTACCGACCGACGTGCATCGCCACCCGTTATCCATTTACTCTCCCCGTTAACTGCCGCTACTCGGGAGTCTATACTCATTCCAAACTTTAGTGAGACATATGGTCTAGAAAACGCACAAACATTGAAAAACCCTTTCATTATGTCTAACGCCTCTTCTTTACAAATATTTTCTACAACGCCTACCCCTGCTTCTCTCAACCGTTTTATTCCCCGACCATTAACTCTTAAATCCGGATCTTGGGTAGCGACAACAACTTTTGAAATTCCCGCTTTAATTAATGCATCACAACAGGGGGGTGTTTTTCCAAAGTGAGAGCAGGGTTCAAGTGTGCAATAGGCAGTAGCACCCTTTGCTTTCGTCCCCGCCTGCTGCAATGCCATCACTTCCGCATGAGGGCGCCCACCAGATTGGGTCCACCCTCGGCCAATAACTTTATTTTCTTTTACAATAACACACCCAACTGGAGGGTTGGGACTTACTCTACCTATTCCTCTCACAGCCAGCCTAAGTGCCTTTTGCATCCAGTTTTGATCAATTAAAGACATCAAGAGAACAAACGATGCACAACTAAGTTAGTCTTCATCAAAGCGACTTAAATCCTCAACAAACTCCTCAAAGTCTTTCGCTTCTCTAAAATTTCTATAAACAGAGGCAAACCTCACGTAAGCGACTGGGTCTAAATTCCCAAGAGAATCCATTACCATCTCGCCAATGACCGTCGATGGAACCTCAGACTCACCCATGCTTTCAAGCCGTCTGACTATACCCGTTATCATTCGGTCTACCCGTTCTTGGTCAACAGGTCTTTTGCGCAAAGAGATTTGGATTGAACGATATAATTTATCCCTTTCAAAAGGAGCCCGTTTTCCGTTCTTTTTTAACACTGTTAGCTCACGTAGTTGAACGCGCTCAAACGTAGTAAACCTACCACCACATGAGGGACAAAAACGTCGGCGTCTTATGGCAGCACCATCTTCAGTAGGCCGCGAATCTTTTACTTGAGAATCAATATGTCCACAAAATGGGCACCGCATCTCTTCTCCTTTCTATTTTTCTTTATAATAAAGAAAAAATTCGCTCTGTCATTTAATAGATAGGGAATTGTTGGCACAAGGAGTGAACTTCATTACGCACTCTTTGCTTGAACTTCCCACTCAGCGCATTTTGTTCGCTGTGTTCATGCAAGACGTCCGCAATCAAGTTAGCTACTCTTTCAAATTCCTGCAGGCCGAACCCACGCGTTGTGGCGGCTGGAGTGCCTAACCTAATTCCGGAGGTAATCGCTGGCTTCTCAGGGTCAAATGGAACGCCGTTTTTATTGCAAGTTATACCAACGGACTCCAAAGCAGTTTCAGCTGTTAACCCTGTGATACAAAGATTACGCAAATCTAGAAGTATCAAATGGGTATCTGTACCGTCCGAAACGATATTTATACCTCTTGACTTTAAACCATTTGAGAGCGCGGCGGCATTGGCAACCACCTTTGACACATAATTTTTAAATGATGGATGTTGCGCTTCACCAAATGCAACCGCTTTTGCTGCTATTACGTGCATCAAAGGCCCTCCTTGGAGTCCAGGGAAAAGTGCCGAATTGATTTTTTTTGATAAATTTTCATCATTTGTTAACACAATTCCACCTCTTGGCCCTCTCAAGGTCTTATGCGTTGTCGAGGTAACGACATCTGCAAAATGCACTGGATTGGGATAAACACCGCCTGCAACCAGACCAGAAAAGTGAGCCATGTCTACGAGCAAATATGCCCCGACCTCATCCGAAATTTCACGAAAACGCTTGAAATCAATAACTCTGGCGTAAGCTGATCCACCTGCGATGATTAATTTTGGTTTATGTAACTTTGCTAGAGCTTCAACTTCGTCAAAGTCTATCAATGAGTTCTCGCTCTTGACACCATATTGTACAGCATTGAACCACTTACCAGATTGGTTAGGTTTAGCTCCATGCGTTAAGTGGCCTCCGGCGGCTAACGACATACCCAATATCGTATCACCTGGCTCCAGAAGGGATAAAAAAACTGTCTGATTCGCTTGTGCTCCAGAATGTGGTTGTACATTGACATATTTGCAATCGAATAGATCTTTCGCACGTGCTATCGCTAATTCTTCGGCTTTATCAACAAATTCGCACCCTCCATAATAACGCCGCTCTGGATATCCTTCTGCATATTTATTTGTAAGCACCGACCCTTGCGCCTCTAAAACCGCCTGGGAAACAATATTTTCAGATGCGATCAGTTCAATTTGATCTTTCTGTCGTTGCAACTCTAATGCAATGGCACTGGAGATTAGTGGATCAATCTTAGACAGAGATGAAGAAAAAAAGTTATAATCTAATTCTTGTTTCATTTGGATTTTATCATTTCTTACAAGGGTAAAGCTACCGCGTACCATGAATAGAAAATTTATTCTGCCCCAACTCGTTCGAGTTACGCTCGATCAGCTGTCTCAGAGATCGGTTTCAATATATCCTTATGCCACTGTAAATCAAGCTAGCCGAAGGTTTTTATCTAATTCGGATTACGATCTCAACACAAATTTTTTAAGGGAATATAATTGCGCAAGTTATCTCCAGCTCCAGTTCGATACAACCCAATCATTTCTGCAGAAAGCTGAGACCACTTAAGGATATTTCTGAGACGAAACTCAATAAACAAGTTTGATGTAAGCAATAAAACTTTTT
>Ga0160422_10000105_pt1 | contig 44884 bp, 63 predicted proteins | sample Fk160mmetaG_FD_108192 | JGI IMG/M metagenome (GOLD analysis project Ga0160422, IMG submission 108192) | Marine microbial communities from the Central Pacific Ocean - Fk160115 60m metaG | ecosystem: Environmental > Aquatic > Marine > Oceanic > Photic zone | place: The Central Pacific Ocean... | reverse complement strand
TGCCCAAACCATAAATAAAAAAGCAAGAAGCAAACCTGGAATTACTCCGCATAAAAACAACCTACCTATTGAAGTTCCTGTAGCTAAACCATATACAATTAAAACAATACTCGGTGGAATTAATACACCTAAAGTCCCGCCGGCTGCAATTGTTCCTGTCGCCAGGCGAGCAGCATAACCTCTTTTTCTCATTTCAGGTATACCCATGGTACCAATAGCTGCGCAAGTTGCAGGACTTGATCCGCTTAATGCAGCGAAAATTGAACATGCTCCGATATTTGAAATTACCAACCCGCCAGGCAATCTCCACAGCCACCTGTCTAGTCCAGTATATAAATCTTTTCCAGCTGGAGAATTTGCAACAGCCATTCCCATTAATATAAACATTGGAATTGATAATAAAACAAATGAGTTAATTCCTGAGAAAAATGTTTCTGCGACAACCCCGAGTATTTGGAAACCTTCAGCGATTACTAGGAAAGTAAGTGCAATAGCACTTAAGCCAAAGGCAATTGGAATACCCGATAATAAAATTATTAATGTCGATGCCCCAACTATTATTCCTAATGTTATCGGGTCCATTATTGAAATCCCTTATACTTAACTATTAATCTTAGTACCTCTCCTATGTATTGCAATGTCATTAACGTTGCTCCAATTAACATAGATGAGTAAGGGATCCAAAGTGGAGGATCCCAAATAGAATTTGTTGTGTATTTTTTTACCCAGGCTTCATAAGTGATTTCCCAAGCCAGATAAAATAATATCATAAAAAATAATAAACAAATTATTGAAGTAAAAATTTGTAGAAAAGTTTTCTTTTTTTCATCAATTAAAGTGTAAACATACTCCATATTTACATGGCCACCTTCTTTTAAAACATATGGTGCACCAATGAAAGTAGATGCAACTAACATCATTGTTACAAGCTCAGGCTGCCATGTTATTGCATTTTGAAAAAGGTATCTTTCAAATACTAATTCTGTAATTAAAACTATTGATGCTAATAAGCACCCTGCAGCAAATATACCGCATATTTGTGCAAGTTTGTTTGTGAAATTTAAATATTTTTCTAACATAATAAAAACCCCCTGCTTATTATAAAGCAGGGGATTTATTTAATTATTATTTAACAGCTAAAGCTTGGTCAATCAATTTCTGACCGCCAGGGACTTTTTCTGCGAAATTTTTATATGAAGATTTTTTTGCAATAGCTAACCACGCATCAAAATCTTTTTGAGTCATGTATGCAAGTTTAACACCAGCTTTTTTATAAGCTTTTTCCATTGTAGTGTCTAAACCAGCTGCTTCTTTTGTCATGTACTTTTCAGCTACTTTTCCAGCTGCCATTAGTGCTTTCTGTTGTTTCTTATTTAAAGAATCAAAAGATTTTTTTGACATAAGAATAGGCTCATACATAAACCATAATCCAAATTTACCTGGAGGTGTTGCACATTTTACTTGTTCGTAAATTCTGTATGAAACAAAACTTCCTGAACTAGTGTTTGCACCAGTTAATACTCCAGTTTGTAGTCCATTGTAAATCTCAGAAGATGGCATTTTTTGAATACCCGCTCCAGCTGCTGCTAACATTTGGTTAAATGCTTTACCAGCTGCTCTGAATACTTGACCTTTTACTGTGTCAGGACTTGTAATGCAGTTTTTTTTAGAAACGAAGCCACCTGCTAACCATGCATCTGAAAGCACGATAACTCCTGCATCATTGATTATTTTTCTTATCTCTTTCATCATTGGAGATTTGTTTACTCTTAGTGCATGCTTATGGTTTTTAACCATTCCAGGCATTAGAGTTATATCAAATTCCGGATGAAATTTTGCAGCATATGCTAATGGGAAAGCAGAAATATCTAGCTGTCCAGTAGTCATCGGTTTCCACTGCTCTTTAGGTTTATAAAGTGATTTTGCTGGGTAGATTCTAATATCTATACCAACATTAGCTTTTTTGATTTCATCAGCAATGATTTGAACCATTTCATGACGAACATCAAATTTACCATCTTTTCTCTTAGTACCAGGCCATTGGTGACTTGCTTTTAGCGTTTTAGCAAATGACTCTCCAACTGCTGTAAAAAGAAAGACAGTAGTAAGTGCGTAAATGAATGTTTTTTTTATATTCATTTCTATCCCCTTCTTTAGTTAAATTGTTTGTTGGTTATTGAACTATATTTTGGTATTAAATTCAACTCTATATAATGAATAAAATAGGCCCACTATCTGGATTATTAGTATTAGATCTTACTAGAGTTTTAGTAGGTCCGTATTGCACGATGGTGTTATCTGATTTAGGAGCAAGAGTAATAAAAGTTGAGGCACCTGAGGTTGGGGATGACTCTAGAAGTTTTGGACCATTTATTAATGATCAATCTGCATATTTTATGTCATTAAATAGAGGAAAAGAAAGTATTGCCTTAAATTTGAAAAATGAAAATGATAAAGTTATTTTTGAAAAAATTTTAAGTAAAGCTGATATTTTAGTTGAAAATTTTAAACCAGGAACTTTAGAAAGATGGGGTTTTGGTTATAAAGATATTAGTAAGAAATATCCAAAATTAATTTATGCTTCTGCCTCAGGATTTGGCCAGACAGGTCCTTTTAAATCATTGCCTGCCTACGATATGGTTGTACAAGGCATGGGAGGATTAATGAGCGTTACTGGACATCCAAATTCAGAACCCACACGAGTGGGTACATCAATTGGTGATATTACGGCAGGTTTATTTACATCTATTGCTATTAATGCTGCTCTCTATGACAGAAACAAAACAGGTAAAGGTATGCATATAGATATTTCAATGCTTGATTGTCAAATAGCGATTTTAGAAAATGCAATTGCGAGATATTTATCTAAAGGAGAAATACCTGGTCCTTTAGGTTCTAGGCATCCATCTATCGCTCCTTTTGAAGCATTTAAGACGAATGATAGTTACATAATTATTGCTGCAGGTAATGACAAACTATTTGAAAATATGTGTAAAGTTTTGAAAATTAATATTTATGAAAATGAAAAATTTAAAACAAATGGTAATAGAAGTAAAAATATTGATGAATTAAAAAAAATTTTAGAATTAAAATTAAAAGATAAATCAACTATTGATTGGTGTAGGATCTTTCAAGAAAATAAAATTCCTTGTGGTCCGATCAATAATATTAAAGATGCTGTCGAAAGCCCTCAAATAAAACAAAGAAATATGATTGTATCTGCAAAGCACAATAAAATAGGAACTTTTAAAATGGCTGGAAATCCAATTAAAATGTCTCCATATAAAGATCCAGAAGCAAGGGGCGAAATTCCAGATTTAGATCAACACCGTAAAAAAATTTTAGACGAATTTAACTAATCTTTAATTTGCTCAACGTTTTCTGATAAGTTTTCCTCAACTTCATCATCTTCTTCGTCTTCTGCTATTTGTTCACTATTAGAACTTGATGTTTGTGGAACTTTCCTTGATCTTTTAGATGGTAATATAGGTTGACCTGATTTTGAAATTTCTCCTTTGTAAATCTCTTCAAATGCATCGCCTTCAGGAGCATCAAAATCCTCTTTTTCAATCGCATCCTCCGGATGATCCCTTGCTCTATCAATTGTAGCATCTTCTAAAGTTTTTCTTTCTATTAATTTATCTCCAATTTCTCTAAGTGAAATTACAGTCTTTTTGTCGTTATCTTCAGGCACTAAAGATTTATCACCAGCTCCAAGCTGAAGTGTTCTTTCCTTTGCTAAAATTACTAAATCGTATTGGTTATCTACTTGTTCTAAACAATCTTCTACTGTTACTCTTGCCATATCGGAGCTTATAGAGATTTAATAATTAAATTTCAAGTAATTAAAATTGGTTTTATAGATTTATATTTAGTCAATAATATAAGAATAGATAAAACGAGATAAATTAGCATTAATTTGAAAATACTTGGCACTGAAAGACCTATATCTATCAAATATCCAAATATTATTGGTGCCAATGCAGTGGAAAAAACCATTAAACTAACAGTTAAAGCTCTTATAGAGCCCAGATACTTTGTACCATAAATTTCAGACCAGGTTGAGGTTATTAGTACATTGGAAGCACCATTTGAAATTGACAGTAAAATCATAAAAAAGATTGGCGATAAAACAAAATCTGAATAAATCACAATCAGAAAAGATAAAATCATCGGAGTCAAATAAAATGGAAGTATTCTTCTTGCACTAAATTTATCTATTAAAAAACCAAATATTCCTAGTGATATAACGCTAAAAATAGCATAAAATGAAAATCCTCTAGCTAAATATAAAATATTCCAATCTTTGCTATCGAATATAAATGATTGATTAAGGAATATACCAGTAATTAAAAATGGTGGTGCCAATATTGCGGGTAATAAAAAATAAAATTTACTATCCTTTATTACTTCGATCCTTTTCCAATTTTTTATTTTCTTTAGGTGTTCCTCCTTAAAAATTGTATTAGACTTTCTTTCTGTTTTTATTAGAAATAACAATGAAGGAACTATTATAAAAAATAGAAATATAGAAATCCCTATCCAAATACTTTTCCAATAAAATATACTTAATAAGAATATAATAAAGCCTGGTAGCAAGCCCTCACCTAATGATAAACCTAGCCATGAAAATCCAAGCGCTTTACCTCTGTTTAAATTAAAAAATTTAGCCATAGAAGTACTTGATATATGACACATCAATCCTTGACCAAATAATCTCAATAAAAAAAGGCCAACAAATAATGTTATTAAAGAGTTTACTGTTCCAAAAAATAAAGTTGTGCATGCCAATGAAATACTGACAAATAAAGTAAATTTTTGTAAAGAAACCTCATCTATTTTTTTTCCAATCCAAACTAATACCAAACTACTTAAAAGCGTGGCTGATGAATAAATTGTTCCAAATTCAATATTAGTTAAACTAATTTCTTCTCTTATATAGGGGTTAAACATTCCTATAAAAAACGTTTGTCCAAAACTTGAACAGAATGTTAGTATGAAGCCAAAGAATAAGTATTTAAAATTTAGTCTAATAAAACTATAATTAATCATTTAAAAAAGGAGTTTATAATGTCAAAAGTATCATTTATCGGATTAGGTGTCATGGGATATCCTATGGCAGGTTATATAGCAAAAGCAGGTCATGAAGTAACTGTTTATAATAGAACTAAATCTAAAGCCGAAAAATGGATCAAAGAATTCAAAGGTAAACTCGCTGATACACCAAAAGAGTGTGTTGGCGATAGTGAATTCATATTTTCTTGTGTTGGTAATGATAATGATTTACGTGAAGTGACCATTGGAACAAATGGAGCTTTTCACAATATAAAATCAAAATCAGTTTATATTGATAATACAACAGCTTCTGCAAAAGTAGCAAGAGAACTATTTCATATTGCTAAGGAAAAAAATTTTGGTTTCTTAGATGCACCTGTTTCAGGTGGTCAAGCAGGAGCTGAGAATGGTGCATTAACAGTTATGATTGGTGGTGAAGAAAAAGATTTTATAAAAGCCCAACCAATAATTAATTGTTATAGTAAAAAAATGAAATTACTTGGCTCATCTGGTAATGGACAGCTTGCAAAAATGGTTAACCAAATTTGTATAGCAGGACTTGTGCAAGGTTTGTCTGAAGGATTAAGATTTGGTCAAAATGCAGGTTTGAATGTAAAAGATGTTATTGAGGTTATTTCTAAAGGCGCTGCACAATCTTGGCAGATGGAAAATAGATTTAATACAATGCTGGATAACAAATTTAATTTTGGTTTCGCTGTTGATTGGATGAGAAAAGATTTAGCAATCGCTTTAGAAGAAGCATTTTCTAATGGGTCAAAATTACCTGTTACAGAAGTTGTTGATAAATTTTATGAACAAATTCAAAAAAGTGGTGGTAATAGGTTTGATACATCAAGTTTAATAACCCTACTACCCAAAAAATAATAGTGAATATGCAAGCACCTCATTTCTACAATAACAAGGATCTAATTTATGATGAAATTTGGAACCTTTTATCAAGAGGAGTTGTTGATAGGAATGAAGATTTTAGATTACCTACTGTTATACTTAATGATGGTAAATTTTCTGATGGTAGAATTGTGGTTTTGCGTGGAGCATTTAAAGATATAAATACTATAAGATTTCATACTGATTATCGTTCAGATAAAATTAAAATATTAAAAATAAATAATAATATTTATTTTGTATTTTATAATAAAAAAAGAAAAATTCAGGTTCGAATAAAAGGAACAGCTTTAATAAATTACAAAAATGAAATTACTAAAAAAGCTTGGGAAAAAACTCAAGTTATAAGTAGAAAATGTTATTTAGCATCTAATCCACCTGGAACGATGTCAACAGAGCCAACTTCTGGGTTATCAAAAGAGCTTGAAGGTAAAAATCCTGAGATTGATAATACTGAAATTGGTTATAATAATTTTTGTGTCATCGATACTAAAATCAATGAGTTTGAGTGGTTATATTTAGCTTCGCAAGGTCATAGAAGAGCCAAAATATCTGTAACAGATAGTAAGATTATTTCTTCTGAATGGATAACACCATAAAAAAAATTATCAAATTTAATAATTTGCTAAATTTTTTTCAAAATTTTTCCAATTATTAACGTATCTTAGTGCATTTTCCTTTATAGCAACAATATCTTTGTCTGTGACTTGTCTGATTACTTTACCAGGTGAACCCACAACAAGAGATCTATCAGGAATATTTTTGTTTTCAGCGATTAATGAATTTGCCCCTATTATACAATTTTTTCCTATTTTTGATCCATTAAGTATTGTTGCACCAATTCCAATTAAACTATCATCACCTATCGAACATCCATGAAGCATAGCTAAATGTCCAACGGTCACGCCTTTACCTATTTTGAGAGGAAAACCAGCATCTGTATGTAAAACACAATTATCCTGAACATTTGATCCAGAACCAACTTCAATATTTTCAATATCACCTCTTAAAACTGCACCAAACCAAATGCTAGAATTCTCTTTTAAAGTAACATCTCCAATGATTACTGAGTTATGTGCTGTCCAGGTATTTTCATGTCTTTCAATTTTTTTATTACCCAATTGATAAATTGTCATTTAATATATAAATTAATTATATAAAATTTTTTAAAAATGTCTTTAACTAAAACGCCAGTTTGTAATTTTGGAGATAAAATAATAAATTTTTCTTTGAAATCTACTGAAAATGAAAACATTAAATTATCCGATATCAAAGGTCCTAGAGGTACCTTAGTAATTTTTATTTGTAATCATTGTCCATATGTTAAAGCTGTAATTTCAGAAATAGTAGAAACTTCTAATGAATTAAAAAAAAATGAAATTTCTACTATAGCGATTATGTCTAATGATACTATAAAATATAAAGAAGATAGTTTTGACAATATGAAAGTATTTGCTAAAGATAATTTATTCAATTTTCCATATGTTATTGATGAAAATCAAATAATTGCAAAAAAATTTGGTGCTGTGTGCACGCCTGATTTCTTCGGCTACAATAGTAACAATGAATTACAATATCGAGGTAGACTTAGAGAAATGAAAGAATTAAAACCAGTGCCCAATAAACCCAATGAATTACTAATTGCAATGAAACAAATATCTGAGACAGGTTTTGGTCCAAAATTACAATTTCCAAGTATGGGCTGTAACATAAAATGGAAATAAAATGTTTTTAATCACGACAAGAAACTTTCCACCAGATGTAGGTGGAATGCAATTTCTAATGCTTGGTGTTGCCAAAGCTCTTGTTAGACACGGTCCAGTAAAAGTATATGCTGATGATTTTAAAAATTCTGATAATTTTGATAAGTCATTAGATTTTTCAGTAGAGAGAATTAAAGGGATAAAATTCTTAGCTAAATATAGAAAAGCTACCCAAATCCAAAACTTTATTTCATCAAAAAAAGATCTAAGAGCAATTATTTCAGACCATTGGAAAAGTATTGAAAAATTACCGCTAAATTTTTGTAATAATAATAAGATACTCTGCTTTATTCATGGAAAAGAAATTAATCATAATATTGGCACTCATGTCCATACGCGAATGATTAAATCTTTAAATAAATCATTTAAAATTATAGCAAATTCAAAATTTACAAAAAATCTGGCTATAGAAAAAAATATCTCACCAAATAAGATTCATGTAATAAATCCTGGAATTGATTTTAAAAATGATATTGAAGATAAAGATATAGAATTAGCTAAAAAAAATTTAAAAGATTCATTTCCAGTAATTATTACAATTTCAAGATTAGAACCAAGAAAGTCAATCGACAAAGTTTTACTATCCATAAAAAATCTCAAATCAAATTATGAAAAATTAAAATATCTAATTATAGGTGATGGAGAAGAATATAAAAATTTAAATAATATAGTTAATAATTTAAAATTAAATGATTCAGTAGAATTTATACGAAATACTTCTCAAAGTTATAAAAATGCTCTTTTAAAATCTTCTAATATATTTGTAATGCCATCTGTACAAGATGGTCGTTCTATAGAGGGATTTGGAATTGTTTTTTTAGAGGCTGCAAAATTTGGAGTTCCGTCTATTGGTGGAATACAAGGTGGCGCCTCAGACATAATACAGAATGGAAAATCAGGATTATTATGCGATGGATCTCAACAAAGTGAAATATATAAAGCATTATTAAAAATGTTAAAAAATAAAGAATATGTTGAAATGGGTAAACAAGCAGAAAATTTTTCTAAAGATTTTTCATGGGAAAATCAAATAAAAAAGCTAATTAAATTAATTTAAAGAGAGGTAAAAAATGATAGTAAAAAATATAAAGTGGATAAGAACTTTTTTGTTTTGTTGGGAATTTTATTAACAAATTTAAATATTTATCTTTTAAATATTTTATTTCATGGTTTTGGGGTTTGTGTGTAGACGATTGCGGGATATTTATTTAAAGATAGAGCAATATTAACAAACTTTGGTTTGCAAGTTCCGCTTTTTGGCATAGGTATGTTTAATTTATTTTTGTAAAATAGCATTAATTGCCAATGAAATTTCTTTATAAACATCATTAGCTTTCAATTCATTAAGATTAACTTTGTTTAAAGATCTAAAATTTGTTCTTTCTATGCTTACCTTTTTTGGAGTAGTGTGGCCACCGAATATTACTAGGCCATGACAGTTTAAATGTGCAGCTATGTGAGCGGGTCCTGTATCATTTGATATTACAAATACGGAATTTTTAATAACACTGGCAAGTTGCTGTATATTAGTTGGTTTATTATTATTTAAAATTAATTTTAAACCTAAATCTTTTCCCAATTTTATCTCCTCATTGTTTCCCGGCGCGGTTACTAGATTAATATCTGGATATTTTTTTTTTAACATTTCTATTAACTGTTTAAAATATGGCCAACGTTTATTTTTAAGTTTAGGAGATGAAAATGGTGCAATAAAAATATAATTTTTGAAGTTAAATTTAAAATCTTTATTAATGGCCCAACTAAAATCTGGTGCTAATGTATAATTACATTTTTTTATACCTGATCTATTTAGCTGTATTTTAAATCTTTCTAAAACTCCATCTTGATCAAAATCACTTTTTATTTCACCTTTCTTAAGTATATTTCTTGTAGAGGACCATGATGATTTTATGAATTTTTGGTAATAAAAAGTTCTTAATGAATTTTGTAAATCATAAACTTTTACAAAACTAATTTTATTCAATTTGTTAAATAACTTTAAATAATAAAAAATATTGATTTTTGATTTTCTTTCGTCAATAATAATTTCGTTTATATACGGGCATTGATTAAACAAATTAGAAAATTTCTGAGTTGTCATAAGGTATATTTTGTCTGATATATGATGTTCTCTAATATCTTTCAAAACACCAGAAATTTGTACTATATCACCTAAAGATCCATGCTTAATAATTAGAATATTTGACATATTAAAATATATTAAATATCAGCAAGTTATGAATTCTACTAACAAAATTTTAGCTTCAATTTCAATAGGCGAATTAATAGATAAAATTACAATATTAGAGATTAAAGTAGAAAAAATTAAAGACTCAACTAAACTAAAATTCGCGAAACATGAATTAAAAAGTCTAAATAAAACACTTTTAACTTTAAATTTCTCTTCTGATCAAAACACAAGTCTAAACTTATTAAAAAAAGATTTAAACGTAATAAACCGAACATTATGGGATATTGAAGATGATATTAGAAATTGTGAAGCAGAAAATAATTTTGATAAAAAATTTATAGAGTTGGCAAGAAAAGTGTATCTGACAAATGATAAAAGAGCCTCCTTAAAAAAAAAAATAAATCAATTAACAAACTCTGATATCGTCGAAGTTAAAAGTTATAAAAACTATTAATCTTTTTTTAAACTTGGTATTTGAGATCTCAATTTACCGATATGATCAGTGTTGATATCAGCAATAATAATTCCTTCACCAGATTTTTTTTCTGCTAAAATTTTTCCATCAGGTGAAACGATAAGTGAATGACCATAAGTTTCTCTCTTATTTTGGTGTTTACCAGTTTGAGCTGGTGCAAAAATATAACATATGTTTTCAATTGCTCTGGCTCTTAATAAAATATGCCAATGCCTCTCACCCGTATTTTTAGTAAATGCAGATGGTACGGAAATAAATTTTGCACCATCCTTTGTAAGCTTTCTGTACATTAATGGAAATCTAAGATCATAGCAAATTGTCAAACCTAATTTTCCCCAAGGTAAATTGTGAGTTTTAATTACTTTACCAGGCTCAAATTTTTTTGACTCTTCGTAGACTTCTCCATTAGGTAATTTTACATCAAACATATGTATTTTATCATAAAAATTTACAATTTTTCCATTTTTATCTATTAGAATAGATCTATTAAATAATTTATTTTTATTATCTTTGACTGGCATACCTCCTATTAAAAACCAGACTTTATTTTTTTTAACAAAATCACAAATTGAAAATATAAATTTATTATTTTTATAATTTTCAGTTTTGTTCAATAGCTCCTCTTTATCTAATGAAAATAAAGAGCAATTTTCAGGTGTCATTATGAACTCTGAATTATTTGCTATGGCTTGTTTGGAATAATTTAAAATTTTAGATAAATTATCATCTACATTATTTGATGAACACAGTTGTATGCAAGCTGCTTTAAATTTCAAAACTACCTATTAATTGAGCTTATAAAATTCCAACTACAATCAAAACTTGGAATAAAGATTTCAGATATTTCGTAATTACCACATGCTTTATCAAATGTTTTTAACCAACTGTTAACTTGACGCGGTTTTTTATTTTTAGAGCCAACTTGAGCTGTTATAACCCCATTAGATTTCACAATCCTTTTAATCTCAGAAATATTTTTTTCAGCAAGGTTAATACAATACTGATCATCATTTAAATCTATGAACAAGTGATCGTATTTTTCATTTTCACATCTTTTAATGTTTTTAAATGCATCGCCCCAAATGCAATTAACTTTGTTACTTTTATTAACATTTTTAAACACAGTGGGTAAATATATTTGGCATGCCTTAACTACTTCTTCATCTAATTCAAACCAGTCAATGTAATTAAAGTTATTATTGATACATTCTCTTGCAACTCCACCATCTCCTCCTCCTATAATTGCGGCAGAATTATTTTTTTTTGAAAGCTTTAAACCAGAGTTAACAAATGTTGACGAATAAAGCTTTTCATCTTTTTCAGCAACCTGTATTTCGTTATCAATAAATAATGCATTTCCAAACTCTTTGAGTTTTAGGATTTCAATATGTTGGCCCATTTTAGATTTAAAATCTTTAATTATTTTTTCAACTACATAAGATTTCTTATATCCATCAGAGCTATAAATATCATGATAATGATGTATCGAATCTCTCGAAAACTCTTTTTTAACAACACAAGAATGATTTATTTCTTTTTTAAGAATGTTTAAAGAAACACTTGGATTAATTCTTCCGCATGTAAAGAAATCAAAACTTATAATACCATGTTCAGGAAAAGTGTGAAAGCTCATATGGCTCTCTTTTAATAATGCTACCATTGTAAGTCCTTGGGGTGAAAACTCGTATTTTGATATATTGATAATTCCTACTTTTGCTGCTTTTGCAATTTTATTTATTATTTTTTCGTAAAATTTTGGCGTGTAATCTTCTTTAACTCCTAAAAAATCTAAAGTTATATGATCTCCAACTTTAACCATTTAGGTATCTCCCTTTTTATAGTTTTTAACCTTATTTAACACTTTTTTCATTAAACTATATGACAAAAGTTTTGGTTTTCCAACTCTAAGACAATCTATATACTGACTCGCAAGATACTCAACCTCTTGTGCTAGCTCAAAAGCTGTTGATAAATTTATATCAAATGCCACCTGTCCATGGTTCTCTATTAGACATGCCTTACGGTCTTTTAAAGATATAATAATATTTTTAGATAATTTTGAAGTTCCAAAGGTATCATATTTTGCACATCTAATATCCTCACCTCCTGCCACTGCAACCATATAGTGAAAGGGTGGAATTTTTTTTCTTAAACATGATAATATTAACGCGTTATGTGAGTGACAATGAACAATTGATCCTGAATATTTTTTTGCCTTATATATATCTCTGTGGAACCTCCATTCCGATGAAGGGGTATGTTTATTTGTGTAGCGTCCTTCCAAAGAAACAAAAACAATATCACTAGATCTTAAGCTAGAGTATTTTTTGCCACTAGGAGTAATAAAAAAACCATTTTTATATCTAACTGAGATATTGCCTGATCTAAGAGGGGAAAGATTAGTGGTATTAAGTAATTTTGAATATCTTATAATTTCCTTTTTAATTTTTAGTGAATTCATTATAATATTTTTTTTATATCCTCGGGCTTAAAGACTCCTTTTTCAGTTATAAATCCACTAATTAAATTTGCTGGAGTGATATCAAACCCCAAATTAAGACCTTTTGTATTTTTTGGATAAATATTTACTTTTCTAATAATATTATCTTCATCGACACCAACAACTTGTTTTAGCTCATCATCAGATCTTTCTTCAATTGGAATGAGTCCTCCATTCTCTAAATTTGGATCATAAGTTGTGCTAGGAAGAGCTACATAAAACGGAATGTTATTATCTTTTGCTGCTAAAGCTTTTAAATAAGTTCCGATTTTATTTGCAACATCACCATTTTTGCTAACTCTATCTGTACCGACTATACATAAATCTACCTCACCTCTTTGCATTAATAAACCTCCTGTATTATCTGCTATCACTTTATGATTTATTTTTTCATGAATTAATTCGTAAGATGTTAGAGATGAACCTTGATTTCTGGGTCTGGTCTCATCTACCCAAATATTAAGATCAATTCCTTCGTCTCTTGCTTTATAAATTGGCGCTGTAGCAGTTCCCCAATCAATCGTAGCTAACCATCCTGCATTACAATGTGTAAGGATATTAATTTGTTTCTTTTTAATTTTCTGTAATATTTGTAATCCATGTTCTCCAATTTTTTCACAGATCTTAATGTCTTCGTCGCATATTTTAATACACTCTTCCAGTATAGACTGTGTAATGTTTTGAGCATTTACTTTATTTAAAATTCTATTAACAGCCCAAGATAAATTTACAGCTGTCGGTCTTGCTTTTTTTATCTCTTTGGCCTTTTCCTTCACAAAATCAATATCTTCTTTTTCTTTAGAGGCTAGATATAAAGCATAAGCAGCTGTCGCTCCAATAAGTGGCGCCCCTCTTACTTTCATTTCTTTAATAGCATTAAATGCTTCAATAAAATTATTTAGAGAAATAATTTCGAAATCGAAAGGTAATTTTGTTTGATCAATAATTTTGACTACTTTTTCTACAGGTTCAAACCATATAGTTCTATAATTCTCACCTGCAATTTTCATTTTTTTAAAACCCTACCTGCAATAGTTGCTAATTTTTTTATTGTTTTTTTTGTTCTTTTTTTTGGATCCGTAATGATTGCAATATCTAAGCATTTTGTTGCAGGATCTTTATCATCAACATATTTTGTGTAATTTTCTATAATATCTTTTATCATTTCTTTTGCTTTGGATGCATTTTCTAGCAATACTTTAATAACTTGTTGAACATCTACATTCTCGTGGTCTGGATGCCAGCAATCGTAATCTGTTACCATTGATATTGAGGCATAACGAATTTCTGCCTCTCTAGCTAGTTTTGCTTCTGGCATATTTGTCATTCCTATAACGTCAGCTTTCCATGATCTATATAACTGTGATTCAGCTAATGAGGAAAATTGTGGTCCCTCCATAGCTACATATGTACCTCCTCGTTGAAAGGGTATTTTTAATTTTTTAATAGATGACTCGCATGCGTCCATCAAAGATTTCGACGTTGGATGAGCCATTGAAACGTGCGCAACTATTTCATTATCAAAAAAAGTTTTCTTCCTCGCGAAGGTTCTATCAATAAATTGATCAATTATAACAAATTTACCAGGTTCAAGTTCTTCTTTCAAAGAACCAACTGCAGATACTGAAATTATATCGGTCACTCCCCGTTGTTTGAGTGCATCTATATTAGCTCGGAAGTTTATATTAGATGGGGATATCAAATGTCCCCTTCCGTGTCTTGGAATAAAACAAAAGCTTTGTTTTGCAAATTTTGCCTCTAGAATTTGGTCAGATGGTTCGCCCCATGGAGTTTTAACTTTTATCCACTTTTCGTTAGACAAACCCTCTATATTATATAATCCACTGCCTCCAATTATTCCTAATTTACTCATGACTAATTACCTTAATTATATTAATTATTATTATAATGAAATTAGAAAAAACAATTAAATCAATTCCGAATTATCCTAAAAAAGGTATCCTTTTTAGAGATATAACATCTCTATTAGAAAATAAGAGAGCTTTTAATACAACTATAAAAAGAATGTATAAAATTGCAAAAAAATTACCTCATAATAAGCTTGCAGCAATTGAGTCAAGAGGTTTTGTTTTTGCATCTGTTCTTGCTTTTTTAGAAAAAAAACCTTTAATCTTACTTAGAAAAAAAAATAAACTTCCAGACAAAAGAGTTTCTCAAAAATTCACACTTGAATATGGTAAAGCAACAATTGAGGTACATAAACGATCAATCAAAAAAAATGATAAAGTATTAATTATAGATGACTTAATTGCAACAGGCGGCACAGCACTAGCTGCTGCAAAACTAATAGAAAAATGTAAAGGAGATGTAGCTGGGTATATTTTTTTAATTAATTTGTTTGATTTGCCTGGTAATAAAAAATTAGAAAAAAAAGACTATAAATCCTTCAGCTTAATAAATTTTCCGGGTCATTAAATTTATATTAATGACATGAAATATCAAATTTTTTTAACCTCCAATAATTATAAGGCCACGGAGTTAAAAAACCTGCTAATAACATGAACGGTATTACCCACCATGTTAAAATTGCTCCACCTGTGAGAAAATAGTCAGTTAAATTCATGGCTATTTCCATTGAAATCATCGATATAAAACTCATACCAAAGGCAATTTTTATTGCATCTTTAAAACTAAATTTTTGCTGTAAAAGAATAAATGTTTCCAACAATATACTTGTTACCAATCCATTGAAAATTGCTAGGGACATTATTCCCAATAATGGAAAAGGTATCTTTGTTAGTTGAAAAAAAAGTATAGTTCCAAGATCACCTATTGAACATCCTAGTACACACCAAAGGGTATTTTTTGCGCTTTTGATCCAAGTATTTTTACAACTCCAATGAAAGTTTTTTGCAACAACTTCCATTATTTAATTAATATTAATTTTTGATATCATTCCAGCTTCTAAATGACCGGGCACATTACAGCCACCATATAATTCAGCATTTTTAGAAAATTTCCAAATTAATTCTCCAGATTTGTTTGGTTCAAGCAAAATACTATTAGAATGGCTATGAGCCATTTTTTTATTATGCTTAGACATCTCCTTCATTTTAACCTTATTTATTTTTGTAGGAAGTAAAATTCCATTTTTCATCATTTCAAGCATTTCTGGTCCGTGTTTTTTATGCATTTTCATAGTAGCAATATTAAATTCATGCACAAGCTTACCCTTGTTTTCAACTATAAACATAACAGTTTCGTTTTTTTTCACGTTTATAATTTTGGGCTCGTAATAGTTATCGTACATAGAAACTTTTACAACTTTAGTTACTTCAGATTTTTTACCCTTACTGCCAATTATTTTCATTGGTGCTGCCAATGAATAATTTGTTAAAAAGAAAAATACAATTAATGATATTAATAATTTTAAATTCATAAGTTGAAAATAACTATTATAATTACCCTTAATAGACGTCAAATGGTAGCGGGAGGCAGAGTTGAACTGCCGACCCCGGGCTTATGAGTCCCGTGCTCTAACCAACTGAGCTATCCCGCCGTAAAAATTAATTTACAATATATTTAAGTCTAAAACAACTTGTTGATTATTTTGTTCTATAAGCCTTGTATTCTTTATAACTTATAGAGCCAGATTTATCTTTATCAATTATCTTAAAAATTTTTTTTCCCTGCGACTTGTCTTTGAAATAATATAAATATTCTGATTTTGAAACTCTCTTGTTGCTATTCCAATCAAGTTCAGCAAATCTAATCATAAGTTCTCTTTCATTAATACGTTTTTTATTTATTGCTTTTTCTTTTTTAGGAATATTTAAAGGTTTAGAGGCTTCTTTTGTTTTTTTTATATCTGACACATTGCTATCTTTTATTTCTTTAACATTAGATATAGAGCCAGTATTAATTTGTGATAAAGCAACCACTGCCAATATTACTGCTATACCTGTCATTATTAAAATGTTGTTTGAGCCTTTTTTGGATTGTTTAACTCTACGAGATTTTTTTCTTTTTACCATAATTCTAAGCTTTTAATTTAAAGTTTTTTTTTTTTCAAAGCTATTCACCAATAAAATGTACTAAAACTGTTCTTTTTTGAGGGCTTATTCTGTGTTCAAATAGATAAATACCCTGCCATACACCCAATAATAAATTTTTATTCTCAACACTAATTGTCAAATTAGATTGTGTTAATGCCGATTTGATGTGTGCTGGCATATCATCCTTGCCTTCCTCACTATGAACATATAACTCATTATTCATTGGAACAAGTTTGTCAAAAAAATTTAATAAGTCATTTTGAACATTTGGATCTGCGTTTTCCTGGATAAGTAATGAAGCGCTAGTATGTAGTATGCTAATATTTAGTAAACCATCATTTATGTTTGATGAATTTACGAAACGCTTTATATGGTCTGTAATGTTTAACAATCTTAGTCCATCCGTTTGAATAAATAACTTTTTTTTATCTTGTGTCATAATATCATAATTATTCCTGTAACAATTAATAAAAAAGCTAAAACTATTTCAATTATTTTTTTTATTTTATTATTGGATATAAATTTTTTTATCGTACTTCCAAAGACAGCCCATACAGTTATTGAAGGTAAACAAACAATAGGAGCAAAAAAAGTTATAAAAAGTAAACCTGTAATAAAATTAACATTTTCTGGAAAAAAAACTGTTACTGCTGTTGTAGCAACTAACCAAGCTTTTGGATTTAAAAACTGAAACAAAGAAGCTTCATAAAATTTAAGTGGTCTTCCAACTTTATTAACATTTTTTATATTTAAGGAACCAAACATAGTGTAAGCAAGGAAAAATAAATATCCGCATCCTAAAAATTTTAAAATAATTTGAGTAAACGGATAATTCTTAAAAATAACGCCTAAGCCAAGCGTGACTAAGGAAATTTGTATAGTGTGACCAAGGGGTATACCTAATAAATGAGGTATTGTTTTTTTAAATCCAAATCTAATTCCAGATGCAGTTAACATTATATTGTTTGGTCCAGGTGTTACAAACATGATAAAATAAAACGTAATTAACCCAAGAGTTAACTCCGTATCTATCATTTAGATTTAAATGTATACAAGTGAAATAATACAAACTACTGCAATTAAAATAGTAATTACGTAAATTGTATTTGATTTTTGTTCTTTCTTTTCTTCTATTTTTCTTTGTGACTGAAGTTTAAATATATCAATTGTTGAGCTATCTTCCTCATTTTTATTTGTGACAAAATTCATATTTTTTTTACTTGAAGACATATTTAGTTGATTAAACAACATAATCTGATAATTTTCAACAAACATTTTAATTTATATGGGTTATCCAAAAAAACATCGAGGAAGAAGAAAAATAGGATCAAAAAGAAGAAGAAATAGAAGAAAAAACAAAAAAAAATAATTAGTTTTCTGTTTTTGTAATCCAGCCACCACCTAAAACACGGGTTCCCAATTTGTCATCTCTGTAAAAAACACATGCCTGACCAGCAGAAACACCCTCCTCGCCTTTTTTTAATATAATTTTATTTTTTCCATCGAAGGTACATTCAAGCAACTTGCCGGTTGATCTTACTTTTACTTTTAGATCTTGTTTCAAATCATTAATATCTTTTGTTAAAAAATTTATATCTCGTAAAATAATTTTATTGATTAATAAATCTTTTTTATATCCAACAACAACCTCGTTTTTTAAAGTATTTAATTTTAATACGAATAAAGGTTGACTATTTGAAATTTTAATTCCTTTTCTTTGTCCAATTGTATAATTTGCTATCCCATTATGGCTTCCTAAAATTTTACCGTTTTTATCAACAATGTTTCCTTTTCTAAATGACTCTGGTCTTAACTTTTCAACGATTGATTTATAATTTCCATTTGGTACAAAACATATATCTTGACTGTCAGGTTTATTTGCAACTATTAATCCCATTTTTTTTGCCAACTCTCTTGTTTTGTTTTTGGATATATTTGCTAGTGGAAATCTTAAATATTCTAGTTGCTGTTGACTGGTTGAAAATAAAAAATAACTTTGATCTCTGTTTAAATCTATAGGACGATACATTTTAGCATATCCATGATCTACTCTTTTAACGTAATGCCCGGTAACAAGAGCATCAGCGTTGAGTTGTTTTGCAAATTTAAATAAATCTCTGAATTTAACTGTTTGATTACAATTAATACACGGAACTGGTGTCTCGCCTTTGACATAACTATCTGCAAATTTTTCAATCACTTCTTCATTAAAAATATTTTCGTAATTCATTACTTTATGATCTATTTTAATTTGATCGCACACTTTTTTTGCATCATAAATATCCTTGCCGGCGCAACATGTGCCCCTAGTTTTTCCAATTTTTCCGTAATCAAATAATTGTAAAGTGATCCCAACTACATCATAACCAAGTTCTTTAATTAGGGAAGCTGCTACAGATGAGTCTACTCCCCCTGACATCGCTACTACAACTTTGGTTTTTTCATTTGACTTACCAGAGATAATTAAATCTGTTTCATTTTTTTCTAATATTGGTGTAAACATATATTTTTTATATAGCACGTAATTATTAAATATTAAATTATGATTTATGACTTTGATCCAGGAGATTTTGTTATCAACCCTCAAAAAAAAGAGTGGGGGATTGGCCAAGTTCAATCAGTAATTAAAAACAAAGTAACTGTAAATTTTGAAAATGTTGGAAAAAAAACAATTAATGCAAGCATTATATGCTTAGAAAAATATAAACATGAATAATAACGAAATTAAAAAAATTATTGAAAATCTAATACCAATATTCTTAAAAGCTGGCGAGGAGTCAATTAAAATATTTGATAAAAACCTCAAGGTGAAAACTAAATCCGACAATACTCCAGTTTCAAATGGTGATTTAATGGTTAATGAAATGATTATAGATAAGTTAAATAAATTATGTCCAAATATAGATATTGTATCAGAGGAAAATGTTAATGAAATTGAAAATAAAGATAGAAGTGACCTTTGGTTAATTGATCCAATTGATGGTACTAGTTCATATATTGAAGGGGGAGATGAATATACTCTAAATGCAGGCCTTGTAATAAATAAAAAAGCTATCGCAGGAATTATTTATGCTCCAAAAAAAGAAAGGTTATTTTTTTCTTTTGGTTATGACCAATCATTTGAAATTAACAGAGATAAAAGAATAAAAATTAATTGTAATAAATTAAACAAAAAAATAATTGCTCTATCAAACTCATCGAAGCCTTCAGAAAAGATTCTTAAAATATTAAAAACTTATAATGCTTCAAATTTCCAAAGCATGAGAAGCTCTTTAAAGTTCTGTTTAATTGCTAATGGTGAATTTGATCTGTATGCTGCAAATCCTAGAGCGAGAGAATGGGATATTGCTGCTGGCCATGCAATTGCGGAAAATGCAGGTGCTATTGTATGTACTCATAATAAAGAACAAATATTATACGGAAAAGCTGACTATCATAATCCTTCATTATTGGTTAGGAAAAAAGGTCTTTGATGTTAAAAAAGATTTTAATTATCATTATTTCTGTTTCAATTTTTGGTATTCTGATTTTTAGTATAGTAAGAAAAGCAATGCAAAATAAAATTAATGAATTAATTAAAGAGGAGAAAAATAAAAAAAAAAAATTATAATTTTTTTTCGTATATCTTTAATTCTTTTTTATCTAGAGAAAGAATATCTTTTGATAATACATAAGAAAAACCATTTCTAGCCAGTACACCCATATCTTTTTTATAAAAAATACTTCTATTAGCTTCAGGTCTATAAGGTCCAATACGTCTTTTTTTACAAATTCGAATTGCAGAATAAAAGTCAGGGTTTTCATCATCTTTAGTAATTTTTTTTATTGTCTCTTTTAGCAGGTCATCTTTTATACCCTTGTTGCTTAAATGCATTTTTATTTTATTTATTGAATAACCTCTTTTTAAAAAATTTTTTGATTTTAATTCACTATATAATTCGTCGTTAATTATGTTTAGCTCCTCTAGATTTTCTAAAACATTATCTATTTTTGGTAAAATTTGATTTTTAGGAATTGTATTTGTGTTCTGATTACTAAGTTTTCTAAAAAGGTATAGTTTTAAATCTTTTTTAGAAGGCTGATATTTGTCAAGGTATTTTAAAGCTAACTCCTTAATATCTTGCTCATTTTCAATTTTTTGATTGGTTGATTTGACTTGTTTCATATATATTCATTTATCATATGACTGAGACTATCAAAGAATTTTTTTCGTTAGAAATAATTTATCAATTTGTTAACATTGGTGTAATACCTTTGTGGCTAATGTTAGTATTTTTACCAGCCTCAAAATTTACAAATCTTTTTATAAATAACCTGTTTATACCAATAATATTAGCTCTTACTTATGGATATATTGTTTATCAACAGATATATCCTTTAGGATTAGAAGAAAATATTGATTTTGATATTATTTTGAAAAATTTTAATCTTTACCAAGGTTTACCGCAGCTCATGGAGTTAATGGATAATGAGCTTTTTGTTTTAATTTTTTGGATACATTTTTTAAGTCTGAGTTTATTTTTAGGACATTGGATATCTAGAGATGCTTTAAAGTATAATATACACAAATTTATTGTTTTTTTTCCCTTAATACTAACTTACTTTACAGGTCCAGTTGGTTTATGTTTTTACTTAATACTTAGATTACTAATTGTACAAAAATTTAAATTACATGAGTAAAATAAAAAAAATAGATTTTTATTTTGATATAAGTAGTCCCTATTCGTACTTAGCTCACACCCAAATTAGAAAATTCGAAAAGGAAAAAAAAATAAAAGTTAATTATTTTCCAGTTTTTCTAGCTGGACTTCATAGGTCTGCTGAGATAACTCCAGCTGGTCTTCATCCTCAAAAGGCTAAGCACATGATTAAAGATTTAAAAATGTGCGCAGATTGGTATAAAATTAAATACCAATTTAACAGATATTTTCCAATCAAAACAATTCATATAATGAGAGGCTCAGTTGTTGCAATGAAGGAGGGATTTCTTGGTCAATATGTCGATAAATTTTTTAAAGCAGCATGGGTAGATTCTCTAAACCTTAATGATGATAAAATTTTTGAAAAATTTCTAAGAAGTATGGATCTTAACCCGGTCAATTTTATTCAAAAAATTAATGACCCAAAAATTAAGGATGAATTAAAAAATCGGACGGATCTAGCTTTTAAAAAGGGTATTTTTGGATGTCCAACATTCACTGTCGGATCAAAAATATTTTTTGGTCAAGATAGATTAGAATTTGTATTTAGAGAAGCATTAAAATAATTATATTTTTTGTAACTTAAAGCCATAGTGTATTAACGCTTCAAAACCACCCTTGACGTGGCTGATATTTTCAAAACCCATGTCATTTAAAGCTTTCACTGCTAAAGCGCTCCTCCAATTTGATGCGCAAAATAATATTTTTGGCTTATCAGGTGATAGTTGATTTTTATAGTATGGACTTTCTGGATCCAACCAAAACTCTAACATACCTCTTGGAATATGAGTTGAATTTTCTACAGTCCCTAATTTTTTTAGTTCTCTTATATCTCTTATATCAATTAATAAGGCTCCTAAATTGTTATTTAGTTGATTTTTGACTTCGGCTGCTTCTAAAGTAACAATTTCTTGCATAGCCTCTTCAACTAATTGTTTTGATGTTTTTAAATTCATATAATAATGTTAATCAGGATACCATAATGGTTTATATTTCTAAACTAAAAAAATTTACATTAGAAACAACAAGTGAGAAAAGGTTTAATTTAAAAAATATAAAAAACAAATTATTAATTTATATATATCCAAAAAATGATACTCCTGGATGTACTTTGGAATCTTTAGATTTTAAAAGAAAATATAAACAATTTAAAAAATATAATACTGAAATAGTTGGTATTTCAAAAGATAGTATAGAAAGTCATAAAAAATTTAAAAATAAATATAAATTTCCATTTGATCTTTTATCAGATAAAGATCTAAAAATTATAAAAACTTTTAAAGCTTGGGGTGAAAAAAAATTATATGGAAAGAAATATATGGGAGTAAAAAGGACTACAATTTTAATTAATAAAAAATTAAAAATTATGAAAATTTGGAATAATGTTAAAGTAAAGGGTCACGTAGATGAGGTTTTGGATTATTTAAAAAAAACTAAAAAATAAATTCTTCTTCTTTAAATCCTAAAAAATAAAGTATGGTTGTTAAATCAGTAAAGTTAATTTGAGTTTCAATATTGTCCTTAATAATTTTATGAGAGTTAAATCCAATACCAAGACCGGAGTGTTGAAGCATCCCAAGATCATTTGCTCCGTCACCTACAGATACAAAATCATCATTTTCTAAGTTTTTTTTAACAGCAAGGTCTTGCATAAATTTCAATTTTGAATTTTTTTCTCCAGCTATCGGTATGAAAGTTCCTTTAAATGTATTATCATTTTCAAATTCAAACTCATTACTTATTATGTTTTTAAAACCTAACGTTTCCCCAACATATGTTGAAATAGGTTTAAACCCTCCAGTTATTAAATAAGTTGTATAGTTTTTTTTATTTAAAGTATTGACTAAAATATTAGCTCCTACATTGTATTTTATACCCTTAATAACTTCATCAATTAATGATTTGGGCTTACCTTGAAGCAATGATACCCTAGATGATAAAGTTGTTTTAATATCAATTTTGCCTTCCATGGCTAAACGGCTTGTTTCATCAATGGATTTAGATTCTGCTCCACATAATTTTACTAAATCATCCAAAGTTTCGTTTTTAATAATTGTTGAGTCCATATCACATAAAAATATTTTTCTTGGTATTCTAAATTTATCAATAAAACATGAGTCAATTTTTTTTTGAAAAAATACCTTTTGCATATGGGGTTTTTTAGATTCATCAAAATCTCTTATTTCAAATGAAATCGCGTTTGTTGTTAAAACTTTTGACGCTGCAATATCCAAATAAAAATGATTTTTAAGGAATTCTATACTTTCATCGTATTTAAAATTTTGATTTGCTACTATCGTAAGTATTGTATTAGAATTACTCATCAAATTGTATATATTTTGCTTGTATAACCAAAGGTAACTTTTTAATTTTTTCTATTACCGCATCATCAATAAAATTATCTGTTGAAATTAATGCAATAGCTTCACCTCCGCTTTCTTTTCTTCCTAAATGAAATGTAGCTATATTTATTTTACTGTCAGCCAAAATTTTTGACAAATTACTTACAAATCCAGGTTTGTCTTCATTACTAATATAAAGGTTGTGATGAAGAAGTTCTGCTTCGATTTTAATTCCTTTAATTGATACAATCCTTGGTTTACTACCAAATAACGTTCCTTTTACAGAACGTTTTTGCTTATCTGTAGTTATAGATAATGTAATACAAGATTGATATTCACAAACCCTATCATGCTTAGTTTCAGCGACACTTATTGATTTGTCTTTTGCAACACTAATAGAATTTATTATATTAACATTATCAAAAGTTGGTTTAAGTAAAGAGCTAATTATGGTTTGAATAATTGGCTGAGTATTTACTTTAGATGCTTGACCTTCAAACTCAATTTCAATTTTTTGAATTGCGTTTTCTGTAAGTTGCCCAGCAAAACTACCAAGAAGCCTGGAAAGCTTAAGGAATGGTTTAACTAAATTATACTCCTTTGCTGATAAAGAAAAGGTGTTTACAGCATTAGATATCGCCCCTGTTATAAGATAATTGCTTATTTGATCAGCAATTTGAATAGCAACTTTTTCTTGGGCTTCAGCTGTTGAGGCCCCAAGATGAGGAGTTAAAATTAAATTTTTAGTCCCAAGAAGCTTACTATTTTTTGGTGGTTCATTTACAAAAACATCCAATGCTGCGCTTGAAACTTTTCCATTATCTAAATATTCTTTCAAAGAATTTTCATCAATTAAACCACCTCTAGCGCAATTAATTACCCGTACTCCATTCTTCATTTTTGAAAATGCATCAGAGTTAATAATATTCTTTGTTTTATCGTTTAATGGTGTATGCAACGTTATAAAATCCGATTTAGAGAAGAGTTTTTCTAAAGAAACTTTTTCAACCCCTAACTCCTTTGCCTTTTCTTCCTGTAAAAAAGGATCATAAACAATTACCTTAAATTCTAATCCAAGTGCTCTTTTGGCTACTATTGTTCCTATATTACCACAACCAATTATACCTAAGTATTTTCCAGTAACTTCTGTTCCTTTAATTGATGACTTTTCCCATTTCCCTTTATGGGTTGTTTCATTTGCATATGGAATTTGTCTAGCTGTTGAAAGAATTAATGTAATTGCGTGTTCTGCAGTAGTTATCGAATTGCCAAAAGGCGTATTCATTACCACTTTACCATTATTCGTGGCTGATTGAAGATCAATATTATCTACACCGATGCCTGCTCTGCCAATCACCTTAAGTTTTTTTGAATTTTCAATAATTTTTTTTGTTGCTTTTGTAGCTGATCTGACAATCAATGCATCACAATCTTTTAATTCATTTATTAAATCACTCTCATTTAAACCAATTTTTGTTTTAACTGATATGCCATTATCATTAAAAATTTTTTCAGCTTGCTTACTAAGTTTATCTGCAATTAATACTTTATACATTTACTTATTTATTACAGTGTAAGCCCACTCAATCCAAGGTAATAAATTGGCTATATCATTGCTTTCTACAGTTGCTCCACCCCAAATCCTAAAACCAGGTGGCGCTGTTCTGTAAGAATTTATATCAAATGCAACTTGTTCTTTCTCTAATAAATCGTTTATTTTTTTTATTCTAATTTTTTGTTCATCATGTGTCAGTTTAGTAAATTTTTTATCTACAATTTTTAAACATATACTTGTAGAAGAAATTGTTTTGCTATCTTCTGCAAGAAATTCAACCCAACTTTTATCTTTTATCCATTCTTTAATTATTTGAAGATTATTTTGAGACCTTTTGATAGCCTCACTCTCTCCGCCAATGCTTTCTAGCCAAATTAATGAGTCTAAAACGTCCTCTACACAAAGCATTGAGGGTGTATTAATTGTTTCACCTTTAAAAACACCTTCAGAGACCTTTTTTTTATTGGCAAGTCTAAAAATTTTGGGAATTGGCCAATTTGGTTCATAGCTAGTTAATCTTTTAAGTGCTCTTGGTGATAGAGCTATCATGCCATGAGCCGCTTCTCCACCCAAGACTTTTTGCCAAGACCACGTAATTATATCTAACTTTTCAAAATCCATTTTCATAGCAAAAACAGCTGATGTTGCGTCACAAAATGTAAGTCCCTTTCTATTATTGGGTATCCAATCTCCATTCGGAACACAAACTCCAGAACTAGTTCCATTCCAATTAAAAACAACATCATGATTAAAATTTATTTTACTCAAATTCGGTAAAAAACCGTATTCACTTTTGTGAACAATTAAATTTTTTATTTTAAGTTGATCTTTTATGTCAGTTATCCAATCATATCCAAAATTTTCCCAACCTAATACTTCCACTTTTCTTTCTCCGAGCATTGTCCACATAGCAGCTTCAATAGCGCCGGTATCAGATCCTGCAACTATTCCGACTTTATATTCTTTTGGGAGATTTAAAATTGATTTTGATTTTTCTATTATAAGATTTAATTTTGATTTGGCGTCTTTTGCTCTATGAGACCTTCCTAAAACGCTTGTTGACAAATTATCGATTTTCCAACCTGGTCTTTTTTTACAGGGTCCAGAAGAAAAGAATGGATTATTTGGTTTTAATTGAGGCTGTGACATAATTAAATATAAATCACCTAAATTTTATCAATAATCTATGCTGCAGTTTGAAGTGGTAATTTATGTTTAATTGCTAAACCAGATAAAAAATTCCACATGAACTTTGCTGTAGTTAATGCGGCTTTTTCAGCTAATATTTTTTCTTCATTATTAAGAGTATTTAAAAGTTTTTCACATTCTGATCTATGCAAAATGTCAGCATCCTTATGTACTTCGAAAAATTTTAGACCTTCAATTGAATTGATACCATAAAATTTTTTTAATCCTTTGATTTTCGTCACTGCAATTTCAGGAACTTGCCTTTCGTATGTATAAAATGATCCAAGACCTTCGGCGAAACTTGACCTAGCTTGTTTAAAAAAGTTGTTTATCATGTCTTTAGTAAAGTTTTCCTCTTTGTTAAACTCTATTTTCTTCTCGTCAGAGCCTAAAGCTAACGCAAATTTTTTCCATAATTTTGGATGATCATTATCAAAATCTTCTTCCTCTTGAAGATTTTCAAGTAAAACTTTCCTCTTAGAAATATCCTCACATAGTGAGTGGGTGGCACTTATGTATCTGGGGAAAGCTTTAACGTGATGATAATACTGCTCTGCGTAGTCACGGATTATTTCAAGTGATAATTCGCCCTTATTCCAAGCTATGTAAAACGGATGTTTTAACAGATGGAATTCATCCAGCTTTTCATTTAAATCTTTCGAAAACATTGAATCAATCTTAATACGTTTATAATTTCCTGATAAAAAAATGCAACAAATCTAAAAGAGACTAAACAGCCCTATTTCTAAAAATAAGGCTGTTTTAAATACTATTTATTGAACATTTCTTTTAGTGCTTTTGCAGGTAAGAATTTCACTTTTTGAGAAGCTGAAATTTGTATAGTTTCACCAGTTCTTGGGTTTCTGCCTGTTCTAGCTTTTCTTTTAGCCACTTTATAAGTACCAAAACCAGCAATTTTTACCTGGTCGTCGTTCTTAAGCGCATCTAGAATTATATTAGTAATGCTGTCAAAAGTTCTTTCAGCATCAGCTTTGCTTAAGTTCATTGTGCTAGAAATTTTAGCAACTAGTTGTTTTTTATTCATTTTAGGCCCTTTCTCGAATCGTTAATACATTTTTCAATTAAATATTGAAAAAATCAATGAAAACTTAGGCTTTTTTAACAATTTTAAAATTCAACCATTAGTTTGTGTAATTAAGTATTTGAAATTATTAATTAAATAAACCTAAACTTTTAAGATCGTTAAAAGTTGCAAAAAACATTAGTGAAAAAAGCAAGAATATACCAAATTTGTAAAAAATTAGTTGTATATTGTCGCTCAAAGGCTTGCCTCTAACAAACTCAATAAAATAAAAAAATAAATGGCCTCCATCAAGCAATGGAATAGGAAATAAATTAATTAAACCTAAACTAATAGAAATGTAAGCCATTATACTTAAGAAAGGTATCAATCCGTACTCAGCAACTTGTCCTGATACTTGAGCAATTTTAATTGGTCCACCTAATTGATCAGCTGACTCAGCTCCAGAAATTATTTTGCCAATATATGATAACGTTAAAGTAATAGTATTATATGTTTCCAAAATAGCATAAAATATTGATTTAGCGGGACCTAATTTTTCTCTTGATAATTTATTTTTTAAAGGAGAAATTTTTATACCAATCATTTTACGTTTACTTGTATTTCCGAAATTATCTTTTACACTTTTAACTTCAGTTTTTATATTGAATGCCAATGGCTTGTTTTGTCTTAATACCTCGATTTTAACAATCTGCGTTTCGGATAGGGTTATGTATTTTGCTACTTCATTTATACTATTAATTTTTTTATTATTAACATAAGTAATTTGATCATTAGGTTTTAATCCAGCTTTTTCAGCGGGTGAATTTTCAACTACATCACTAATCATTGGGATAGTATTGTCTTTTCCTACGGACATAAATATTAAGGAAAACAAAATAATGGCTAATACAAAATTAGCTAATGGTCCAGCAGATACTATTATTGCTCTTTGGTAAAGAGGTTTAGAGTTTAAAAGTAAAGAACGGTCTAAATTACTTTCTTTATGTTTCGAACTTTGCATCGACGCAGCGTTTGAGTCACCATAAAACTTAACATATCCTCCAAGCGGTATAATGCATAGCTTCCATCTTGTGCCGTGTTTATCATTAAATCCAATAATTTCTTTTCCAAAACCTATAGAAAAATCCGTTACACCAACCCCAAATTTCTTAGCATAATAGTAGTGACCATATTCGTGAACAAAAACTACAATAGAAATTAATATGATAAAAGCGAGTAAATATGTCATTAGAGTTTATAAATACTTAATATTAACAATATACCAAACAAAAATATTAAAAATCCAGAAAATAAATTAATTTTTTGTAAAGATTTTAAATTCAAATTATCTTTAAACCTTAATGATATATAGCTCAATGATACCCACCATACTAATGATCCAAAAAAGATTCCAATAACAATAAGTAATGAACCTACCCAAGAAACTTTATGTAAAAGAAAATTTAAATAGGATAATACTGATATAAAGGCAAGTACAGTTACTGGGTTACTGATTGTAACTAATGCTCCGGTAATAATATATTTAATATTATTTTCTTTTTGCACTTCTAAATATTTAATACCTCTAATTTTTTTTGCCATCATTTGTGCTCCAATAAACATGATACATAGACCTCCGACCAACCTTAAAACTGGTTGGTTTTGTAAACTATCCCCAGAAACAACAACGAGACCAAAAACAGCTAAAATACCATAAAAAAAGTCAGCTAAAGCTACGCCAATACCAGTATAAAAGCCTGCCTTAATCCCGTACTGAATCGTCCTATTTATACACAATACAGCTACTGCACCTACTGGTAAGGCCACAAAGAACCCCACTAAAAGGCCAATGGATAGATAAATCATTAATTTTAATGAAAAAAGATAACATATTTTAGGGTAATTTATCTAGATTCTTGATCTTACTTGATCTATAAAGTGTTTAAAGAGGTATTAAAAATGGCAATATTTGATGATGAAAACCAAAAAAAAGAAGGTGGTTCAACACCTTTTGGAAGAACTACTGCTGTATCAAGATCAACATTAGATACTAAAGAAGGAAATATAGTAATTGGTGCAGGAGTATCAGTTACTGGAGATATTGATGCACCAAATGAAGTATCTGTGAATGGAAGACATACTGGAAAAGTAATATCTTCAAAAATTACAGTAAGAAATGGTGGAAAAATAGACGGCGAGTCTAGAGTTGAAACAGCTGAAATTGAAGGTAACTATGACGGAAATTTAGAAGTAGCTGGCACGTTATCTGTCTCTTCATCTGGAGTAGCAAAAGGTGAAATTAGATATAAAGATCTAGAAATTGCACTTGGTGGAAAAATAAGTGGAACTATTTCTGAAATGAGCGATGAAGAAGCAAGTAAATCTAAAATTAAACTTGTCAAGGATGATGAAGAGAAGAAAAAATCTGGTGGTTTCTTTGGCACAACAAAAACAGAAGAAAATTAATTTAACATCACAAAATGGCATCTTCATCTAATTCTATATTGCTGGACGACGTTGTTTTAAAAGGCAAAATTACCGAAAAAGAAAATATAATTATTGGATGTAAATTTGAAGGAAATGTTATAGCAGAAGATGTAACCTTTTCTGAGTCTGCCGAAATAAATGGTGATGTTAATGCTAATAAAGTTAAAATTGAAGGTAAAGTTAAAGGTGCAGTAACTTCCCAACAACTATCAATTACAGAGAATGCAGATGTTGAGGGTGACTTAATTACAGAACGTCTATCAATAGATGACGGCGCAAAAGTAAAAATTCAAGCTTTAACAAAAAAGGGAGTGTGAGATGGGTCAATTAGCAAGCCAAGGACTAGGTGTATTAGCAATATACTTTTTTCTTTTATTTTTGCTTCACTTTAGATTAGATTTCGTACAAAAAAATCTAAAGACTGCTTACAAAGAAAAACAAGCTGAACTAAAGAAAAGAAAAAAGAGCCTAAAAAAATGGGAAGCATCTATTAGAAAAAAAGGTAGACGCAGAACTGTAAAAAGATCGAAAAAAAGAAGAAGATAAATTAAAATTTCCATTCAGAGACTTTATTAAATATAAAGTCTCTGAATGCCTTAACTCTAGCAACATTTTTTAACGATTGTGGGTATACAAAATGTGCCTCATATTTTGGGCCGCTATGATCACCTAAAATTTTAACAAGACCAGGTTTATTTGCCACCATGTAATCTGGTAAAGCAGCAAGGCCAACTCCACTTTCAACAGCTAATAATAAAGAGTAAATATTATTAACTTTCATAATTGACTTTCTTTTATATTTTTCTTTGCTACCGACTTTTAAAATCCATTCTTTTTCAGATAACGGTGATGGAGAACCTTTTCCATATGTTATTAAATTATGCTTATCTAAATCATTTAGACTTCTTGGCAATCCATGTTCTTCACAATATTTAGAAGATCCATAAATATGATAATTTATATCAATTATTTTTTTTTGAATATAATTTTTCTGTTTAGGAGCTCGCATCCAAATGGCCACATCCGCCTCTCTCGTGCTAAGATCAAGTTCTTCGTTTGTGACAATCAATTCAACTTCAATATCTGGATTTTTATCTCTAAATTCTTTTATTCTAGGTGTTAACCAAATACCACCGAAACCAACAACAGTAGTAACTACTAACTTTCCTGACGGCTTGTGTTTTTGTTCAGTGAAATCAGTTTCTACTTCTTTAATTTTAGATATTACTTCATTGGCAGTTGAATAAAGTTTATGCCCACTATCTGTTAGAACTAATCCTCTTGCATGTCTTTCAAATAAACTAGTTTTTAATTCATATTCCAGTGACTGTATCTGCCTACTAATTGCAGATTGACTCAAATTTAGTATATCAGATGCTTTTGTAAAACTGCCAGCTTGAGTAACAGCATGAAATATTTTTAACTTATCCCAATCCATTATTTATTTACATCAACTATAACTCTACCTGAAATTTCACCTTTCAGAATTTTTGACGACGAGCTAACTATATCCTGCAATCCCCAAATACTAACACCCTGGCTTAACTTTTCAAAATCAACATATGAGGTGGCCTGTGACCATAAAAATTGTCTTCTAATAATTGGCGCAGTAACTGAGTCTACTCCCCATAATTTAATACCTCTAATGATAAAGGGCATTACTGTTGTATCTAACTTGTAGCTACCGGCTAATCCGCAAGCAGCGACCATTCCATTTGGTCTCGTATGAGATAAAGCTTTTGATAAAATTTTTCCTCCAACAGTATCTACTACACCATCGTATAATGCTTTATCTAAAGGTCTTGCATCTTGATCTAATTCTGACCTATCAATTATATTTTTTGCTCCAATAGACTTTAAAAATTCAGATTTATCTTTTTTTCCAGTTACAGCTGAAACAGTATATCCGAGTTTACTCAAAGCAAGCACTGCAACGCTACCTACTCCCCCTGTTGCTCCAGTTACTAATACATCTTTAATTGGCTCACCTTTTAAAATTGTTTCTCTTGCTTGGATAATTAAAACACACATTAACGCTGTTAATCCAGCAGTACCTAAAATCATTGCTTTTTTTGTATCAAGATCTTTTGGTAATTTTACTAAAAAGTTATCCTGAACTTTTGCATATTGAGCATATCCGCCAAAATATATTTCTCCAACTCTCCAGCCAGTTAATATTACTTTATCACCTTTATTAAAACTTGGACTTTCACTTTCTTCAACTGTGCCAGCAAAATCTATACCTGGGATATGTGGATATTCTTTGACTAATTTGCCTCCATTTTTTAATATCATTCCATCTTTATAATTTAAAGATGAATAATCAATTTTCACAAATACGTTTCCATGTTTTAAAAATGATTTATCAATTTCTTTTACTTCTTTAGTAAATGTTTCTCCTTGTTGATTTAAAATTATTGCTCTAAATTTGCTCATATTTTTTACTCTCCTTCTCATCATAAAAATATACTTTTTCACTATCTATGTCTGCATTTTCTTTCAAAACAAAACAAATATTACAATAACCACAAACCACGTATCCAACTTCTGGTTTAATAGTATAATACACTTTTGGGCTATCTATCTGAGTAGCAATATGTGTAGTATCTACAAAAATTTTTTTTAAATGAACATATTGTTCTGGTATTTCGACCATAAATTATTTTTTTATATAATGAAGAAATCTCTCTTGAAGATTATGACTATCTCTGAACACTCCTGTAAAATAATTAGTTACTGTTCTAGCTTCTTCTTTTCTTACACCTCTTGTGGTCATGCATTGGTGAATTGCATCGATACTTACTGCAGATCCATGGGCTTTCAATCCCTTAAAAATAGAGTTAGCAATCTGCATCGTTAATCTCTCCTGTGTTTGAAGTCTTCTTGAGTAAAGATCTACTACCCTTGCTAGTTTACTAAGTCCTACTACTTTTTCTGCAGGCATGTAAGCTACATGGGCAGTCCCTAAGATTGGAGCCATATGATGTTCACAATGGCTTTGAACTGAAATATTTTTTTGTATGACCATGTCGTCATAACCCTCCACGTCACCAAATGTTTTTGACAAATATTCTTCTGGATTTTCTCCATATCCACTAAAATACTCATCAAAGGCCTTTATAACTCTTCTAGGCGTGTCAACTAAGCCTTCTCTACTTGGAGTTTCTCCAATATATTTAAGAATAATTTTTACTGCTTTCTCTGCTTCATCTTTCGAAACTTTTTCAAGTACTTTTGCCTTAAAATCTGTTACATTTTTCATGTTAAAAAACCCCTTATAAAAATTCGAAAATGCAGTATACAAGAGATGAGTTTCATGACAATGTTTAAAAAAAGAATATCAGTAGAACAAGTTGAAGAAAGCACAGATCTTTGTCCAAAATTTGATGAAAAAGGTCTAATACCAGTTATTACAACAGATTGCAAAACCGGAGAAATTTTAATGCATGCCTTCATGAACAAAGATGCATTTGAAATGACTATAAAAACGAAAGAAGCTCATTATTTTAGTAGATCACAAAATAAGATTTGGCACAAAGGAGATGTTAGCGGCTTTGTGCAAAAGGTAAAATTTATAAAAATTGATGATGATCAAGATGCTGTCTGGATTTCAGTAGATATTGGTGATGGTGCTAGTTGCCATGTTGGATACAAATCATGTTTTTATAGATCCATACCTATTGATTTAAATACTGATAATATTAAACTGAATTTTAATGAAAAAGAAAAAAAATTTAAACCTGAGGTGGTTTACAAAGGTAAGCCAAACCCAACCAAACTTTAAATAATGAGTGAAAGAGTATTATTAACCCCGTTTGGGCCAAAAATAGCAAAAGTTAAAATGCCAGAAGACTTGGTAAAAAAATTAAATAATTACATTGATAAGATTATAGAAGATAAAAAAAAATCAAGTGAACTCGATATAGGTGACAAATTAGCTGGAAACGTAACAGAAGAATTTCAGCTAGAAAATAATTTTGTACAAGACTCGGGGTGGTTAAATTTTTTGGGGAGTGAGACTGCAGCCTGGATAAAAAATGCTGAAAATAAAAAAATTACCAAATTTAATTTAATAAAAACTTGGGTAGTAAGGCAATATCAAACCGAATATAATCCTATACATACTCATGAAGGACACATATCGGGTGTTGGCTACTTAAAAGTTCCACCTACATTTGGAGAAACTGTTCAAAAAAATAAGCTAAATTTAAATGGGTCGTTAAATTTTGTCCATGGTTCAAGAATGTTTTTGTGTAGAGGCCAGTATAGTATAGTACCTCAAGTAGGTGACTTTTATTTTTTTCCAGCCTATTTAATGCATTCTGTTTATCCCTTTAATAACACCGATGAGGAAAGAAGATCTGTATCTTTTAATGCTAGAGTGGATGATGAAATTTTTAATTCTCTTGCTAACTAAAATTTAAAAAATAATGCCAAAAGATCAAAAAAATGTTCTAAATGACAAACTTGAAAATTGCTCTGTTGACCCTTTAACCGGGTGGTACAGAGACGGTTGTTGCAATACAGATGAAAATGATAAAGGCACTCATACTGTATGTGCAAAAGTAAATGATGACTTTTTAAAGTGGTGTAAAGAAAATGGAAATGACCTTATAACACCAAGACCAGAATTCAATTTTGATGGTTTAAAAAATGGAGATTGTTGGTGCGTCTGCGCTATATGGTTTAAAAGAGCTGTAGATGCAGGACATGGTTGCAAAATTTTTCTAAAGAGCACAAATATAAAAACGTTAGAAATAATTGAATTAGATATTTTAAAAAAATATGCTATTGATTTGTCATGAATGATGATTTGTTTATTTTCTTAATAATTATATTTGCATTTACTACCTTTATTTTTTTTGTAGCTCCAAAAATTAATTAATGGTTATAAACAAATTTATTTTTGACCTTGGAAAAGTAATTATTAAATTTAAGGTAGAAAATCTTTTCAAAAATTTTTTTAAAACAGATGAAGAAATTAAATTTTTTTTAGATAATGTCTGTACTTGGGAATGGCATATTCAACAAGACGTCAAATATGATACATCCAAAGCTGGTGATCCGCTTATAAAAAAATATCCAAAATATAAAATCCCTATTAAGGCTTTTTATGGAAGGTTTTTAGAGATGATTGAAGGAGTTTATGAAGAAAATTTGAAAATTGCACTTGATCTAAAACGTCAAGGAAAAAAAATTTATGTTTTGAGTAATTTTCCAGGTGATCAATTTGATAAGTACATGAAACAAAACAGATATTTAGAAGAATTTGATGACATGATCATTTCTGGAAAAGTTGGACTTAAAAAACCAGATATAAAGATTTATCAATTAGCACTTAAAAAATTTGATTGCATACCAAGCCAAACATTATTTATTGATGATAGACCTGAAAATACTGACTCAGCTAAAGAACTTGGTCTGAATGTTATTACATTAGATAATCCTGATAAATTAAAAGAATATATAAAAAAATTTATTTGATGTCTGTTTTAAGATCAATATCAAATAAAATTGATTTGTTTTTAAAAAATACTATTTGACAATTTTTTTTTAACAACTTCTTTGCACCATTATCACCTTTTAAACTCATTAATTTTTTTTTATATTTGACGGGGAAAATAACAGGATTACCTCTCTTATTTTTATAACAAGGTACAATAATCTTATTATGTTTATAAAAGTTTAATATTAATTTGTTATATACATTTTTATTTACCTTTGGCATATCTCCAAGACAAACAAAAAATCCGGTAGTTTTGTTATCCAGATATTTTAATCCACAACTAATTGAGGAGGCAATACCTGAGTTAAATTTTTTATTAATAACTATTTTAATATTTTTCTTCTTGTATATTCTTTTTTTTATTTGAGTTTGTTCATGTCCCAAGACTACAACGATTTTATTAACATTACTTTTTAATAAGTTTAGTAAAGCAGATTGTATTAAGCTTTTATTTTTATATTTAATAATTAACTTATTCTTTTTGCCAAACCTTTTAGATTGGCCAGCAGCTAACAAAATAGCTGATATCATTTTTTATAAATTTCAGTCATTAATTGGAAAATTATTGAAAGAGCAATTTCAGGTGCAGAACGACCACCAAATTTAATTCCAATTGGCCCAAAAATTTTTTGTATTTCTTTATCATCAAAACCATTTACTTTTAATCTTTCACAACGATTTTTATGTGTATTTTTGCTGCCCAGAGCCCCAATATAAAAGCATTTTCTTTTGAGGGCTTCTTGAATTGCAGGGTCATCAATTTTTGGATCATGAGTTAATGCAATTAATGCAGTTCTTTCATTCAGAGAAATTTTTTTAAATGCATCCTTTGGCCATTGATTTATTATATTTGTGTCTGGAAATCTTTTTTCAGATGCAAAGTACCCTCTGGGATCAATAATGTTAATTTCAATATTTAAATTTTTGGCAAATTCTACGAAGTATTGCGCAATATGTACTGCTCCAACAATTACAACTTGAATTGGTCTAAAATAGTTTTTTATAAATAGATTTGTATCTTTTATCATGCCATCTTTACGATTAGTGAAAGATTCTTTTATATTTATTTTAAAACCTTCTAATTCTTTATCTAATTTGCTATTAGGATCGTAAACATAGTTTTTTGCAGTTTGTAAATCAGTAATGATGGAAAATTCTTTTTTTTTACTTTTTAATTCAATAACTTTAGATAATAGGTCTATTTTCATTTATTAGTGAATCTTTTCCAAAAATATTGCAATTTCTCCACCGCAAGCAAGACCTACTTCCCAGGCACTTTCATTAGAAACTTTGTACTCAATTTTTTTAAAATTTTCTGGTTTAGATAATAATTCAATAGATTGTCTAACAACATCCCCCTCAACACAACCACCCGAAACTGATCCTGAAAAATCACCTTTATCATTAATTATCATTCGACTTCCAATGGGCCTTGGTGAAGAGCCCCATGTTTGAATCACAGTAGCTAAAACAACATTTCTCTTCTGTTGTATCCACTGATGTGCCTCATCTAAGATTTTCTCATCAAAAGAATTTTTCATTACTAGGATAATACTAATTCTTTTTTGAAACGGTAACTTTTTTTGAGTTTTTTTTGTTTTTATTGCAATTATTTAAAAAAATACCAGTCAATATTCCTGTCAAAAACGAGTATTTAATTATTTTTAAACCAATTATAGTTCTTAATATCACTTTGATCCAGCTACTGCTTTTTGTGCGCAAGATACGATTAAACTGGCACGATACTCTGCAGAAGCATGTATATCGGAGTTTAAATTTGATGATTTTAAACTTATGTTATCTAAAGCACTTTCTGAAAAATTATTATTCAAAGCTTTTTCTATTTCTTTACAACGGTAAACAACTGATTGTGCGCCTGTTACTGCACAGCGTACCTCTTTTTTAAATTTTGCAATATAAACTCCAACCATAGCATATCTTGATGCGGGATTTGGAAATTTAATGTAACAAGATTTTTCTGGTATTTGAAATTCAACTGCGGTAACTAATTCACTTTTTTTTAATGATGTTTCAAACATGCCTGTAAAAAATTTTTCAGCCTCGACTTTTCTACTTGATGTGTGAATTGTTGCGTCTAACGCAATACATGCTGATGGATAACACGCTGTTGGATCATTATTTGAAATAGAGCCACCTAATGTTCCGCAATTTCTAACTTGGGGGTCACCTATTCCTTCAGCTAAGCCTGCTAAAGAGTGTACAGCTTTTCGTACTTCCTTAGAAGCCGCAACATCAGCGTGCTTAGTATTTGCTCCTATTATTACTGATTTGCCTTTAACCTTAATTCCATAAAGTTCTTTTATCTCTTTTATATCGATGACATCTGAAAAGCTTGATAATCTCATTTTCATTGATGGGATTAAAGTCATGCCACCCGCAAGAAAAGTTGATTTATTAGATGCTAGTTTAGTTGCTTCCTTCACGCTCTTAACTTCGTGAAAATTAAATGCCTTCATATGTCCCCCTTTTTTTTATTAAAAGTTAAGCTGCTTTTTTCTTAGTATCAGACTTATCTTTTAAAGCTTTCCAAACTTTTTCAGAAGTTGCTGGCATAGAAACTTCTGTTCCAATTGCATCAATTACTGCATTCATCACGGCTGGTGGTGAAGCAATAGCGCCGGCTTCTCCACAACCCTTAACACCTAAAGGATTGGATGTTGCTGGCGTGCAAGTATAGTCAATTCTAAACTCTGGAAAATTGTCAGCTCTTGGCATTGTGTAATCCATGTATGAAGCGGTCACCAATTGGCCAGTCTCATCATAATAAGCATTTTCGTATAAAGCTTGACCAATACCCTGTGCTAATCCACCGTGTATTTGTCCTTCAACAATCATTGGATTAATTAAATTTCCAAAATCGTCAACACAAGTATAAGTATCTACTTTTGTTTCTCCTGTAGTTGGATCTACTTCTACCTCGCAAACATGTGAGCCTGCTGGGAATGAAAAATTTACTGGGTCATAAAATGCAGTTTCTTTTAACCCTGGTTCAACCCCTTCAGGCAGTGGAGATTTTATTTCACCGTAGGTGCCTGGTAAATAACAAGCAAAGGCAATTTCACCTATAGTTTTTTTCTTGTTAGAATTTGGAACAATAAACTCACCGTCTTTAAACTCAATCTCATCTGGATTAGCTTCAAGCATATGTGCAGCAACTTTTTTACCTTTTTCTACAATCTTATCACAAGCTTTAGCAATAGCTGTTCCGCCAACTGCAAGTGATCTTGATCCATATGTACCCATCCCAAATGGTCCTTTGTCCGTATCACCATGAACTAAATCAATATTTTCCATTGGCACACCAAGTTTATCAGCTACGATTTGTGCGAAGGTAGTATCATGACTTTGTCCATGACTGTGCGTACCTGTCATTACTGATATATTTCCAGTGGCATTAAATCTGATTTCAGCTGACTCCCAAAGTCCAACGCCAGCTCCTAAAGACATTACTGCAGCTGATGGTGCAATACCACAAGCTTCAATATAAGTTGAGAAACCTATTCCTCTTAACTTACCTTTTGCGGCAGACTCAGCTTTTCTTTTTTCAAAGTTAGAATAATCAGAAAGTTCTAATGCTCTATTAAAGTGCGCCTCATAATCCCCTGAATCTATATTATGAACTAAACACTGTTGGTGTGGAAATTGTCTGATAAAGTTTTTCTTTCTAAATTCAGCTCTATCCATTCCCATCTCTTTAGCAGCCTTATCCATTAATCTTTCAATCATGTACGTAGCTTCCGGTCGACCTGCACCTCGATAAGCATCTACTGGTGCTGTATTAGTATAGACTGCTTTTACATTACAATAAGCTGAAGCAATATTGTAAAGTCCTAAAACCAATGGTCCATAAAGATAAGTTGGAGTAACAGTTGCAAATAATGAAGCGTAGCCTCCTAGGTTAGCAATTGTATCAACTTTTAATCCTGTAACTGTTCCGTCATTTTTAATTGCAAGTTCGCAATTAGTGATGTGATCTCTTCCATGACAGTCTGATAAAAATGAGTCAGTTCTTTCACAAACCCATTTAACTGGTCTTTGTAATCTTTTAGCAGCCCACGCAACCACTACATCCTCTGCGTAAGGATAAATTTTGGAACCAAATCCTCCGCCTACGTCAGGCGCAACGATCCTAAATTTATGTTCAGGATGAATTGCATTGAAAGCTGACATTACAAGTCTAGATAAATGCGGGTTTTGGCTTGTTGTATATAAAGTTAATTCTTCTGATGATGGATTAAAATCACCGATCGATGCTCTTGGTTCCATAGCGTTTGGAACTAATCTGTTATTTGTTAAAGTCATTTTAACAATTTTGTCAGCATTTGCGAAAGCTTCATCAGTTTTTGCTTTGTCTCCAAGTTCCCAGTCAAATGATAAATTTTTATCTATTCCATCATGAATTGACTCTGAACTCATTGCATCACCAGTGTTTACAACTGCTTTTAAAACTTTGTAATCAACTTTAACCAGTTCAGCTGCATCCCTTGCTTGTTGCAATGTTTCCGCAACTACAAGTGCTACATGATCTCCAACATAGTTTACGCTATCACTTGCTAGAGCTGGATGTGGAGGGATTTTCATGTCCGTACCGTCTTTGCTAACAATTTTCCAACCAGCAATTAATCCGCCAATTTTATCTTCATTTAATTCTTTTGCAGTTAATACGTCGATTACACCGCTAGCTTTTTTTGCTTTAGAGGTGTCTATATTTTTTATTTTCGCGCGAGCGTGCGGTGATCTAATAAAATATCCAAATGTTTGATTAGCTAATGTAATATCAGCTGTATATCGTCCTTTACCTGTTAAAAATTTTTTATCTTCTTTTCTTTCGACTTTAGAACCTATCATGCTTGCTGCCATTTTGTTTCTCCTTTTTATTTTTGTTTATTTACATTTTTGATGCAGCGTCTTTAACAGCTGCAACAATATTTTGGTATCCAGTACATCGGCAAATGTTACCTTCTAACCATTCACGAATCTCCTTATCGCTAGGATTCTTTTTATTTTTCAATAAATCAACTGCGCTCATTACCATACCCGGCGTACAATAGCCACACTGTAAACCGTGATGCTTTTTGAAAGCCTCCTGCATTGGGTGAAGTTTGCCATTCTCTGCTAAACCTTCTATAGTTGTTACTTTGGCTCCATTAACATCAGCAGCTAATAATGCACAACTTTTCATCGATTTTCCATCTACGTGGACAACACACGCACCACACTGACTTGTATCGCATCCTATGTGTGTTCCAGTTAAATTTAAATTTTCTCTTATAAATGTTGATAATAAAGTATAGTCTTCGACATCTTTGGAAATTTTTTTACCATTAATAGTAAGATTTATTGATTTCATGTTCTCCTCTTAAAAAATTTATTAAACTAAACTTACTAAATTGATGGAAAATCTCAATATGACAATATTGTCTCTACCGTAGGTTGTTTAAAAAATTATCAACAAAATAGCGCCTATCGCGACCGAGCAACCCAATGCGATTAATAATTTATTATTAATTGATGGTTTAGTTGATACTTTCACGTTTTCTCTTGGTTTTGAACCTATTGGTGAGATAGACTCAGAAAATTTTCCAAAGAAGATATCCGCCATTTTTTTTGCAGTCATATCAATTAATCTTGAGCCAACTTGAGCTATTTTACCACCAACTTGCGCTTCAACGCTATAAGTTAATGTTGTTACACCGCTGTTTTCCTCCAGTTTAACGCTTGCTTCGCCGGAAGCAAAGCCTACAGGGGAGTCTCCTTGTCCAACTATTTTATAACTATCAGGAGGATTTAAATCTTTTAATTCAATCTCTCCTGTAAAACTAGCATTAAATGGTCCAATTTTGTTAGTTGCTGTTGCAGTAAAACTTGTATCAGAGTTCTTTTTAAATTCTTCACATCCTGGTATGCATTTTTGTAGTATCTCAGGACTATTTAAAGCTTCCCAAACTGATTTTTTATCTGTTGGAATTTGGTAAGAACCTGATAATTTCATTTTCAACAATATATTTATTTTTATGGATGAAGCTACAAAAAAAGAAGTTCAAGCCAAAGCATTTGTAAGACTACTCAGTCATCTTAATAATAGAAAAGATGTTCAAAATCTTGATCTTATGAATCTAGCAGGATTTTGTAGAAACTGTCTATCTAAATGGTATAGAGAAGAGGCAATAAAAATGGGTCAGAATATTTCTGATCCAGATGCAAGAAAAGAGATATATGGTATGAGTTATGAAGAATGGAAAGCTAAATATCAAAAATGATTACATTAACTAATACAATATTATTTTATATTTTAGTAACTTTAATAGCTTATTATTTTATTCCTTGGAAAAGATTTACTAAAGCGCCCTTTAGCAAGCTTCTAAATTTCTGGATACAAAGCGTTGTGTTTGCAGTTGGTATTGTTGGATTAACTTATTATCTAATTAATAATATCTTTTAAAATTAGCAAGGTTTTAAAGATTTCGATATATTTTTAATTAACATAAAGTACTGATTTTTATCAGCTGGTAATGTCGAGCCAAGAGGATCTAAAACACCAGTTTTAATATTTGTATCTTTTGCTATTGCATTAATTATATTTGGATTAAACTGTGGCTCGGAGAATATACACTTTGCCTTCTTTTTATTAATAACATTTCTTATATCTTTTAATTGTTCTGCACCAGGAAGCACATCGGTATTGACTGTTAGAGCTCCAATCGCATTTACACGGAATTTTTTTTCAAAATATTGATAGGCATCGTGAAATACAATAAAGCTGGCATTTTTATTTGTATTATTTTTTATATCTTTTATTAAAAGATCAATTTCTTTCATTAATTTTTTTGAGTTTTCTTTATAAGTTTTAGCATTTTCTTTATCTAAAGAGACTAACTCTTTAGTCATTTTTTTTGCAATTACTTTTGCATTTGAAGGATCTAACCAAATATGCGGGTCATGGTCACCATGTGCGTGTCCGTGGTCATCGTGTTTTTTATGTCCGTGGTCATCGTGTTTTTTATGTCCGTGGTCATCGTGTTTTTTATGTCCGTGGTCATCGTGTTTTTTATGTCCGTGGTCATCGTGACCATCAAATATGTTTTTTTCTCTAAATTCTAGTTTTTTTAAACCATTAATTTCTAATAATTCGATTACTTTAGATTTTTTTGAAATAGATTTAATGGGTTTTTCTAAGGGCGTTTCTAAATTTTCTCCTACCCAAAATACAAGGTCGGCTTGTTGCAGCATTTTTGCATGAGAAGGTTTTAACGTAAAGTTATGAGGTGAATTACTGCCCTCTACAATTAGCGAGGGTGAACCAACGCCTTGCATTAAATACGAAGCTAATGAATGTATCGGTTTAATGGAAGTAACAACTTTTATTTCTGACCTTGCAGTTATTGATACAGAAAGTAAGAAAATAAAGGTAAGATTGATTATATTTACAAATGTTTTTTTCATTGTTATTATGTTATATTATAACAAGCGTTATAATATAACAATTATGTATTTGTCAATAAATTAATTTATTATTATGAATAATGTTGTTGCAAAATTGAATAATGCCGGACTTCAGATAAATAACAAGTGGTTAGTAAAGGGTGTTTCGTTTGAAGTTAAAAAAGGAGAAATTGTAACTCTAATAGGGCCTAATGGCTCGGGTAAATCAACAACAGCAAAAATTGCATTAGGAATCTACAAAAACGCTGAAGGCCATGTTGATAAATATACAAATAAAATCGGGTACGTGCCGCAAAAAATTTCAATTGATTGGACTTTGCCTGTACGTGTTGTCGATTTCATGAACCTTACAGAAAAGTTAAAAGAAAAAGATTTAGATGATGCTTTAAATTTAACTGGTGTAAAAAATTTAAAGTATAGGAATATTAAAAGTTTATCCGGTGGTGAGTTTCAAAGAGTATTGATTGCGCGAGCTATTGCAAAAAAACCTGAATTTTTGGTATTGGATGAACCGGTCCAAGGTGTAGACTTCAAAGGCGAGATAGCGCTATACGAATTAATTAGATTGATTTCTGAAAATCTAAAATGTGGAATATTACTAATTTCTCACGATTTGCACGTTGTAATGTCCGCTACAGATTATGTTGTATGTTTAAATGGTCATATCTGCTGTTCAGGAACGCCTAAAACCGTAGCAAATAATCATAATTATAAAGAGCTTTTTGGTGATAGGGCTTCTAATACGTTATCGATTTATGAACACAAACACGATCATACACATTCTGCAGATGGAACAATAAAAACGAAAAAAATTTAATGCTAGATGATTTTTTTATAAGAGCTTTAATTGCTGGTTTGGGAGTAGCAATAGTAACTGGTCCTTTAGGATGTTTTACTATTTGGAGAAGACTTTCATTTTTTGGTGATACATTGGCACATTCTGCTCTTTTAGGTGTTACGTTGGCTTTGTCATTTGAAATGAATATTTCATTTGCAGTTTTTCTCATATCTGCAGTTGTTGCTATATTTTTAATTAATTTACAAAGAGTAACAAATCTCCCTGGAGATGCTTTACTAGGTTTATTAGCCCATTCTACTTTGGCCTTGGGTCTTGTTGCCATTAGTTTTTTATCATTTATACGATTTGATATTATGGGTTTGCTTTTCGGAGATATTCTATCAGTGAATAATTTAGATATTTTAATTATTTGGTTAGGGGGTGCAATTATATTGATTACTCTAAAAATAATTTGGAAACCGTTGTTTGCATCAACTGTAAATTACGATCTTGCTCAAGCTGAAGGAATGAACCCGGATAGAGTAAATATAATATTTACCTTGCTGATGGCTGCAATTATTGCAATCTCTATAAAAATGGTTGGTCTACTTTTGATAACTGGTATGTTGATTATGCCAGCAGCGATGGCAAGAAACCTTTCAGATAACCCTTTAATGATGGTCTTTATTGCAACAGTTGGTGGTGCGCTTTCAGTTTTGTTAGGATTGTTTGCTTCATTAGAATTTAATTCACCCTCCGGACCGTCGATTATTGTGGCAGCTTTATCTTTGTTTTTGTTATCTCTAATTAATTTAAAGCGTATAAAGGTAAAAGGTGAGGTGGTATAATTTATATTATGAAGCATAAACAAGTTAACTTAAGTAAAAATCAACAGATAGTCTTAGAAACGATTAGAAAAGCCAAAAAACCATTA
>Ga0160422_10000104_pt1 | contig 44947 bp, 56 predicted proteins | sample Fk160mmetaG_FD_108192 | JGI IMG/M metagenome (GOLD analysis project Ga0160422, IMG submission 108192) | Marine microbial communities from the Central Pacific Ocean - Fk160115 60m metaG | ecosystem: Environmental > Aquatic > Marine > Oceanic > Photic zone | place: The Central Pacific Ocean... | reverse complement strand
TATTTTTAACTTATTTGTATATCAAATAATGTCATTTTCATAAATACATCATTATATAAATCCGAAGAAGAAATCTCATCCAATGTTTGAATCAAAGAAGGTTCTTTTGCTTGTTGTTTAATATAATGACAAAATGTAATAATCTGTGATTCGCTTTTTTGAAAAGAAAATAGATGATTATGTATATCAAACCATTGAAGAGTTTTGTCAAAACAATTCATTAATATGGCAGTAATAACATAATAACAAAACGCATTAGTTTCTTCTTTGTATATTCTTTTAGATAACATTTCCTTTTGTTTATCTACAATATTTTCATAGGTTAAATCAAACTTTTTTAATAATTTTGTACATTGAATAAGAGAAAATATTCGTTCCATGTTCATATTTACGGAAAAGATCGTATGAAATTCGGTTTTTTTTATCACTGGTTTTAAAGTATATGTAAATATGGCACAGTTGATGATTCTTGCCCAAAATTCAACAAAAGATTCAAATACTAAAAAATTAGATTCGATAAAAAAGGTGTCTTTAAAAATTTCAGAAAATGAAATGGTTGATTCATGAAAATCCATATTGAATACATGAAAACACTCATGTATAAAGACCTTTAACCATTCTTCTTTACGATATATACAGATTTCATTCGATGCCTGATATCCACTATTTATATTATGAGATTTAATAATTGTTTGATGGCTAGAATTAAACTCTTTTTTCAAAGATGTTAAATAGAATGTAAAATATACGGTATCCTTTTTATTATTTTTTACATCCATTAAACAAAAACATATAACCCATTTGATATACTTTATGTATTCTTGAATATTTATTTTGTTTGAAAACATAATTTGAATAAAAAATGTAATATTTTTGTATGTAAAAGATATATCATATTGATAATGTAATGTTTTTTGAATATGTTCAATAATTTGTTCACTCATAAATTGATTTGGGGCTTTATTAGGAGCACTCATATCTTTTAACGTATAATCGTGATGTATAGTTTTACTTTCTTTTAGTGAATTAGATAATCGTTCATATAACATATTTGACATCTTAGAATCATTGTATGGATTATTCATTTGTTCAATGTGATTTTCTAAAATGGTTATAATTTGTTTATTCAACTGTTTTGACATATTCGAATGCTGTTTCTGATTTCTTTTCTTTTGTGTAGGCATATGATATATTTAACGTATATTTTTATATCCATTTATTCATTATAATTGTAATGCGGTTTTAAATCCATTTATTAATGCTGGAAATGTTGTAGAACCACCAAATGGTTTTTTGAGTACAGAAAGATCTCCAATAAATAAATTAGAAAAATCATTTACTTTATTTGTATCATCCACAATATTTGAACAAGAACCAAAATAATGATAAATGGAACCTATGTTGTTATATATATACTGTTTTGTAATATTGGTTTGTGGTGATAATAATACATAACCCATATTTGTTAATATTGTATGATTTTTTAAATAAGCTTCGTATAAATTATGTACATATTGATTTGTTTCTATATTTGTATTATTTCCAAGATGATTTAATATTACATTTGGATTTTCATTATTATTTGACACAATCTTTACAGAACCTTTACATGAAATATTTGTACTTTGAGCATGCGTCAATATTAAATATTGATTTAATCCTGGTACCGTAGAATAATACGTTTGCCAATTCAAATTATCATCTCGCGTTTGCAAATGACTAATAATATTGGATGAGTCAAATCCTAAATCATTAACCGGAACATATGTAGTTTCAGTAATAGTTTGGCTTGGAAATAATGTATTATATAGTGTATCCGATTTATATATATCATTTAAATCATTGTAATTGATTACATCTCCTAATTTGACATTATTATTTGTGATTCTTGTAAATCTAGATTTATAACTATTCCAACGACTTGTACTATGAGAAGAAGGATACACTAAATTATAGTCTTGGTTTACCCATTTTGTAATTGCACTTGCTCCGCCCGGATGACTAGATATCCAAGATGTAAAATCCAACACATTATTTTGGTCTTCACTTGGAACATTTGATCCAGTTACATAATATACGTATCTTTGACTTGTATTAAATATTAATCCTAATACATCGCTAGTTACTTCAAATGTTTCATCTCCGCTATATGACACATCCCTAGTTTCTTGAACAGTATTTAATTTACCATATAATATTGTAAATCCAGCATGATCGCATAAATGATCCCCACAATTAATATTACTCCTTTGTAATATAGCAGGTGTTTGAATTGCGCCACTTGTTAATATATATTGTTTTCCATAATATTTTACCCCACTAAAATCCTCAATACTATACACATAATTTGATGATGTATATAAAACACGCTTTGCTCCACTATTTAATTTAATGGTTATATTTGGATTATTCTGTACTAAATTACCCAACAATAATCTTTCATTTGTACTTAGATCTGTTGAATATACTTTATTATTGTAACTATGTATATTATTCAAACTATTATCATCTATGTTTTCTTTTAATGAATACCAAGCTTCATTTGGACTATTAGAAACATCATATGAATAACTTACACTATTTATAATATTATTCACTTCTGAAACCATATTTATATTGTTGTAATTATACCATTCTGGATGATTTTTGTTGATTACTTTATCTTGGTCAATATATTGTAATCCATTATGCAATGAACCACCACCGATACCTTTACCCAGCCAAACAGATTTATTGTCTTGTGAATTAAAACTATATTGATATTTTGGATCATTTTGCGCATTATTCCATTCAAATATATTATTATAACTATCATCTATGTAATCTTGTAAAGAATATTCACTTTTTTCTAGTAATAAAATCTTTTTATCAGGATACATATCACTCAATTTGTATGAAGTCATAATACCACTTGGACCACCTCCAACAACTACATAATCGTAAATTATATTATCGGATGTATCATTCACATGAATAGTTGTACTCAAATTACAAATATTTAATCCATCTGTTCTTGATTGAATGCTTATATTATTGTATTTCGTTTTATCATTTATGTAATGTAATAAATTACTAATCACTTGTTTATTCGTAATATCATCTTGTAACACTAATAAATTAGCACTTAGATCTTGATAATTTTGTATAGGAGTTGGAAAATCATAATCACTACTAGTTGTAATTGTTATACTATTGTCTTGTTCAATTAAGATTGATATTTGAATATTGGATAATATACTTGTAATAATCACTTGAATATTGTTTTTGTTATTTGTAATATTGTGATAGTCCATTATTAAAAATTTATATAATTGAAATAAATCATCTAATTTTTCACTGTATAATGCATCAATGTTTCCCAAAGAATGTAACTTGTTATAAACGGGTTCAAATTTATATGCAATATTGATGACACGACTAATCTGATTATTATCATTCATTTTATAAGGAGATGATTCATTATATAATAACCCATTGTATTCTTCTTGATTTTTTAAAAAATTTATTACTATATCACTATTACATTGTACGTGATTGTTTTGTAAAGTATACGTATTTGTTCCATTTAAAAAAGCCACTATATTTTTACCTTTATTTATAATTGGACATGTAATTGTATATGTTGTTATATTTTTACTTAATGCCTTTTTTATATATGACATATCTTGTATAAACCATAATAAAGTATCTTCACTTAAATTATTTGGAAGCACGATTGTGGATGTATCGTTATTAATATCTTTATTTATTTCAGTTAATTGAACTGCATTTGTTTCGTTCTTAACTTCTGTTGTTTTTTTTGTTGAATCATTTTGTAATAAATATAAAGAACTAGATACATATATAGGATTTGATTTATTAGATGTATATAATATACTTTGCATTAATGATGAAACATTATTCGTGATCTTAACTTGTCCATTTGAAATATCACTCATTATTATATCATAATGATATATTAAATTTGTATAAGATACCTATAATGTTTGAAATTGTTGTTTTAATGTTTTTAGTTTTGTTAATGAAGATTTAATTAAATGTTCATGTGGTTTGGTTTCAAATACGATTTTAATATCACTCATATATGTTTTATCTTCTTTTATATTTATTTCTTGTACAAACTCATAAGAATTGGTATTTTCTATCTTTTTTACTAAAATAATTCGGGTTGGATCATATTTTTTAAAAGAAGGATTTTTTTGTAATACTCTTCCATCTGTCTTCAACGCATATTTATCTAATTTTTCAGTCGTTAATGTATCTAATAAACTAAAACTATTTATTTTATCATTATACAAACAAATAAATTTAACATTTAATATATATTCAAATGCTATTAATAATGATTTTGTTATTTTATGAGGAGTATCAAAGAATGTAGGATCATATACAGCTTTGTTATTATCTTCTATTTTAATCAAATTTTTATATTCACTGTCTTTATCTTTGGACAACTCGTCGTCAAATGTTCTTAACTGTGTAATAACATTGTAAGCACCACTAACGGACGGTTTTTTAGAAAGTGTAGACATTTCTTTTTTTAAGAAATCAAATAACAATGATGTTGTCGAAGACGCTTCTTCAACTTCTGCCGCTGATGATTCCACAGGTGGTTCTTCTGCTGCTTCCACAGGTGGTTCTTCTGCTGCTTCCACAGGTGGTTCTTCTGCTGCTGATGCTTCCACAAGCGGTTCTTCTGCTACTTCCACAGGTGGTTCTTCTGCTGCTGCTGCTACAACAGGCTCTTCATTTATCGCACTAGGTACAACAACTGACTCCTTGACTTCTTCTACTTTAAACGGTAAAAGACTATCCGGGTTTTTATAAAAATATTGATCGACTAAAAGTGTATATTTTGAATAATTCATTGATTTATGATGTAAAGTATCATCACGTTTATTCATTTCGTAAATTCCCAATTTAGATACCACCTTTGAATCATAAATCAAATAGGCAATAAAATATACAAGCGTATCCTTATTTGGATGTGTTTTCAACTCGCCCATTGCTATATGGTAAATATTACCAAAAATATCAATTTCATGTAAATCCGTTTCTATATTTACATCTCGGGTATCTAATTTATTGTCTTCTTCAAATAGAAAATTATAATTCAACTCTGGTACAAGTTCGGATACAATTCGCGTTGTCATTTGTGTTATATGTATATTATTAAATTTCTAAATTCAATTTTAGAATCATTATTTTTTCTTTTCAATACAATCCATTATATCCATAATTTTGAATTTTATTTTATTATTTTTACCATTTCCAGTAAACTTATGTATATCATTCATATTTTTCTCAATGTTAGTCCATTTTTCGTGAAACATTGCTAATTCAATACTATCTTTTAAAATCAAGTAAATTGCATCAGTCATTTGCTCGTTTTCATTTATACATTCTTCCTTTTTAAGTGTTTCTTTTAATTCATTTTGAAAATAAACCAATATATCAACAATGTCATCTATTTTACATATTGAGTAAAATACACATTGAACTAAAAAAAGAGAAAAATTTTTCATTTTTTCCATTTCTTTCACATACAAACAATATTGGTCATAATTATCATTTGGGGATACAAATTTGATTTTTTTGAAACTATCTAAATAATCACTACAATTTGTATCAAATAATGTTTGAAATATATCATGAGATTGTATCATTTCATAATACAGTTTTGCATAAATTGAACTACATAATGAATTATTTGTTATAATATCGAAAATTTGTTTACAAATTTTTCCACTTTTTTCGTTATCATTTTCAACAATATAATCTACAATTTCAAATAATTGAGGGCTTAATTTATTGTAATTTTTTTTTGTTATTTTATTTAATAATTTACAAATATCATGGGTTTCTTCTTTTTTATGGGTAGGTCTTTTTTTCTCAAAAGGTATTTCGTAATGTACTGTATATTTTATATTTAATTTATTCTTAATTTCACTTATAATTTGTTTTGAATCTTCTGGAAGAGTACATTGTGTTCGATCGATTTCTTTTGATTTTTGTACAAACCAATCATATGTATATTCTTGATTTACAACAGAAGTTTGTACCATTTACGTTATATATTTAAATGTCATATTTTTAAATGTATTTATTAAACAAATATAATTCGTTAAGGTATAAAAAAAGATATATTACATACATTAATGACCGAATTATTTGAAAAATACTTTTCTCTTTATAAAAATGAAATTGTAGAAGAAAACGAATCCAGTGAGGTTAGTTTAAATCAATATAATTTTAAAATGCCAATTGAATATGCGGGAAGCAGTTCTTTACAAGATAATGTAAAAAGCGATATTGAATTTTCAGAAGAAAATAATTTATTTTCTCTTTTTTTGAAAGACAAAAACAATGAAAATCAAAAAGATTCATTACTTTTATCCAAATGGAGTACATTATATACTACAAATCGTTCTTTTCTAAAAGATACACAAACTTTATTAAAAGAATACGTGCCAGTACAAAATAAAATGGAAATGTTTGGTCATGAATACATGAACTTTAAAAATGAACAAAATTTTTTAAGTAAATATCAATATGTACAATTTCGCCGTTTATTTTATTTAAATACCGTAGTTGGATTTTTACAAATATTAGCTGTTTATAATATTTGTAGTCCTTTGCTTTCTTTGTGTTCACCGTTACTTGGTTTAATTATTCCTTATTTTATTTTTTATTTTAAAGGAATAAAAATGAGTTTTAAACAATATAAAAATATGGTTAAAACACTTATATTAAATAATAATATTGTAAAAAGTTTATTACAGTTCAAGAGTTGTTCTATACAAAAAAAGTTGTATGCATTTGGTTATTTATTTTTTTATGGACTCGGATTTTACAACAATGTTATGTCATGTATTCAGTTTTTCAAAAATACATCATTTATGATTGACTTTAATGATAAATATAGTATCTTTTTAGAACAAGGAAATGAATTAATTGAAACTATACATAAAAGAACTAAATCCTTAAAACGCTATTCTGAATTTAATGAAACAATGATTTATCATCAACAAAAAATTCACGAAATGGCTATAAAAATAGCATCTTTGAAAAGAGAACAAAATCGATATTTAAAATGTGGACAAATTGGATTATTAATGAAATGTCATTTTGATTTGTTCTATAATAAAGAGTATAATGATAGTATTTTGTATTTAGTACATTTAAATCAATATAATAAGGATATTGGTTCTATATCTTCTTACATTAAATCGAAACATCTTCATAAATGTAAATTTATAAAAGAGTCAAATAAAAAGAAACAAACAAAGGTAAAAAATATGTATTATATTGCTCATTTACACGAAGATGATAAAATACCAAATTCGATTTGTTTAGATAAAAATATTATCATTACTGGTCCAAACGCATCTGGGAAAACAACGCTTATTAAATCTACTATTATTAATTTATTCTTATGTCAAAGTATTGGAGTCGGATGTTTTAAACAATGTAAAACAAGGGTATATGACCATTTTCATTCTTATTTAAATATTCCAGATACATCAAATCGAGATAGTCTTTTTCAAGCCGAGGCACGAAGATGTAAAAACATTTTTGAATATATACAAAAAAAAAATGAAAAAGAAAGACATTTATGTATTTTTGATGAAATTTATAGTGGAACAAATCCGAAGGATGCAGTTCTTTGTGCCAATATTTATTTAAATGGTATGAATCAACATAAACATCATGTTGATTATATGTTAACAACACATTATTTGGAATTATGTGATAAGTTTAAGGAAAGTGAATTTGTGAAGAATCAAAAAATGAGTGTAAATGTAATGGATGATAAGGATATTCAATATACATATTTATTAGAAGATGGAGTTAGTGATATTCATGGAGGTCTTAACGTCCTTCAAAAATTAGATTATCCTGAGGAATTAATGAAAAAACAATAATTATTATTTCGTTAAAAAATACATTTAAATATAATATTGATGTATAAATTAAGATGAGTGTGTTTTCAAGTATGTTAGACATTTCAAGCTTTTTTATTGGAGTTCTTATGAATTTATTGCTTGTTGCAATGATTTGTTTTTATTTCAAACGCAAAATCGATAATCTTGAATTATCACAATCGGAACAAGCTAAAATTTTATTTCAATTGTTACAAGAAAATAATAATAAAGAAAAGCAAAGTGCTGGTGCTAGCGCTAGCGAAACATATCATGTATTAAATAATCTTGATCTCACGGAATTGGCGGGAGAAAGTGAAGAAATACAAGGAAATAGTTATGATGGTGATGCGGATGCTGTACATGGAAGCGATAACGAAGAAGATAGTGATGATGACAGTGACAGTGATAGCGATAGTGATGAAGAAGAAGTAAAAACAATCGAATATGAACAAAAAACAAATGAAGAATACGATCTAGAAACGATTGAAAAAAAAACAATTAAAGAACTTCGTGCTTTATTAGAAGAAAATGGAGTTAAAATTACTAGAAAGAATGTAAAAAAACAAGAACTTATTGAACTATTTAAACAACATATGATGACTCCGGTTGTTGAAGAAGTGATTAAAGTCGAACCTGAACCTGAACCTGAACCTGAACCTGAACCTGAACCTGAATCTGAACCTGATGTAGAAAGTGAAACAGAAGAAGTTAATGTTGAAAAAGAAAATAATACTGTCGAAGAGGTTCAACTCGAATTACCTGAAAATAATAGTTTATCTATGGAAATAGATGAAGTAAAATCAGTTGATGTAGAAATCGATCATGATTCTTCTGAATTATTATAAATGGTGAAATATAAAATATTTCTTTGTACTATATAAATGAACCAAAATCCGATGGTTATGCAAGATGCCCGATTTATAACTGATTATGTTCCAAATGGAATGTTAGAAAAAAATATTCAATCATATTTACACATTGAAACAAACGAAGATTACCGTAAACATTTAACAAACAATGCACGAAAAATTATGAATGTAAATCAACAAGCAGGATTAAGATATAATGTAGAAATGAAATTTAATGTTGTTTCTGACACAAAACAAGGGCCTTATTTGTATCGGTCTATTCAAGATAATATAGTACCGCAAGGATATGAAACAAATGAAACGAAACAAATGTATTTATCACGAGTTCAATTAAATGATTTGAAATTTAACCAATATAAAAAAATGAATATTTAAAATAATAATAAATTCTATTATAAATGTAGTATAAATAGTATTATATAGTTCTTTACATATGATACTATTATCAATTGACGTAGGTATTCGTAATTTAGCATTTGTTATTATCAATATTGATGAGCATGATATGGATAAACACGAAATTGTAAAATGGGAAGTAGTTGAACTGATTAAAACAGAAGAAAAGGCAAATAAAGTTCAAAATACATGTATTGGTAAAGCATTATGTACAAAATTTGACGAATTATTACCATCTCATATTGATATTATACTAATTGAAAATCAAATTGGTCAAAATGCAATTAAAATGAAAACGATACAAGGGATGATCAATATGTATTTTATCATGCGAAATTATGATATTGAACATATTATAAATTATAATGCTGTTCATAAATTGAAACCTTTTATTGGAAAACAAAAGACAACCTACGCAGAGAGAAAAAAATTAAGTAAACAAATTACTCATTGTTTATGTGAAAAATATTATGAATCATCTATATTTGATTTTTATATTTCTTGTAAAAAAAAAGATGATTTAGCAGATTGTTTACTTCAAGGGTTGGATTTTATTGAAAAACAAGGTAAACTATCTTCATCCTTTTATGACATAATTCGTGATTTTATTATCAAATAAGTTAAAGTTTAAAGACAAATATAAATGTTTTAAATAAATGGCAGAAGTCAATTTAGACATTCAAGAAATTAACTTAGATGGTGATTCGTTGGATACAAAAAAAGAAATTTCTTTGAATATTGATAACGACATTGGTAGTGTGGATTTAAAGGAAGCTAACTTTGGAAGTGGTATTGAATTGCTGATGAACGAAAAAGTAAAAAATGCGACAAAATCACCTAGTTCAAATAGTTTGAAGGATTTAGAAAGCGAGTTAACAACCATTGAAAATAAAACAATAAATGATGAAAGCAAAGAAGTAGATTATAAACTCAAAGATAGTTTTCAAAATAAACCAACCATTGAAATTGCCAAAGCAACCAGTGAAATGGAAACAAAAACAGAAACGTGGGATGGGTTTAAAGATATTAATTCTGTAAATTTAGATGATATTGGCAGTAAAGCTGCGAAATTAACAAAAGAACAAATTCTAAAAGAAAAATTTGAAATTCTTCGTAAATTGGAAACTCTTGAAACAAAAGGAGCAACGTTGAGTAAAAAATATAACATGGATTCCGATTTGAATGAAATGAAAGGAGAATATGAATTTCTTATGAATGAAAAAGAAAAACAAAATTCTATAAAATTTCAAGGAAAAGTATTGACAACAATGATTACAGGATTAGAATTTTTAAATAATAAATTTGATCCGTTTGATATTAAACTAGACGGTTGGTCAGAGCAAATCAATGAAAATGTAGAAGATTTTGATGAAATTTTTGCCGAATTACATGAAAAATATAAATCAAAGGCAAAAATGGCTCCGGAAATCAAACTATTATTTCAACTGGCGTCTTCTGGAATTATGATTCACATGACAAATACAATGTTTAAATCAGCATTACCAGGTATGGATGATATTATGCGACAAAATCCGGATTTAATGAATCACTTTACAAAAGCAGCAATGAGTTCAATGGAACAAAGTAGTCCTGGATTAAGTAACTTTATGAATGATATGGGAATGAGTCATGCTCCAAATAATGCAAACCCGCGTTCTCAACCACAAGAATTTAGTGCTCCACCCTCGTCTCCATCTCACCCAATGAGAAGAGAAATGAAAGGACCGAATAATATTGATAGCATACTTTCCAATTTGGGAGGAACAGAAAAAACAACAAATATTCAAGTAGAACAAAATAGTACAATATCCATAGATGACTTGGATACATTGTCGGTTGGAAGCAATAATAGCAAAGGAGGAATGAAAAAAGCATCTAGGCGTAAAAGTGATAAAAATGTTGTAAATATTGCAATATAATCACATCATAATATAATCTTCTTCTTCTTGTTTTTCTGATGGTATTTCCTTATTAAATAATAATTGATATTTAACATCACATGGAAAACAAGAAATAAAAGGTACAATAGGAAAACATAAAAATAAAAATAAACATCTTATTTTTTTAGTAATTGGTCCATCATAATATTTAGTAGTGTAACTTTCAAATGAAAACGTGGAAACGTTGTCTTTCATTATATATTATTTACTTATAAAACAATCATAATCAAACGAATCGTCATATTCATACATTTTCATTCGAATAATTGCCTTTTTTATATCTAATTTGACGCGTAATGCGCTAACCAATTTACCATTTTTCAGCATTTTAATATTATACTTTTTTAAAATAAAATCAAAGTCTTCCTTTTTTTTTGCTTGTGAATAATCTTTGCGTATTTCTTCGCATATTTCATCACACATCTTTTTTGTATATCATTTATGTATCACGATTTGTTTGTTTCAATTTTATTTGAATGAAAATAAAATAAAATAGAAATAAAGACTATTCTTTTATATGTTTTAATGGCTTCCCGCATGGTTAATGTAAGCTTTAATTTTGATAATGATACATTCCGATTACAAGGAATGGGAGATGATATCATTCAAAAATCTATATCTGAATTACAATCTTTTATTGATTCATGGACTACGTTATATTATTTGGAATATCCCATTGGAAAAATGGGAGGAAAATGGATATTTTCCTGGAATCAATGGGCCGATAAAGAACAATATTTTAGAATTAAACAATATGTTCCTTTTCCTAAAACAGGATGTTTAGTCGAACCAGTCAACTATAAACCATGGACCATTTTAGCAGAATGGTCATTTGTTGCACATACGAAGACAACCGAAAATCCAGTATATAAACGTATTTATCACCCAGAATTTGTGAAACAGAATATGGATTTTTCATTTGAAGTTCAAGGAAAACCCGCAATTATGAATTGGGATACTAAACAATCGATATCCGACTATTGATTTAGAACTATACACTGAAATGACTTTTGTTTGACCGAAACTGTAATACTCTATTTTTTTCATTTATTCTATATTGTATCATGTGTCCACAATAATTGTGATTCAGATTTACTTGAAATAATTGACTTACTAAAAATAAGAAGGGTTCAAATGTAGAACAAAAATAACCACCTCCAATTGTATTTACATCAAAGTCTTTTACATGAGTAAAATTTTCTTCCAACTGTTTTTTTGTTAAGGATTCATTATTCCAAGAAACATGAGTTGTTTGTTGATTATGCTTTTTGAGAAATAATACAAATTCTTTATTTTTTGGTTTTTTAATATTAAACTGTTTAAAATCTTCTTCGGTTAAACGGTTTAATATACCATCCCAGAAACATGTCATTATAAAGTACTCATAGAATATTTTATTCACCAGGAATATAAATCATCCAAAAAGACTTCTCCAAATAAGAAAACGGTTTTGTATATATACACGAACCGTCTATTTGATGTGGATCAATAATATATAATTCTGTTTTATTCATATATCCAATACAATATGAATAATATCCATCATCAATAACAACCGGCAACTTTGAAGTTTCAAAATGAACTCTTATTTTTTGTAAAAGAGCTTGGAAATTGTCTTTTGTATATATATCATAACATTCAATTGTTGTTGTAAGCATGTGTTGTAGATTATCATCTTTTAAAATATAAATCAAATTAGCACCTTTCATTTGATAACATGTTTTAAAATATTGATGTATTTGAAACGGTTCAATCCACAATAATTTTGTCTTTTTTTTATCAATTTGATCTTGATAGTTTTTATTAAAAAAAGATAAAATACTTGTAATGTGTGGTATAATAATGGAAGAGTCTTGATAATATTTTTTACATGATAATATAGTTTGTATGTTTCGGTAAGAACATCCGAAACCAATATCATAAAATTGTTCCATATTATAATGATAAATTTTATATGGAATCATGTATATATTATAATTTCGTTTTTAATTCTGCTAACACGTTATTGATTTTATTTAAATCCACAGTCATGTTTGACATAGATATACCTTTGTAATTTATATTACATAAATGAGCCAATTTCGTATAACATGTATTTATATCTTCAATTGGTAACAGTTCAATATACCAAGCATGTTCTTTCATTGAAATCATGTGTATACCACCTGCTCCATGTGGAGCAAATACAAATTTCGCATTACTAAAAGCGCTTTGTTGATCTAATAGTGGAGGTAAATTGTTATCATCATGAATGTATAATGGTACTTTTATATCTTTACAAAACTCTTGAATCAAAGCTTCTAATTTGTCATAGTTTTGTAATGCTCGGCGGACGTTTCTTTTTATTAAAATAATATGTTCTTGTTCATAGTGAATCACTTTTCTTTTTTCATGGACGATTTGAGATAACCATTTTACTTGACTATAATATGGCCCACCACAATTTCCCATTCTTGGTATATAAAGTGTTTTAGCATGAATATCTCCCGATATCAATTGGGAAATAGGAATATTTAAATAATAAAACCATTGAATCACAAAAACAGATATTTTAGCAACATGTATTTTAGTTTTATATAAAATATCTTTTGGAATCGCCATTAATGATACAAATGCTTCAAAAGGAAAATGCCAAATGGAATCACTCCATAAAGAAGTAATTGTAATTGCGCTATCCACATGCTGTACGTTTTTATCAAATGTATGATTTATACTTGGACACAAACATCCTCCATTTACATATCTTTCATTATCTGATGTTAATATAACGCCATTTTGATTTACAAATGAATCATAAAGAATAATATAATCGTTTTTATATGGTTTAATATGATTATTTGGTTTATTTTCAATGTAACTATGTGCCATTTTACGATAACCTTCTCTATGATTTTGTTTTAAGCATTGTAAACAACCTTCATCTAATGAATATTGTTTGTTATACTTAAAATCAACACTTTTATACGCATCATTCAGTTCTGTTGTATATGTTTTGTCTATTTTATCAAAGATAAAATCAGGCATTATTCAAAATATAGAAATAAATATTTATATACATAAAATTGAAAATATATAATTATAATACAATAATCATCATAATAATGATTTATGGATGGTATTCCAAAAAACAAGTTTCACTTCAAAGAAAGATTCGTAAAAACCCTTCTTATTTATATTATAAAGATTTAAATGATAATATTGTCGAAGTTTCGATGGTGACAAATACAAAAAAAAATATGTGTAATTTTGATGATCTTCAATATATAGGCGAATTAAAGGAATTTTACAAAATATCCAATACTATCTTAATTTGAAGTATATACAATTGTATAGATATAAAAAATTGAAATCTTAACAATAATCATGTTATACTTCAAATACTGTAATGGCGAATTTTGCTTCATATTCGTCATCAAAACAAATGTCAACTCCTAGAAATCCGTATGAATTATTGATAGATAACAACAATGAACCAAAAGAAACCGATTCTATACAACGCAAAGCAAGAAAAAAACTTCGTGAAATTGAACATTTAAAAAAAAAGAAAATAAAAACTCTTGATGAGGAATTGAAAATCAAACAAGAATCAGAATGGAAAATGATTGCAACACCTGTTGATGCGTCGCCTAGTGAAACAGATGAAGAACGTTTCTTGCGAAAAGAGAAACAATTTGAAAGAAAAAAACAAGAATACGAACGCAAACTCAAAGCAAAAGAGAAACAAATACATTCACTTTACAAACAAAATCAATTCAAGGATGAAGAAATTCAACTTCAAGAACGTAAAATACAGGAACAAAATAAACAATTTCAAGCTCTTTTGAATGAATTTCAAAAAATATCTTTGTCGCAAACAAGTTGTTCTGATTCCATCATAGAAACAATTATCAAGAAAGAATTTGATGATAACTGTAAATCATGTCCTCAACAATCACGTGATACAATATGGCGTAAATTAATGAATAAATATCATCCCGACAAAATATCAAAACACGTTGGTTCTGAAATTGCGAATGAACTTTGCAAAATAGCGATTAAATTCAAACCTTTGTCATCTTAAAATTAGTTTGTTTTCACTTTAAATAAATAATTGTATACACTATCATATGGTTGTGGAATCAATTATTGTGTACAGTGCATGTTTATCTATATTTTCATTTTTTTCATCTTTTTTCATATCTCATATTATTACCACGCACATATTACGTAATCATACGAATCATAATTATTATATTAATAAAATTACAAATAATAATAATATAAATGATGAAATTACAAATAGTGATAAGAAAAAAATTAAGTTTAATCAAAAAGTAAAATGTATTATGATTCCATCTTGTGATGATAAAAAAATTAAAGAATTATGGTATACGAATGAAGAATATGAAGTATTTCGATTACATGTTTTAAATCATTAACATAATCATTTACGTTAAATCTAAAATATATGATTAATCCTTTTTAATATATATTTGATACAATTATGTTTTCTGTTTCGTATAAATTACATATATTAAAAACATTCATATACTATAAATATATATGTTTGAACCTTTCTTTCGTAGTATTCAAAAACACGCACATGAAAGAAGCAAACTATACGTTCCGCCTTTACCATTGAATGTAAATCAAGTACACGAATTGTGTAATATTTTAAAAAGTCGTCTTTATTGTGATAAAGAACATAAAACGTTTTTATTAAACCAGTTTGAAAATCGTATTATTCCAGGAGTAGACGATACAAGTCGGTTGAAAGCAGACTTTCTTCATAAAATATGTAATTATGAAAATTATTGCACTATTATTTCTCCACTAAAAGCTATTCAAATATTGGGAACTATGCAAGGCGGATACAATGTAAATGTATTAACCTCATTGTTAGATGATCCGATGTATCAACGACAAGCATACCTTCAATTGAAAAATATTACTCTTATCTTTGATTCTTTTCATGATATTGAAGAAAAATATAAAAAAGGCAATATTTACGCAGAACAATTATTATACTCATGGGCAAATGCAGAATGGTTTTTAAATAAACCAACATTATCTGAAAAAATTACAATGTCTGTATTTCGTGTTCCTGGTGAAACAAATACGGATGATTTATCACCAGCACAAGATGCATGGAGTAGACCAGATATACCATTACATGCACAAAGTATGCTAAAAACTCCACGTGAAGGTATTATACCAGATGTTGATTATGAAATTGGTCCTATGAAAGAAATTGAAATATTAAAAAAATTACCTTATCCAACTGTTTATGCCGGAGATGTGGTTGGAACAGGTTCGAGTCGAAAAAGCGCAACAAATAGCATTTTATGGCATTTTGGAAATGATATTCCACATGTTCCAAATAAAAAAACAGGGGGATTTTGTTTTGGCACTAAAATTGCTCCAATTTTTTTTAATACGATGGAAGACAGCGGAGCATTGCCGATAGAAATGGATGTATCCACTTTTTACAGTGGACAACTGATTGATGTATATCCCTATCAAGGTATTACAAAAGATCACATGTCAGGTGAAGTATTGTGTGAATGGTCCTTAAAACAAGAGACTATTTTAGACAGTGTTCGAGCAAATGGGCGAATTAATCTTATTATTGGAAAAGGATTGACCATGAAAGCCCAACAATCGTTGAATGAAACTTCACGAAAATCTGTTTTTATTCCTAATGTAGTTTCTGAACCAAAAAAGGAAAATCAATCATACACATTGGCACAAAAAATGGTAGGAGCAGCATGTAATCAACCTGGTATATTACCGGGAACATATTGTGAACCACTTGTAACAAGTGTCGGTTCCCAAGATACAACTGGACCAATGACAAGAGATGAATTAAAGGATTTGGCTTGTTTGGGTTTTACATCAGATTTGGTAATGCAATCGTTTTGTCATACTGCCGCGTATCCAAAGCCAGTTGATTTAATTACCCATAATAGTTTACCAGAATTTATACAAAATCGAGGGGGTATTTCATTAAAACCAGGCGATGGTATTATTCACAGTTGGTTGAATCGTATGCTGCTACCTGATACAATTGGAACAGGCGGAGATTCACACACTAGATTTCCAATTGGATTATCTTTTCCGGCTGGTTCCGGATTGGTGGCGTTTGCTGCCGCAACAGGAATTATGCCACTAGATATGCCGGAATCTGTTTTAGTTCGGTTTCATGGAAAGATACAAAAAGGAATCACTTTACGCGATCTAGTACATGCGATTCCATATGTAGCAAAACAAAAGGGGCTTCTGACAATTGAAAAACAAAATAAAAAAAATATATTTAGTGGAAAAATTATTGAAATTGAAGGATTGCCTGATTTAACATGCGAACAAGCATTTGAATTATCCGATGCGACCGCAGAACGTTCTGCTGCCGGATGTACAATTCAATTAAACAAAGAACCGGTTATAGAGTATTTGGAATCAAATGTTGCATTGTTGGAGTGGATGATTGCCGAAAATTATGAAGATAAAAGAACGATCCAACGACGCATTGATTCTATGAAATCGTGGTTGGAAAATCCAGTATTAATGAAAGCGGATGAAGGTGCGCATTATGAAGAAATTATCGATATATACTTAGATGAAATTACAGAACCTATATTATGTGCCCCGAATGATCCGGATGATGCGGTATTATTATCGGAAGTTGCCGGTGAACAAATAAATGAAGTATTTATAGGTAGTTGTATGACAAATATTGGTCATTTTCGCGCCGCAGGAGAATTATTGGAACACGGTACACAATCAAAATTATGGATTGCTCCGCCCACAAAAATGGATGAACGTATTTTAAAAGAAGAAGGTTATTATGATATATATGAGAAAGCAGGGGTTCAATTAGAAATGCCTGGATGTTCTCTTTGTATGGGAAACCAAGCGCGCGTTGAAGACAATGCAACTGTTTTGTCAACATCTACACGCAATTTTCCAAACCGTCTTGGAAAAGGAGCAAATGTATACTTGGCCTCGGCAGAACTATCGGCAATCACTGCAATACATGGAAAGATTCCAACCGTAGAAACATATCAAGAAAAAATAAAATCATTAGAACAAAAAAGAGAATCCATTTTCAACTATTTAAATTTTCATAAAATGTCCCAATTTCAAAAATAATGCATTTTTTTCAAACAAAATTTTCAAAATAGAATTTTATAAAAAAAAAAAAAATTTTTTTTTATTTTACCCAAATGAAATTTTTCATTCTCCCCCCCCCTCCAAAAAGTTTTTTCTGAAGGTTGACTTTCTTATATTTTTATGATGTTATTTCTTATATTTTTCTTATATTTTTTTTACGTTGAAAATGTCGTAAAATCTGAAAAAAAATATATAAAATATAAGAAAGTTATATTTTATATATATATATATTTGAAATTAAATTTAAAAAAAATTATATTTTATAATTATATATGCCAAATTACACATGCGAATGCTGTTGTTTTTCTACGCACATTAAAACACATTATACAAAACATTTGCAAACAAAGAAGCATCAAAAATATAAGAAAAGTCAACCTAAAGTCAACCTAAAGTCAACCTTTAGTCAACCTTTAGTCAACATTTATAAGAATTCTGAAACAATTACACCATACAGATGTCATTATTGTATGAAGTATTTTAAATTTAAGCAGTCTATGTATAAGCATATAAAATATAGTTGTAAAAAGAATAATGATGAAGATTTACGAGAACTTGCCAGATTATTGAATGAAAAAGACAAACAAATGGAAGACAAAGAAAGTCAGTTGGAAAAAATGCAAAGACAAATTGATAAATTAACGAATAAACTTCAAATACAAAATATTAATAATGGGACGATTCATAATAATATTGTAAATATTCAATTGCTCAATTATACAGAAACGGATTATAGTCATTTGACTCCTAATGATTATATGACGTGTATAAAAGATTGTAATACGTGTGTGAAAAGTTTAATTGAGAAGGTTCATTTTAATGAAAACAAACCTGAAAATAGAAACATTTATTTATCAAATATAAAAGGTAAATATGTTATGATTTATAAAGACAATGTTTGGCAAATTATCGATAAAAAAGAACAAATTGATGATATTTATAATTATAATGAATTAGTACTCGAAAGTTGGTATGATGATTACAAGGATAAATATCCGGATATTATTAATTCTTTTCAGCGTTATTTAAAAAATAAAGATGAAAATGTCGTTTTAAATAAAGTAAAAGATGAAATATTATTAATGTTGTATAACAAAAGACAAATGATTTCATTGGAATGAATGTAACAAGCAATAGTCTATCAATTATTCATGCTTGCAGACTTTGTACTGGTCACTATTTTTTTTTTTGGTAGTACTAGTTCACGATGTAGTACTGGTTGACGATGAGGAGCCATGCGCCAATCCCACAAGTGAGCCGGATTATGCAATGGAGGGAGTGGCAGTGTAGATGGGTCGACATCACTTTCCTTAATAGAAGGAACAGTCAAACCACTTTGATTTGTCCCCTTATTTTCCTTAATAGAAGGTTTGATGGAATCTCCTTTTTTTTCAAATAATTTTTTAAACATACTACCACCCTTTCTTATTCGTTTTTGTGATTTCCTATTTTTCCGTTGTGCTTTCTTGTTTTTTTCGTTGTGTTTTCCTAATTTTCCGATTATTTTTCTGGGTTTTCTTTTGTTTCATTAATTTATATATTATATTAAGATAAATAGTTACGATGGTGTAATACTAATATTTATTTGATTATGTATCCAAATTCCTTTATAACATTTACCATTTTGATGACAGATATAAGTACCCATACCATGTTTTTGATTATGTATAAAAGAACCATCAAATATATCACCATTTTTATATATAAAACGTCCATTGCCATGTCTTTTACCATTTGACAAATGACCACAGTACTTGGTTCCATCTTTCCAAGTAAATGTCCCTATCCCATTTTTGCGTCCATCTTTGTAGTATCCACAGTAAGTATCTCCATTCACATATTGTGTAAATCCTTTGCCATCTTTTTTACCATAAGAGAAATTACCAATATAAAATTCACCATCTTTCCATATATACATACCCATTCCGTGGTGTGGTTTCTTTATTTGATCACTAACATACATACGACTATTTGCTACTAATTCTATTTCACCCATATTGTTTTGTTTGTGTTTACTAGTAAAAAGCTTACATAACATGATATAATTATATAATTTATATCATATTATAGTTTATTTCAATTTTAACATAGCATATAGATTATAAATTGGTTGTTATAATGTTTACATGTGTTTTTCCATTTATGGTTTTTATAATTTTTTGAATTTTTTTTCCATTTATGATTTGGGTTGTGGTTTGAGTGAAAGAAATATTACCTCCGTTTTGATTTGTGTATACTGGAATATTAAAGAATCCTCCGTGAAATGGAGAAAACATTTCAGGATGATTCATAAAAGGATTATGATATGGCATTTTTATAGGTGTAGGTTGTTTTTCTTCTTTTGTTAAATATTGATATGCTTCTGATATTTTCTTGAATTGTTCTGTTGCGGTTGGATCTTTATTTCTATCAGGATGATATTTTAATGCCATTTTTTTATATGCTTTTTTTATATCGTCTTTACTTGCATTTTGGTCAATGTTTAAAATATCATAATATTGTTGCATTATATAGTATGTGTTTTTTTTTACTTATTTAAATATTTTTTTAAAATTTATAATGTATATCGTGAAAGTTCAATTTCGATTGTTCCTGATGAATCATCCTTTCTTACGATTTGCGGCACAAATCCTTCGCTTTTCGCGACTTCAAAAATGGAATGAATAGAGTATTGTTTCGTAATTCTTTCTAAAAATACATCAACAGGTACTTTTTGTTCCCAAAATTGTAGATCGGAAACAATCGTATAAGCATCATTTTTCAAATAAAATCCAATATAATGACCATTTTTTTGTTTAATGGATAGATCTACCCATATATTTTCACCGTTATATGCTTTTATTTCTTTTGGTTCATAATGTAAGTCATATTCATTGTCTATATCCAATAAAGATTGTATGAGAATTTCTTTATCTTTAATTTGGGTATCAACGACGCTAAAATGAGAACATACCTTTGTAATTATTTTTGAATTTGTGTAAAAAGGTGATTGAAAACAAGTGATTGCTTGTATTGCGAATGAAAAAAATAACATTGATTTTAGCATAATTAAATAGTTATAACTATAATTATTTATATTATTTATAGAATAATATAAATAGTTGAAAGTTTTTAATATTGTATATAGTATATGTTCAATGAATTATTTAACAAAATAAATAAAAATATGTATTTGGGTAAATTATTTTTATATAATTTCATAAAAGGCGGACTTATGATTGGGGTTGCCATAACAATTATAGAATTAATCTATACTTCAAAATACATGTTGCCTTTTTATGCATTTGTGAGTGCTAGTTTTTTTATAGTACAATTATTACAATACGAACATGTGAATTATAGAAGTCCTGATTCGACCATACCATTTATGATTCATTCTATTTTAGGAGGTATTGTATTTGTGATTTATGCGTTAATTCTATACTATTTACATATTTTTAAAGTTGAGCCATCGATTATAATTAAAATATTAGTACTGTTATATATTGTTATATCAATATTATACTATTATCTTATAAAAATGAAAATTATAACTTGACATATGATTTGATAATAAAATTGAATTTTATATTATATATTGAACTTATATATAATATGTCAACTATCTCTAAAAATAGTTGTAACATCCTTAAACGATTGCCACGCACGGTCCGAGATTCGAATATAATTCCAAATGGAGAATGGGAATTATATTCATTTGCAAAGGGAGGTTATTGTATAGATATTTATGAAATATATGTATGTATAGATAATGATGGTTCCGTTTATATGAAACCATATACACCATATTTGAGTTTTGAATTTGAACAGCTATTTAATTTTGGGACAAATTGTAAAAATTATGATGAAAATAAGATTATTGTTGTTACAGAAAAAAATTTCAATACACAATTTGATTAATGTTTTGACCATGAACACAACCATAAATCAAAACAACTATTTGATACTATTTGTGGTTCTATTTCATATTCATGTTCAATATTTAATTCGGCTAATATTAATTGGAGGGGGGCCGAATTCCCCGTTGCTCTAAAAAACGATACATTTCTTGTTTAATTGCTTTAATGCGACGAATTTTTCGTATTAAATTCATAAATTGTTCTGATTTTAACAATTCACTGAATTCGTCATGTTTACTATGTAAATAATCTTTTGTTAGCATATATTCTTTAATTTGTGTTGATAGTTCTTCCATATCCTTCGCTTGTTCTACAATCGTTTCTTGATAAATACGCATGAAACTTTCTACATAACGAATATGATGATTACTATTTGAACTTTCCAATTCTTCATTTGTTATGTCTAATTTTTTAAGTTCTTCACGAACTGATTCAATATATTTTTCAATTTCATCTCTATCGTATTCTGATATTTCTTGTTTGATTTGTTCAGGGGTTTCGTTCAATTCTACTTCAACGTTTTCTGTTAATTCGCTCATTTGTATATAATAATTATAAATTAATAAATACTCATATTTTAATGATTATTTATTTTCGAATATAACATATAATAACTCGTAAAATTGATTTGCGTTTCATTTTTTATATTTTGTATCATAATACAATATAAATCATGGCTGCTCTACGTTCCATGTATTCTATTCCGTCTATACACGTGCCAACCTTTTCATCAACCTTTAATTCATTGATGAAAAATGGTAAAACATTTTCCTATTTAGGATATATTAAAAATACTTCTCATTATATTAATGAACATAATGAAGTTTTTTCAAAAATGCCAAACGGAAATTTGGAATATGTTGCAGATTGGTTAGATGAACATAAAATGCTTTGGACAGATTATCCGATTACGTATCGTTTAGTTTCTTTAAAAGAACAAAATTATTTTTATGATGTAAAGCATAAAGACGCCTATTATTATGATAAAGATATGCAGCTTGTAATACCTGCCGGATTTTATGATAAAACAAATAATGTATTTATTCACCCGTTTATTTAATCCAATTCATAACGCATTTATTTCCTTTTATTCTTCATTTTTTCAATATTTTTATGTATACGTTGAATGAGTTTTTTTGTTGGTTGTTTAAAATCTTCAGTTTTTGGCATGTTTTTATACGTGTGATAACACATGGCACAATCCAATGTATAATAAGAAATTGGTTCTTTCTCTTTGTCGATCAGACCCATTGCGCATAAAATAACATTGGTTTTATGATGAGATTGTTCCAAAATTCCATCCATAATTTTAATAAATATTTCATCTTCAAATGGGTTATTTGTTGTTTTGTATTCTTCCATAGTGATGTATAAACAAATCTATTTATATTATATAAAAATTGATTCTTCTCATTATATAATAGACTACGTTTAACATCATTTATAATGAAACTATTATGCTACAAAGATTCTTATATAAAAAGGCCAAATATTGTTGTTCAAACAATGCTATATGTAGTTATAGTATGTTTGATTAGGTCTCGGCCAATTCATGGTATTCAAATGGAACGTATTTATGAAAACGATTTGAAAACTGTGAAACATATTAATTATTATGTAAAAGTGAATCAACCATTTATACAATCTTTAATAAATGTTGGGTTTTATCCCGTTACACTTCCCAATGAATCGGAATTATTTTAATCCAATGTAAAAAAAGAATAATTTTATATTTATGAAACAATAGATAAATATAAAATAACATAGAGAAATATGCAAATACAAATACATAATGTTTTTAGTACTTTTGAATGCGTAATTTGTTGTGATTCTTCTTGTAAACCACCTACAAAATATAAATGTACTCAATGTAATCAACAAATATGTGATGATTGTTACGAAACTCATATTCTTACAAGTAATACATGTGTATTTTGTAGACATGAACTAAATATAAAAAAGACAATTTCATTAACTCGTTTTCAACAATATCGTCTTTATTATTATAAAGGTTTAATAAAACTAACCGTTATTATCCTTATATGGTATATATTTTTGTTAACTTATTTGTTTATTTTTTCAAAGGTAAACTGTAAAAAATAAAGATGTATTAACTTATTTTCTTGTTGTTTTTTTTGTGTTGCGATTGTGTTTTCGTAACTTTTTCTTTCGTTTTTTTGTATTTCGTTTTCTACCTCCGGATGCTTTGCCAGTATGATTTATGGGTACATTGAATTGAAAACGCTTATTCAAATTTAAATTGGGTTTGAGTTCGTGTTGTTTTGACCAGGGGTCTTTTTGGAGTTCGTGATTCTTGGCTGTATTTACTTGCTTGGCTGTATTTACTTGCTTGGCTGTATTTACTTGGGGAATTTTTTCACTATTATCATGATTTTGAGTTATAGAATTTCGTAGATTATACATTTCTGAAAATCCATATGATGAATAGATTTGATAATCTTTCATATTGTAAATATATTTTTGAATAATTTTAATTTGTTCTTTTTTGGTAACAATATTAAAATTATCTATTTGTGTTAAAAATGCAGTGAGGTCTATATCTTTTATATCATCAACGAATTCGGTGAAAAAATCTTCATGTGTATTACTTGGAGGTTCATCAGATTCAGAAAAAAATTGGGTTATGTCATAGTTTGGATCCACATATATAATAATATGTAAAATACCCAAATATATTTCTTTATAAATAGGTTCTGTTTTGGTTTTTGCCAAATGATATAATATTTCTTTAATCGTATTAATATCTTCATGAAGTAACATGAAAATAAAATGATGTAGTTCCCAATCTTTTACAAATTTATAATAACATGATTTTCCATCATCATAATAATACATTGCGCTTTCTTCATCATCTAATAAAACTAACATTTCATATTTCCGTAATATATTTAATAGTTTTTCCATAATATCGGGTTGTGTATTAATATTTATATTGGACCCACCCTTTTTACCACCATTATGTTTACCATGTTCAATACAATAATTTTTTATTGCCTTGACGGTCGCCGGGCCAATACCATTCAAATCTTTGGCTTCTTCTAAATTTAAGTTTTTACACATATTATCAATAGTTCTGTATTTACGATACAATGTCTTTCGTCTAGATTCGATTAGAATACGAGGATAATTGCCCCTTAGTTCCAGTAGCTCCTTATTAAAATCAGAATTTAGAAATATTAAATACTCATCTTCCTGCTCCTCCAACGCTTTCTGCGTCACATTTATTAAATCGGTCTCCTCCGCGGTTCTCGGAGCCGCGTCCGCCGCCGTCAAGGACCTCACCCTATCCCTCGCACCATCGTTCGCATCATCGTTCGGACCATCATTGACGAATGCCTCTTCCCCGGCTCTGTTGTTCGCCGTTGTCAAGGACCTCACGCTGTCCGTCGTTGCCTTTAACGCAGCAGATAATAACCATCCAACTACTGCTACAGAATTTCTAGCAACTGTTCCTGTTACACTTATCGTTCCGGTGACTAGTGTATGTGCGAAATGATAAAAAACGCTTTCCACTTGCTGCCGCGAAGCTCCGTTTTCTACTTCTTGTTCTGCTTGTATCTCTAACTCTACTATATTACGCGTTAATATAGTTATTTGTTCCATTGTTTCAATTGTATATTTAGTTATTGTTATTTCATCCTCTTCAAAACTTATAGTTAGAACGACATTTTCATCTAATTTAAGAATACATCTTAATCTTTCGTTCTTAATATCATCTATTAATGTCTGTATTCTGTCCTCACTAATTAAAACATTCAATAAATCACGCCCGAAATAATAATATATTGCCCGTTCGGTTAATACGTTATTATGGTCGTTGTTATTAAATTCTAATGATGAATTGTTAATATTTTCATCTATACTCACACCGGTACTTAACGCGCAACATATACCATTATTATATTTATATGATGTTATAATATTTTCTTTAATCTTATAATATAGACATTCATTTGTACGAAACTTATTGAAGACCTTTATATTTGTTAAATTTCTTACTTCTTTTCCTTTTTTTGAGGAAATAAATATAAAATAATGTATAATGATTTTAAATATTTTAATTGGATCTGAATTAATGCGTTCGTTAAATTCTTGATTAATAATTCCACGATTAGTATCAGGCTTTTTGTGCAATTGTTTATACTTAACGTCGTTCTTTTCTTCTTGCGTTGCTTCTTTGTATCCTCCGTTCATAGGAGAACGATAACTTGATGCTGGATAAGCTTTTTTTGCATTTTCAATTGAATCATTTTTAGGCGGAATGTGAACTAAATAGTTTTTCCCCGTATCGAGTATACAAGCAATGTTTTTATAGTTTTCACATGCCGCAACAAATAACATTCGGTCAATTGTAAGTAAAACTAATGGATTTGTTTGATCAAGTGTTAATACTTCATTTCCTGCTTCATTTCCTGCTTCATTTCCTGATGAATTTGTAACCTCGACTCCTGTATTACCTGATAAAATATAACGACATACTTCGGCCATAAGTTCATCACTATATCTTTTAGATGAAAGAGCAGATGTATATGTATTTATTAATTTTGGTGGAAGATTCAGATTTTCTGGTTTATTATATATCTCATTATAATAATCTTGTGCCGTGTTGTATTGATTCGAAAATAGCGACATTCTAATTTCATTTTGCTGAGCTAGATCTTTCTGAGCTTTAAGTATAGATTTCTTTACATTAGAAATTGAATTTGGATGTTTAATCGTAGAATTTAGGATTGCACGAATTGTCTTCGTGGGTTCATCCGAACCTGATACATTATTTTCAAGTCTATAACCAATATAAGGTCTTGAACTATCTATATCCCCATTAAAAAAAATGGGGGTTAGTTGTATATTGTACATACCTTCAACTTGACTAGGGGTATATGTTCGAATATTTGGAGTAGTTTCATAATAATACTCATTTCCAAATCGTTTTCTAATCGCATCTGTATGCGTTTTATAGTTTAATTTTCCAGCGGGGTCAAAAACGGATTCTCTTGTCAATATATAACGCCATCGAGATGTTGTATCACCCAATAAATTTTTGAAGAACTGTTTTTGAGTATCAACGATTAAGTTTACTTTACGTTCCGCGCCCATCCAGCCTCTGGCTTCTAAAGAATTATATATTCCATTTAAATTATTTAACGAAAACTCAAATATATTTCCGTTTTTATTATAATTCAAAAAGTCGTTTTCTAAATCAGGATTACAAGATGGTACTTTAAAATTTCTAGAACAGAATTGTCCACAGTTTTCAGAAATATTACGAAGAGTATCATATGAATTAAGATTATCATATGAATTAAAACAATTTCTTAGCATAATCGTAAAAATAAGTCTATGGAGACTTTCCCCATTATCATTTCTTGAATAATGAACAACATCACTCATTAATGTTTTGAAATCATGAATCGTATCAAATAATGATCGATATCTTGAATACATCATTTGTTTATTAATAGCACCACCAAGTTGTTTAATCTTTTTACGATGTTTTTGCGTTTTATTTTTTTTTTTATATTTATTTAATTTATTACGTCTTATCATTTATATACTAAATATAATATAAATTAAGAAATTATTGGTTTAAATCCTAATTCTAAAAAATAATCATGTTTTTTTTGCGCATCTTTGTATCCATTATTGAAACATGTATGATGATATGAATCATCAAATAAATAACCAAAATTAATGATGCTTGTTAGATAATAATAAAAATGAAAATCCCATATTCGAATTGCTACCCAGTTTTCATTTGTTGGTTTATAATGGAAATAAGAGGATAAATATCCATCAATATATTTTTCATTGTTGTAAATCGTATATGGTCGTCCAAATAAAAAAGGGATATATTGTGATGATTTTATACTATTAAACATCTCATTATAATTATTGAATTTAGATACGGTATGATTATGTAAATATGGATATACTTTTGTCATACTAATATACATTTTTGTATTCATATGTTGTAAATCGCATATACTCTTGTATAATTTATATAATGCCCGTTTACATATGTCAAAAACAGAATTATACTTGTTTTGATTACTTGAATTAAATATTTCTAATATAAATTGATTGAAAAAATCATCGGCTTTAATTTGATTTGATAAAATAAATGCACAATGACAACCGCCCGATATACCGCAAAATTTATAATCTTGTAAATAAAATGTTTGTTGCATGTATTTGACAATTCCCAATTGATATGCAAAGTTTACTCCTGTTTCCCAAAAAATAATTCCATCTATTTTTTGGGAAATAGGACGACGTTTACATTTGTATAAAACAAGGGTTCCCATACAAAAAAAAATAAATCCTTTCATTGTCATTATATATAAAGTATTTTTAAACAGTTCATATTGATATATTTAATTCATGTTTAAACATATCAACTAAATTTGGTATTTCTTCCATTTTATTGTAAATTTTTATGCGAATAGAGGGGTTAAATACACTTAAACTACATGACATTTTATCTTTTTTACCACCAAAATCATCAATATTTTTATATATTTTTACTTGTATAGAATTATTATATTTAAAACAAATCGTAGGACCATGATGTGTGTCTTTTTTTTCACAATCACTAAATAATTCGATGCTATTTATAATAGTTATAATATCATCCATATTTTGTAATTATGATAGAATTGTATGTATTTATTTCAATTTTATACAACAATAAACGATGGTTGCATGGCAATACCACAAACACCATTGTCATTTGTGGATGATGTTTTTGCAATACGAATGTACCCATTTTCTCCCCAACTAGAACCCCAACTATTTTTAACAATCCAATAATCTTGGTTATTTTCGGTACCATATCCTACGACAAGTACTCCATGGTCAAGAGTTGTACCACATTTCGACGAATCCAACACACCGCCTTTGTAAAATTGGAATACAGTAGTATCCGCTTCAATTGCCACAGATACTGGATTCATATAAACAGCTTCTTCGAGTGCAACTTCATTGTTACTTGGAACATCAACACATGACGAAAAATAGGCAAGTTTATTACAGTTTAATTCGCTGTCAGAACATGAATCCGTTTCCGCAACATACGGAACGTCAGTTTCCAAACACATTCCGTTGTCTATTGCGTAATCAAATGCGTGATCCATTTCTCCACCGTTACATCCAAAATTAATGTATCGTGTAGAACAATCTACTAATTGTTGTTCAGACAAACTAATTAGTTGTCCCGTAGAAACAAACCATGCTCCTTCCATTGCACCAGTTGCGGAAAAACTCCAACAACTTCCACATTGACCCTGATCCTTTACAGGCGTAACGCCACCTTGGTTTCGCCAATCCCATGATGATGGAGTACTTGTTGAATTATTGTAAGTATAAGCTTCACAGCTTTTTGTTCTTGTATACTTTGTCAAAGTTGTCTTTTGGAAACCTTTCATTGCTCCGTGAAATTCATCATGAGTTAAATCTCCATAAGTATTCATGTCAAACTCAATGCTTGGGTGATATTCTTTGAGCATATTGATTTTATGTACATTTTTTTCATAAACTTGCTTTTTAATATTGTATATTTCTTCGGTTTCATATTGTTTGTTATATGTTTGAACAAATGTTTCAAAATCACTATTTTGTCCACACGATATATGTAGAGTAGATGAAAAAAGAAGACATATTGAGAAGAATCGCATATTATATATATATACAATATTTTTTACTTATATCCTTTTACACTATGTTTAAAACATAAAACTTTCAGGATTAAATATTAAATACACCATAAATAATCCAAATATATTTTTAGATATAAGATCTAATATGTTATAGCATATATTTTTATTCATATTGGATAAAATGTGTGAAAATCCATACATAGACCAAATGAATGTAATAATATAAAATACAACTTTACCAGATGACGAATGTTTCGCAAAATATTCAAATAAAAAGTAAAAATTTAAAATAAAAAACAAAAAGCCAATCGTAAAACTATAAAATTTGGGAATTATTTTTTTTTCTCCCATAAATCCAAATAATAACATTGCATTATTAAATATAATTAATGGTATAATATATTTTTTATTATTGGAAATGATTTGTTTAATATTGTCATTAGAAGATTCTGCTATCGCGTAAGGTGATGATGTATTTTTACTTTTTTCTTCTCTTTTCTTAAAAAAAATAAAAAGTAAAGACAATGATACCATTAAAGCATTTGTGGTTAATACCCAATCAATATAACGTTTTGTCATAATTTTATCTAAATTTTTTAAATTTGTTCCAATCCATAAATATACCATAAATTCAATTAAAGAAACCCATAATTCAATATGAAGGGCATATTTTAATGATATAAATAAAGGAGATACGTACAAAAATATACCATAAAATTGTATTAAAAATGTAATAAATTGTACACACAATGATAAATAATATGATATTATAAAATTATTCATATTTATATTATTGAAACATAATTTATTTATATTTTACATTTTACTCGGTTATAGTGAGATAAAAAATTGATTTAATGATTACTTTATAAATTGTATATTAAAATATGGAACCAATCAAATCTAAACGTGTAGAATATCGATTTGATCATGATGAATATGCGTATTCGAAAGAAGAATTTCTCTCTTATTACGGTGGTTTAAATGAATGGGACAGTGCCGAATATAGTCATACTTGGTATCCAAAAAATATGTTAAAAAAGAATAAAAAAATAATGAAACATATAAAAAAAGATAAAAAATACATGAATGCTATATACGACAAAATACAAGACTTGTGTGAAGAAATGGATAGTCTTGCGGAAGATGTCAAAGAAATTCAACAAAATTGGAACAATCAAATCGATGAAAAACTAGAATATATATATCAAATACAAAATTCAATTGACGAACATCTTTGTAATCTTAGAATAAAAAATGAAAATGAATAATAAATAACTTTATTATGATAATACTATAATATGATATAGTTATAATGAACGAAGAACCTCAATCCGGATTTAAGTCTACCTTTAACTCATTGTTTCATTTTGATTCAAATCATACAGAAAATACCAGTGATTTCTATTATATTTTTATGAAATATCTTCGCCTATTTTTTTATTTTTTTATACTTTGTTTATTATTGTATGTTATGTACATCTTTTTGATTTCACCATTTATATTTAAAGCAAAGAATATATCCAATGATTAGAATAAACATGGTAATATTTTATCATAAAAACATACTCCATTTGAATCCCAATGAACTTGTATAGGAATAATTTCAACTCCATGATCATGGGCATTTTTGATTGCTTCTTTGTATTGAATATCCAAATTGGATGCTTGAAATGCAACACAATCCGGTCGCTGAATGACAAATATCAACACACAACGAATATTTGGATCTTTTTCTTTCAAACATTGAAGTTCACAAACATGTTTTAGAGCTCGTGGGCTTACGGTATCACTTTTTTTTTTGCGATAGCCATCTGGAAAATAAGCTATTTTAGAAAATACGTCATTTGAACTATAATCTTTTGTTTTTCTTTCTGTTTGAGTTATATCTTCATAATCTCCACATGGTACGCTTTTTACTTCAATAATCGTTTGATTTCCATTTTTGTCTTTACATAGGAAATCAAACCTCGAATTTAAAAAAGTTTTTTCTTTTTGTATACATGAAAGGTTTTCCAATGAATCAATACAACCAAGAGTCAAACACGAATGAATAATTCGCTCGGCGCTTTTGGGGTGCATTCCAATCAAATAGGTTATTTCTTTTTCTACAACATGAGCCAAATGAATAACGTGTGTACATAATTTTGGATTTGGGTGAATTGTTAAATAAACATCTTTGTCTTTATCTGCGTATCCACAGCATCCTAATGCTGGCGCATGAGCAATAATCGGTACAATTTCGTTATCCAATAATACATCAGCTACGTATGGCGAACGACAATGAGCCGAAGGGCGTTTTATGATTTTGCCTTTGGTTAATGGGCCAATTTGGTATACTTTCATTTTAAATTGATAGTGCAAATTTACATAGAAACAAGTTCAATTTTATTTAGCTTGACGTGTTATTGTTTAAAAAATATAATTTTTAAATAAATAACTAAAATGAATCATTGATTTTGCTCGTTCTTCAATATGACCTATGTTTAAATTTAGTTCTGTTAAATCAACTGACATCAGTTTTTTGCTCATCATTTTATCTACAATATTTTTACAAGCTTCTAATTGAAGCCCATTTTCTACTGATGTTCCAGTTGATGGCAAAACGGATGGATCTAATACATCTACATCAAAAGAAAAATGAACAGGATCATTACCAATAAAAGAAGATATTTTTTCCCATCCGTTATTATTATAATGATCGTGTAGTTCATCTATGGTAACTATTTTCATTTTGTATTTTTCTATAATATTTTGCTCAAATGGATCAATATCCCTGATACCTATGTATAAGATATTTGTTGGATGAATATGCTTTTTCATAAATCTCAGCGAAGTATTTTTTTCGATTCCGGTCAAAATACTGAGAGGCATACCATGAAAATTTTTGGATGTTGATTCATTGTATGTATTAATATCTGCGTGCGCATCCATCCAAATCAATTTCAAATTTGGATATCTACGAATTGAATCAGCGACCGTTGCGATGCTCATGGAATGATCTCCGCCAATATTTACTCTCGGACCATCGATAAAAAGATTTTTTTGGTATAAATTATATAAATTAGTGTTTAAGTCGCGATTGACAGGCGACTCGAATATTTTGCTATGCGGATGTAATAATGATTTTACAAAATAAGGTGTTTTATCTACACCTGGCCTTCGTTGACCTGCCCGGTGAGGAAATAATACAACATTACGAAACATATATATTATATTTAATATATTTTTATATATTGTTTATATGCAATATTCCCAATTTATTCATCAGTTTGAGACGCTGTACCTGATTAAAATATAATACATATTTTTTTAAATAATTTATGAATTGTCGAATAGAAGAGCTATCGTACATTTCATTATGATTCATTTTTAATTTGCTTTCAATTCGAATGAGTTGAATTGTACTTGTAAAATAATTAACAACGTGAATCGAAGGTATAGAATCATATATAGAATGGAACATATCCATATTTGTAGATATATTCAATAAATTCATAAGTATTTTTTGAATCTTATTCCAAGTAAATGTAAACGTAGATAAATCGTTTTTAATATCATACGAAATCATAGGCTGAGCCATAAATAAAATAGTATACGCAAGTTGTTTTTCTTTTAGAACCAACAATAAGTAATTGTATACTTCTTGTTGCGTCATGTATATTTTAATTATTATATGAATTTATCTTTATATTTGGTATAATGACTCTGTATATAATATAAAGAATAATAAATAATTATTGTAATGGTACATCATGATATAATTGGATATATTGGTTGTGCGTTTTTATTTGTGAGTTTTATACCTCAAACCTATAAACTTATTCAACAAAATGAAAATATTCAACAAGTATCAAATATATTCATATTTTTTATTTTATGTGCTTCATTTTTCATGGGAATATATGCTTATGAGATAAAAGCGTATCCAGTTTTGATTGCAAATATAAGCGTATTTTTAAATAATATAATTATTTTATGTATATATTTATTTAAAAAAAATAAAGCTAATATAGAAGAAAAGGATAATGGAATATTGGTATGACCCCAATCACACAGGAGCATTGCGTATTATAGATGTTAAGCGAAAGTTGATTTTTGGTTCGGATCCAAATGAACCTTATTGGGACGTAAGCTATGAAAAGATTCAAAAAGGAAAAATTCTTGTCAATTTTGAAAATAAAAATACTCATCATGGAAAAAAATTACTTATTGCAAATTACGAAGATCGCAATATGACATTACATTGGGAAGATGGAAACAAATGGCGACGAATGAAACAAGACCCTCGTATATTATTGTCAGTAGTAAAACATTAAAATTGCACATATTTGAATAAAATTGATTTATATAAACAATAAATCATCATTATATACAATTGAATGAGTCATAATGATGATTTGTTAACATTTACAAAATGCGATGTATTTACGCCAGACCAAATCGCAAAACAAATGGCGTCTTTTTTGAAAAAAACGGGAAATCTTTTAGAACCGTCTGTTGGTTGTGGTCATTTATTAAAACATGTTTCGGTTGATGAATATGATCAAGTGGATATGTATGAGTTGAAAAAAGATTATTCGAATTCAATAACAGTAAAAAACAATATGACATTGTATTGTGAAGATTTTCTCAAACAACAAATTGTCACTACATATGATAATATTATTATGAATCCTCCTTATATTCGTACCCAAGATTTATCCGAAACCTACCGAACATTTTTGAAAACACAATTTCATTTGTTATCCGGAGGATTAGTTGATATATATTATGCGTTTTTGATTAAAGGGTTACATTTGTTGAAACCAGATGGGGTGATGGTTGCGATTATTCCAAATTCTTATTTGTATAATAAATCTGCGCTTGATTTAAGACAATATTTATTTGAACATGAATATGTTCAGGAAATCATAGACTTTGAAGAGAAGAAGGTATTTGAGAATACGTCAGTGTATTGCTGTATTACAATATTTACAAAAACCAAAAAATCCCAACTGTTATACAACAAACGACCTATATCCTATGAAATGATTAAAAAGAAATATTCGCTTTTCAACTTTCATGACACGGATAAAAAAACATTGAAAGATATTTGTTCTATACGCAACGGTATTGCAACATTGAGGGACAAAGTATTTATTCACAGTGAAAAAAAGTTCGATGAACCATGTTGGAAACAAATTACGTCGGGTCGCGATGTGATGTATATTATTTACCCATATGAAAATGGAAAAATAATAGATGAAACACGATTTCAAAATAATAATCCAAATACATATCTATATTTATGTAGTCAAAAAGAAGAGTTAAGTAAAAGAGATAAAGGTAAAAAAAAATATCCAGCATGGTATGCATATGGTCGATCACAATCTATTCGGTATAGTTCCAGTAATTGTATATATATTCCATGTTTTATTGACCCCGACGATTTAGAAACAAATATATACGTATATAAAAATATTTTACATAAAAGTTGTTTATGTATAGAACCCAAAGACGAAACACAAATCGGTTTAATCAAAGAATGTATCCTAAAACATAAAGAGTTTATTACAATGAATAGTTCCAAACGTTCAGCCGGTTGGATTAATTTAAGTAGTCGTATTTTGTATGATGTTCCTGTTTATTGATAATAATGCTTCTTCAATGCCTGATTTACAATGTTTTTCCAAGAATAAATGATTACCATAATCATTCATATTTCCCGAAAATACTTGTTTTTTGGTTTCGTCGAATAATTTTTTTTTCCGAAAGTATGATGGATTTACCCAAAATTCATTGATACACATCTTAAAAACTCTTTTGAATCCATTATTCAATAATATTTCACGACAAGCATTATTTTTAGTTTGATTATGATTATCCATTTCAATACATATAATATAGAATGATACTTTATTCCAATCAATTGATTTTAATACATCTAGTTCTCCACCTTCCACGTCTAAACTGAAAAAATCAACATATGTTATTTGATTTTCATTTAAAATGTCGCTTAATTTTCGTGATTCGACAACTCTTTCGATACTATTTTTATGCCAATGATTTAAAAATGATTCACTCATTGTTTCTTTGAGTCCGGATACTGGTCCATTTTTACTGATAATCATTTTTTTAGGTTCATTATCATTTGAAATAACATTTTTGTAGCACTTACAATCTTTTCTATTTTTAATTAACATGTCATACATTTCAGCGACTGGTTCTATTAAAATTCCTGTGAAACTAAATTGTTGTTGAAAAAATAATGTATTTGAATAACGAACACCATCACACGCACCCATTTCTATAAACACACCATCATCGCATTGTTTGTTTATATAATTTAAAAAAATAAATAAATCTTCTCCTTGTTGACTAAAAAAGTTCATAATGTCCCTTCTCTCTTCACCTATCCAGTCACATGGCAAGAACGCCCTCGGATTGACTTGATCCCCTTTATCACCAAGCCGTGCGTCGGCAGCACTTTGCGCCTCACCCTCTACAAAACGCCCTGGGATTATCCCGGAGCGAGGGCGTAGAAGCACTGTGACGCCAACGATCGCTGCGACGACGAGGAGCAAAAGAAATATAAGAATTTTCGCCCGACGTTTCGAGTGCATGCTGTATAATTATATGTTTTTTATTATTTAAATTGAATTTTCGAAAGTTACTGTTAAGATTCATTCAAATGTTGTTGACAATAGATCAATAATTGTTGTGAAGACATTTTCAACAATTGTCGAATCCCTATCATTGTTGTTTTTACAAATTCAACCGGTCGATTTGCCTTTGAATAAAATGTGAATTGGATTAATAAATAGTCCATAAAATCAATGAATTCATTTTTGTATTTATACGATTTAATCTGTAAAGCAACTTGTTGTGACCGTTCTATATTTTGTATATCAAAATCATTCAAATTTTGTGTTTTTTCTTTCGACGGTTTTGTTGAAAATTCGCACCGACATAAAGGACATGTATTTGTTAAACGACCATGCTGAATAATACAATCTAAACAAAATGTATGATTACATGAAAGAACAGCACGTCCATTTGTAATGGGTTCAAAACAAATCGGACATTCGTTTACGCTTGTTGTAGAGTTGGTTTCGTCGGAAATGATTTGTTGTAAGGTTTTCTTATTTATGAAAGAGCGCATATCAGGGATTCCGGTTTTGGTTTTAGGATAATTTGTTATGTTATGTGTTTTATAATAGTCTAATAACAAATTACTAGATGTTAATGAGCTCATTATGATTTGGTAATCATGGTTAACGTATTTTGGATGGATTCAATTTTTTATACATGAAATTGAAAATATAGAGATAATATATATATGTGTTTTAGTTTTGAAATTAGTTTAGGTACATTTATTACATCTTGGAGTATATCATTATATTTATTAACAAAAAAACTCACAACCATACAAAAACAAAGTGTTATATTTTTAATGATATTTTCGTCTATGCAATTACTAGATGCTATTTTATGGTATAATAAAATGAAAAAGAATACAATCAATTATATTATAACTTCCTTTTTTATACCCTTTTTTTTATGCGCGCAAGTTTATTACAATATAATCATAAGAAATAAATTTAATAATCTTTTAACTATGGTTATGTTATTGGTATTAACAATATATATATTTATAAAATTCAATGGATATTCCGTTGCATTATGTAACAATAAATTTTCTTCTCCTATTTGGGGTAATCATGAAATAAAAATTGTGGAGTTTGTTGCTTTTGCTATATTGATTTGTTATCCAAACTGGAAATTTATCTTTATGGTTTGTTTTTTATTATTACCCATAATATATTTCTATGTAGGGGGAGCATATGGTTCATTGTGGTGTGCGGTTGCAAATGTGATAGCAATTTATTATTTAATTACTTATTAATATGATGTTACATTATAACATGCATGTAATTTGTTGATGCGTCGGTATTTTCTCCAAAAAAAGTATCAAGTATCTTTGGTTGTTCTTGAATTTCTGAATTATTTTGTCCTTGCTCTTTTTTCATTGTATCTATGAGTCCACGTAATCGTATGATTTCTTGGCGTAATTCATTTATTCCGAGATGTTCACCATATAGCTTTCGTATTTGTACAGAAGGATCTTCCATATTTGATATTTAATAGTAGAATGTATTGTTTCAATCGCATAGGTTTCAATTTTATTTATTTGATGATTTAAATAAAATTGAATTCATTCAAAATATATTTTTCATTTAGGTATACTATATAATGTCATCTGCTCCAATTCCACTAATTTTCATTGAAGGTGGGATTGGTTGTGGGAAATCTACATTGGTGCGTCATATGCAATGTTATTGTGAAAAAAACAATTTGAAATTTTTAACAATTCAAGAACCCGTTGACGTATGGTCTACTATAAAAAATAAAGATGGTAAAACAATGATTGAATCCTTTTACGAAGATCAAACGAAACATGCGTTTGCGTTTCAAATGATGGCGTATATTTCAAGACTACAAAGACTACAAGAAGCATGTGAAAACGCAAAAGGAAATTATGATTTAATTGTTTGCGAACGAAGTTTAGACACGGATAAACATGTGTTTTGTAAAATGTTGTATGATGAAGGGAAAATCGATACTTATGGATTTCAAATATACAATAAATGGTTTGAACATTTTCAGTCTTTTGCGGAACATAAAAAGTTTGTGTATTTGAAAACCGATTATACGAAATGCGCACAACGAGTTCAGAAAAGGCAACGTCCAGGAGAGTCTGAAATATCAATTGATTATTTGAAAATGAATAACGAGTACCATGATCAATGGTTATTGCAACAACAAGATGTTATTATTTTGGATGGAAATCAAGATTGTACAAATATTCCAAATTTATTGGATACATTTTGTAAACAAATTATCGATCAAGTTTCACAACTAGAATTATAATGGCTCTCCCATAATGAATTTGATTCTAACATAATTATATAAATCAAGTTTGGATACATTTTTTAAAAAATGTCTAGTCTCCAATCTCGGGTAAAAACTATAAATTTTTATAATTAACCATTCTACTCTTTCTTTGATGATATCGTCGTGATTTTTAGAAAAAGAGGTTAATTCTAATACTCCATGCATATTCACATAAAATATATTAATATTTTTTTATATAGGAAATATAAATCGCCATATGATACTTTCTGAATTTATTTATGGAGGTATGGACGGAGTTATTACAACCGCTGCGATTATTGCTGGAATCATAGGAGCAAATATATCCACAAAATATGCATTAATTCTTGGTTTGGCAAATTTATGCGCAGATGGATTTTCAATGGCAATATCGAATTATAACAGTTTAAAAGATTTAGTTCATGAAAAAAAATCATCACCTTTATTCAAAGCATGTATAACAGGATTGTCTTTTGTATTGATGGGTGCGATTCCCTTAATTCCTTTTTCGTTTATACAAATGTCAAATGAAGAAAAAATGAAATATATGTTGATTGTGTTTTCTTTCTTATCTTTTGCTATCATTGGAGCGATTAAAGGAATGTATACTAAAAAGTATTTGAAAAGTTTTCTGGAAGTTGTATTGATTGGTTCTATTGGTGTATATATTAGTTTTTATGTAGCAAGAACATTGAAAGTAAGATATATTATGAACTAAAATAGTTATGATTTTTCATGTGTTGTTTCTTTTTCTTTTTCTTTCAGAATAGATTCAATCATTTTGGTTTGATAGTCACATGTTCCGCAATGATCAACATTGTTGTAATAATTTGTCATGGAAACCGATGTATTTGATTTGTCGATGGACCATCTTCCCAAAGGTTTTGGGGTTTCGCGAATCCATGGAGCAAATGGATTGGTACTCGTAATTCGGCTTGTTTTATCATTTGGAATTTTACGAATCCATGGAGAGAATGGATTCGCAGTTGTAATTAGTTTTTGAATAAGTGGACGATACATTTTATAATTCAATCATAAAATATAACTTTAATTCAATTTTAGTGATTTATATATATATGGAGTCAGAAGGAATCGAACCAACTACCTCCTGTAAGCATAACAGGTGCTCTACCAATTGAGCTATGACCCCTTTGTGAATTGATGTGCTCCTGACAGGGCTCGAACCTGTGACTTCCGGCTCATAAGACCAGCACTCTAACCAACTGAGTTACAGGAGCTTTACAGTGTATATAACATATTTGTCTTTATATTCATTTTTAATATAACTTATTCTGTTTCTTCGTTTTCCCAAACGACCTGAACAGGCGTTTCCCATTCAACATATGGTATTGCTTTGCTTGTTGGTTTTTCAAGAGCCAATACATTGTTTAATGCTTGTTTTCTTCTATGTAATGGAAACATTTTTTTGCTCAGTTTTCTAGAATAAAATTTCCAAGCCCATTCAAATTTTAATGCTTCTGACCAAGATGGAAATCCTTTTACATGGCATATTCGCGTCCATTTTTCCCCTTTGTTTACTTTCATTGAAGTTGCGCGTGCACCGCCTTTAATTTCGCCATTATGTTGTCTTAAACGATGGTTTAAATCAATGGTTGCGCCAATATACGTTGTATGACTCGTAGACTGTAATAAATAAACATAATATTCTTTCATGTTATAATGTAGTTATGTATATTTATTTTTCAAGTTGATTATAATATATGTTCTTTTACTATATCATGAAATGGGGTATTTGTTTTTTGGTATTGTCTAGTGTAAGTTCATTTTCAATACCACGTCGTCAGTTGTTAGGAGGAGCGATTGGTTCTTCAACTTTTATTGATATTACGCAAGCAAAAAACACATTAAATGATGGTGAAAGACAACCTGATGAATTAGGTATATTACAAGAATCAAATAATGAACTATTTTTTTACGGACCCATGAATCAGCGAAGTTGTTTTGAATTAAAACGTTTATTAAGTGATTTAAATATTAAAATGTTGACACTTCATCATCAATATAAAATAGAACCACCACCTATTCATTTACATATTCAAAGTCAAGGAGGAAGTTTATATCATACATTATACTTAATGGATTTAATCGAAAATATGGAAACCGATGTTTATACTTATGTGGATGGGTTTGCAGCTAGTGCTGCAACATTAGTCAGCGTAGTTGGAAAAAAAAGATTTATGACAAAACGTTCTTTGATGTTAATTCATCAATTATCAGGGTCTGATAGTGGGAAATTTAACGAATTACAAGATCAAATGAGCAACATGAATATTTTAATGTCATTGATTGTAAACACATATTTGAACCATACAAAAATCGACCGTAAAAGATTGACTCAACTATTAGATAAAGATTTATGGTTGGATTCTGAAACATGTTTGAAATATGGATTAGTAGATGAAATCATTTAATTATAAAATAATATTCATTATTTACATATATGTGTGAATATTATTTTAGAAACATAAACAGTCAAAAACCTAATTTTTTAACTTTTTACAGTAAAGGAATGATTCGGCAAATATTAAATGAACATAATTATGTAGGAACATCAAATATAGAAGAATATTTAAGTTTGTTTTTAGATAGCATTATTAAAAAACACAATAGTAAAAAAGATTTATTTGGAGAGGATACAATAGAACAAATCACAAATGATTTACATTCTAGTATTGAGAAAAAAGAAGATAGTTTAATTAAAACCGCATTGTATGAAATGTATAATAATAAAGAAGATATGTTTGTTGGTATGGATAATAATAATAATCAACAAGAAAATAATAATGTTGTAAACGAATTCGATAATAATAATGACGAGGAAGAAGCAAATAATGAAGAAACATCAAAGAAGTGTCGTAATACAAAAATAATTGGTCAAAAAAAATTTGTATTTGTTTATGATAGAATTAAAGAAATTTGTCAAGAAATATCTACCGATGAAAATAATCATTACAAAGCACCTTGTTTTGAAAGTAAAGATTCATTTGTTTTTAAACAAGATATTATTAATAATTTAATAAATGGAATTACGTCAAATGACACTGATAAATATAATGAGATTTACGAATTATTATTTATAAAAGGAGAACAACCTGGTGAAACATTGGTTACTTTTATGAATGATGAAAATGATATCATGTTGAAGATGTTAATTTCGCTACAAACGCCATTTGATGAATTATCTATAAATGTGAAAAAATCTTACATTTATATCATAATGATTCTTTATTTATTAAATCAAAAATTACTACATTATACTCCCACAAGAAAAATTACAAATATGGATACATTGAAAAATAAAAACGATATGATTCTGATACCAGGTTTTCATCAAATTGGACATATTGAATTGATTACAGCCATGATACAAATATTTAATTTATTAAAATTGGTTCATGAACCGAATCAAACGATTGTATCTATATTTGAAAAAAATAAAAATGAAATAATCGTTAATATGAATTCATTTATCACCTTTTGGCATAAAAAATGTATTGAAATATTAACTAAATTAGATGAAACGGATAAATACAATTTAATTATGGATTACACATTTAATCCACATCGTTCAATATTATCATATAATTATGAAAGTGTTAGTCGTTTGTTTATTATCATAGATAAAGCAATTGATACATATACTCATCCTAGAAGACGAACAAACTTAACACAATCACAGTTTAATCCAGGAGGGGTTAGAAGTCCAACAAGAAGTTGGAGTGAATCAAATGATTCGAGTGTTCAATCGCCACCTCAACAACCTCGTACTCCTGTTCTACAACATCAGCAACAAGGGACTAGTGTATCTACTCCTAGACCAAGTTTATCATCTGAAACAAATGATTCAATGAGTAATTTGAGTGGATTAATTAATCAACGAGTAAAACAAGGACCAGGTGGACCTCGTGCATCATCGGTAACACCGCCTGTCTCAATACCCACGCCTCGTACATCATTAGCAACCCCTAGTATAGCTTCGTCAGCATCATCAAACTTAAGGTTACCAGTTGATCCGCTAGAAATGTATAAACCAAATCCAAAAATTAAACCTATTAAAGAATCATTGTCTCAGCCTTCTAGTAGCGGTTTCGGTTTCGGAGCCACACAGCAGTCGCCTTCTCCTCCGCAAAAAATAACATCATATATGGAATATGAAAATACATTCTCAAAAATAAAATCAGCTATGAAAAACGGGAATCATTATTTAAAAAAATATCTAACTCCTTTGACTAATATTTTACAAACTCTCGGAAATACTTATATCAGAATAATGGATAACATGATGAAAAAAAATGTAAAAGAACCTGGAAATGTAAGTTATGTTACAGATCGAATTAATACTTATCGTCATATATGGAAGAAGGCAAAAGATGAAAATAACTGGGACGAAGCTTTAAGGATTGCTACCGAATATTTAGATAGTGATGCTGTAAAACTTTTATCAAAGGCAGGCGTAGAGACAAAGAAATATGTGGGAGGAATGGCTACTGCTGGTTATCAAATAAATCAAAATCAACCCGATAAAAAAATTGGAGCAATGATTGCTGGAAACAGTGGCCTTCCAGGCGGAGATGTTTGTAAAGAACTTGATAATGGTAAAATTATTGAAAATAAGGTGAACCCTGATTATACAACTCAAGAAGAAGATATGGTATCATGTTGGTTTACAGCAACGTATGCTAAAAATAGAACTAAATCTAGTAAAGAAGATACATATACTGACCTGTTTAAAAAAAATCTTAAAAATAAATGGGGGATGAAAGATAAAAATGGCACTAATTATGAAACCAAACAAGGTATAATATATTTCAATAATCCAGATATGGAGATATATAAACACGTGTTGGGAGAGGTTCACGACGCGATTTTATGTAAAAAAGAAAAACTCGCACCAACACAGAGCAGAACTAATATGAAACCAAAATACAAATTTAATACTCGTGATACATATAAAGCGAATTTAGTATTTGTTGGTGGACCAAATGCAAATCCAACGCTTGGACGTGATGCTACAAGTACAACCAAAAGAACGTATAATGAACATGCATTTAATGATTATGATACATTTAAAGAAGGTGTTAAAAATGCGGTTAAAGGAGCGCTAGATAGAATGATAGATATGGATGTTCACTTTGCTCTTGTAGCTAGAGTATCATGTGGTATATATGCTCCTGGACTTTCTAAATTTAATGGATCTACAACGATGTTCCCATTAAAAGACTGGAAGGAAAGAATTAATGTCGAGTTTCCCGAAATAGTACAAGAATTATTAGATGAGGATTATAAGGGTGGTTATCGTGGAAATTTCTTTGAGAGAGTAGTGATAGCAGATCTACAATAAAATTGATTTATGCTAATGTATAAATGCGTTATTCAAAATAAAATATGACTCATATGTGCGATTCCGTTAATGATGAACTTATGAGTTTGGTGGTAGAAATGCAAAAGGTATTTAAAAATATTGTGGAAATGAACCAACAAGATGACAAAACAAATATAGAACAATATTGTCAAAAAAACAAGAAGATGATTCAATGTATTTTACAATATGTTGAATCATCGCAACACACACAAAAAGATGGTCCCAAACATGATGATTTTCGAACGATTGTAACTCCATTTATACAATAATGTATAAATAGAATGATATATTAATATATATGCGTTATCCAATTATTATTACAAAACCTGCATGGAATAAAATAACCCAAATTTTAGAAAATACAAAAACATATTCTTTTTTATTTTCCGCCAAAGGGGGTGGTTGTAATGGATTTAATTATAGTTTAGAAACTGTGGATAAAAATACTATTGTGGAATTGAAAGCTCAATCTAAGTTACCAATGACAAAATATAGTTATGATGGAAATCATGTATTTGTAGACCCTATGTCTGAAATGTTATTATTGGGAACAACCATAGATTATATAAAAGAAGATTATAATAATCAAATCTACGAAAGTAAATTTATATTTACTCCTAGAAAAGAATTAGCAACTTCTTGTGGTTGTGGTGTTTCTTTTTCCCCTCGTCCCGCTTAACCAGTCTCCGCTGTCTCCGCTGTCTCCGCTGTCTCCCCAGTCTGATCATTGCTGGTGTGAAATAAAAATTGAATAGATTATAAGTGTAGATGAAAATGAAAAAGAAAATGCCGTT
>Ga0160422_10000103_pt1 | contig 45451 bp, 35 predicted proteins | sample Fk160mmetaG_FD_108192 | JGI IMG/M metagenome (GOLD analysis project Ga0160422, IMG submission 108192) | Marine microbial communities from the Central Pacific Ocean - Fk160115 60m metaG | ecosystem: Environmental > Aquatic > Marine > Oceanic > Photic zone | place: The Central Pacific Ocean... | reverse complement strand
TCCGCATAGCGGGCAAGATCCAGCCAGTAACGAGCCATGTGTTCGCCATAGGTTTCACGGTCCATGAGGTCATCGATAAGCTTGCCCCATGCCTGGGGTGACTTGTCCGCTACAAAAGCATCCACCTCTGCAGGCTTGGGCGGCAAGCCCGTAAGGTCGAGGTACAGGCGACGCACCAGAGTTTCCGGTTTGGCGGTTTCCGCAGGCTTGAGCCCTTCCCTACGCAGACGATCCTGCAGAAAGGCATCAATTGGGTTTGCCGCTCCGGACACTTTGGGAGCTTCATTCCTTTGCGGGGCCGTGAAGGACCAGTGGCCTTCATAAACCGCGCCTTCCCGGATCCACTGCTTGAGCACCTTTTTGTCGAGCTCGGTCAGCTTCTTGTGGGACTTCGGGGGCGGCATGACCTCGTCCTCGTCCTCCGATATGATCCTGGCCCAAGCTTCGCTCTTGGCCAAGTCCCCCGGAACGATGGCACGGACGCCATCTCTGTCGGCTAGGGCCCCTGCCCTGTCGTCCAGTCGCAATTTCGCCTTGCGATGATTGGGGTCCTGTCCATGACAGGCGAAGCAATTCTCCGACAGGATCGGGCGCACGTCGCGGTTGTAGGATACCTGTTCTGCATGCGTACAAGGCACCAGCGAAAATGAAACAAAGATTATCCTGATAAAATTCATTTTTGCTTGGATCAAAGACAAGATGTCCGACGCTCCAACCGAAAGTCAACGGACTTATTGTGGCAACCGAGTGTTCTAGCCTAGACTTGGGAAACCTTTGACCGGAAGTGCTCGGGTATCAGAATCGGGGTCATGACACCCGTAGATTGGTCGAAGCTCACGCAAGCGGCGACCGCCTCACCCACCGCGGCCTTGACACGCTCTCCCTCATCTTCCTTCCAAAACTGAAATGCATAGGATATTGAACGCTCTCGTATATCGGCAACCATCAGCTTGACCTCGACTTCCTCCTCGAAGCGCAAGGGGCGCTTGAAACGACAGCTAGACTTGACCCGGGGCCAGCCGAAGCGCCCGTTCTCATCCTCCATATCGACGGAAAGACCGAGGCTGCGCAGGAACTCGTGCTCACAAATTTCCATCCATCGGTAATAGTTGGTGAAATGCATGATGCCGGCGAGGTCGGTTTCACTGAATTCGACGCGGCGGGTGATTGAATATTCGGAAGCCATAGTTGTAAGGGTCAGGCGCCTATGCCCAAAGGAGCAAGGATGTTGTCGACTAAGCGGTTGGCCAATTGTTCGTTGGAAAAGTCATGGGAAACGCTTTGATGGCCAGCAAGGCCCATAGCCTTTGCCTTCTCGGGGTCGCCAAGGATTGGCTCAAGGGCTTCGGCGAGCTCATTCGGCCCATTCGGTCGGTAGATTCGTCCCCCTTGGGTTTGCTCCACCAATTCGGGGAAAGCCCCGCTCTCGGGAAGAACGACGGGGACACCCGCGGCAAGAGCTTCCACGACGTATAAGCCGAAGGCTTCGGGGTAGCGCGCGGGGACTGAAAAAACGGACAGGCTCCGCAGGAAGGAAAGTTTTTGGTCCCGGTCGACGTTGGGGTGGATGGAGGAATGTCCCTCCAGACCGGCCTGGGCGAGTTTTTTTCTTTGTTCCGCAACAAAGGGCTCATCCTCCTCGGTCATGCCGCCCGCGATCTCAAGACGGAGGTCGGGGAACTTGCCCGTGTCCTTGAGCAAAAGATATGCATCGACCAGGATATCCAAGCCCTTGAGGGGACAAAGGCGGGCCAAATACCCCAACTTGAGCTGGGCCGGAGGCTTCTCCTGCGGAATGAATCCATCCATGCTGATGCCGTTGGGATGATGAAAGACCCGGGAGTCATCCAGCCCCAGTCGGTCGGACATGAATTCTCCGAAGTATCGGCTCGGGGCAATGCATCCATCCAACTTGGCCACATCCGAAGACAGGAGCTCCCAAGCCTCGTTGCGGTATTTCGGAAGGAGGGAATCGAGAAAAGAATCCTCCCCCTGCAAAAACCCGTAGACAGGAACTTCCAGTTCGCGCCTGATCACCTTGCCGATTCCCGCAAGCATGATGGTGGAGAGGAAGACTGCATCGGGCTTGCCATGGCTCTTGAACCAGTCGAGGACCTTCCTTACCTCCTTGACGAGCGGCCCGTCCTCGCCCCGGAAGGTCGAGATGGTTATCTCCCCAAGGTCCTTGCTGGAGGTCATGCCGCTTCGGGCCGCCGCCTTGCGCAGGAGCCACTTGTTGTCGAAAGCCTTGTCGAGCCAGCCCGGAGTGCGCCTGAAGAGTCCAAACTTGTGTTGAAGGTAGACGTTGATGCCCCCAAAGAAGATCGGTTGGTCCGCGGAAGCGGGCTTCTCGTCTAAGAAATGGGGCAGGTAAGTGGGAAGCATGGTGACTTCGTGCCCACAAGCCATGAGATGGCGGGCGAGGGAATTATCACGCATGCAAACCCCACAATAATAGTTGCCCGTGCCGGGCGTCAGGAAGGCGAGCTTCACGAGGAAGCTTGGGCTAATCCGGAATTGATTGGCTCGGGAAGATCAGCCAGGTCGGACATGGAGTCGAAGAGCTCGCGGAAATCTTGATCGTCCACGTTTCCAATCAGGCAATCGGTGAGGGATGCCCTGATGTGCTCCCCTCTCTTGACCAAGTCCCCGAAACTGAACTTTTCGTCATAGAAGGCGTAGACGATTTTGCGCATGGTCTCGATCGAGGCCTGCATGCGCTTGCCGTAGCGATCGAAGGAGGAAGAGGTAACCGGGCCCCCCGATCCAAGAGCCTCGTCGATCTCATCGGCCAGGATAACCCCGCTCTTGAGCGCGAGGAAGACGCCGGATGAGAAAACCGGGTCGAGGAAGCCAAGGGCGTCTCCCGCCAGCACGAGTCCATCGACGGCGCAATAGCGGTTGCGGTAGGAGTATTCCCCGGTGGCCCGGTATTCTCCCGTTTGCTCCCCCTCGGCCAAATGGTCCTTGATCCACTCGTTGTTTTCGATTTCACGCTGGAAAATCTCCTCATAGTCCTTGGTCGATCCATTGAACAGGTACTTGTGCTCGGCCACGATGCCGACGCTTACCATATCTCCGCTAAGTGGTATGTACCAGAACCATCCCTTATTGGGCAAATAGGCGACCGTGGTCGCGCCCTCGTCCAGACCGGGGTCGCGCTTGGCTCCCTTGTAATAGGTCCAGAGGGCAGTCTTGTTGAGCTGCGGGTCGCGCTCCATCCATTTTTCACGATGAGCCGCGAAACAATCCCGCCCCGAGGCATCGACCACGATGGGGGCGAAGAGCTCATGCTGGCCGTGTTCCTTGGATTCCACGCGGATGCCCTCCACGCGTTCGCCCGACTTGATCAAGGACTGTGCTTTGGTCTCCTCCCAGACCGTAGCGCCATTGGTCCGGGCCTTATCCATGATCATCTTGTCGAAATCGGAACGCCAGACCTGCCAAGTGGTGGAGGAGGGATGGTCGAAATGCTGGAAGAAGTAGAAGGGCTGGGAAAGAAAACCATCCTGGCGGACGAACTGGACGCAATATTTGCGGGGACTGGCGGACTCCATTAGCTGTTCGATCAGCCCAAGCCTCTTGAGTGGGAAATAGCAAAAGGGCATGAGCGATTCACCGACGTGATAGCGGGGAAACTTCTCTTTTTCCACGATAAGAACGTCACGCCCCTTCTCGGCCAACAGCGCACCCGCGGTGGAACCGGCAGGCCCACCTCCGACTACGATTGCATCATAATTAGTCTTAAGCGAAATCATATTTATTTATTGAAGCGGTTTTTCGTGTTTTCGCAAGCCTCCGAAGGCTCTAGGCGGGAGATAGAATCTCAACGATCTGAGCGATCTCGATGCCTCCAAGGCCGGATATAACGTTGCTTCTTCCGAAGAGATAATCGGCCTCCACAGTCCCGAAGGCCTCAACGATAGGTCCATCGGGCGCAACCTTGAGAAAAGCCCGCGGCGTGCTGGAATAGGGTATGCGGTGATCGTTTAGAATGCCTCCCAGAGGCAGATGGGATGCCAGGACCAGAGGAACCGCCTCTTTGGGCAAGGCCTCCAGATTGATTTCAATGGCGCCGTATTCGACCGCTTTTTCATCCTCTTCGGTCTCAAGAATGACTTCCCGAAGATAGGAGTTGCCGTTGTTGGAGGAACGGAGTCGGCGAACCTTGACGGGGCTCTCGTGGTGGCCCTCAAGCCTCGAAGTCATGTCCCCCTCATGAACCAGTAGCGATTGGTAAGGCTCGGGAAGGTCCTGCGGATCGACCTTCTCGAAAGACAGTCCGGGGAGGTTTCTCGATGCCCGCATTAGGCTCAGCGGATAGAGGACGTCGGGGGAAACTTTCATGGGAAAAGGAGGCCTTTTCTAAAGCGGATCAGCCTTCGTCCAGGTGCTTGGAAAGGAAGAAGTGGTAAAGCATGGAGTCTACCCGTAGGAGGGCATCGCGGCTCAAGCGCAGTTCATCTTCGCCTACCTCAAGGTCGCCGGCAACCTTCCATTCCTCGAAAACATGTCCATAGCGCTCCAAAAGGTCGATTCCGAATTTCTTTAGAAAATAGCTTGGGTAAACCCGCCCGAGTTTCCACTGCAGGATCATTTCCCGGACGAAACGCTCGTCATCGGAGGTGAGTAAGGCCCGCCTCACGACTGATTCCGCCTTATCCACCGAATCGCAGTATTGGTCTATGTGGGTCAGATTCTGGTAGTGGATTCCACCCAAGTGCCCAAATGAGGCCACGCCAAGGGCCACCATATCCGCACCAGCCCAGAGGCGGTCGCGGTAAACGAACTTGGTCTTCTCGGGTTCCTTGACCGCGGTATAGGCACTGGTTACCGTGTATCCGGCGGACTCGAGCCGCGCAAAAGCTTCCTTGACCCAGCGCCGCTTGGTCTCCCAGTCGGCCACGGGTGCGGAAAGCCGCCCCTCTTCCTTCATCGACTTGAAAATGGTCGTGTTGAAGGGCACCTCCATTTGGTAGATGGTCACGCAATCCGGGGAAAGGTCTACGACTTGGTCTACACAACTCGACCAGTTCTCATCCGTTTCCTCAAGCATCCCGGAAATTAGATCCACGTTGATGTTGTCGAAGCCCAAGCCGCGGGCGAACTCATAGGCTCGAAAAACTTCACCAGAGCGATGGGCCCGACCGTTGGTCTCCAGGATATGATCGTCGAAATTCTCAATTCCCAAGCTTAAGCGCGTGACCCCAATGTCCTTTATCACTTGAAGCTTCTTTTCAGTGAGAGTTCCCGGCTCGCATTCGAAGGTCACTTCCTCCGCCTCGTCCCAAGACAGAATGGACTTCATTTCGTCGGTTAGGGAAAGCAGGTCCTTGGCAGACAGATAGGAAGGGGTTCCCCCCCCGAAATAGACGAACTTGGGCAGACGGCCCTTGAGGTAGGGCGACTTGGAGTATTGCCTAAGCTCTTTCAAGGTCGATTCAAGGTAGCGACGCACCTCCCCCGTGTTCTTGTCCGTATAGACCCGGAAGTAGCAGAAGTGGCAACGCTTGCGGCAAAAAGGCACGTGATAGTACAGGCCCAGTGGCGCATTGCCGGGAGAGGGGCTGTTCAGCATGCTCTCCACACAGGCGACGTCCGCTTCGTTCCAGAACGCAAATGGGGGATAATTGGAAACGAAATAGCTGCCCGCCTTGGTATCGTCCTTTGTCTCGCGATCAGTCTTTATGATCACGCCTTCACTCATTTTGCGATCATGGTTGAAAAGGCATAAACTTTTCCATCTTCACACCCCACAAGGATGCGGCCGGCCGCCACGGCTGGGGTGGATGAAATGGACTCACCAACTTCGTAGGATGCGATCTCCTTACCCGTCTTGAGGGAAACAAGGTAGAGCTTGCCGTCCATGGAACCAAAAACCACCTTGTCCCCGGCTACCACGGGCGAGCTGTCGATGCGCCCACGAGCCGAGAAGCGCCACTCGTTCTTGCCCGACGTCCGCTTGATGGCATGCAGGCCCTTGTCGCGTCCTCCAATGATGACGTGAGTCGCGGTAAGGGCGGGGGACGAAAAATAGGGGAAGTTCTTGGAACGGTAGTTCCAGACAACCTCGCCCGACTCAAGGTCAAAGGCACTTACCGCCCGGTCCATGTTACCGACGTAGCCGACTCCATCCGCAACCGCTACGGAAGCCGCGATAGGAGCCTCCACCTCGACCGAACGGATTAGCTTTCCATCCTCCAAGTTGACGACGTAAAGTACCGAATCACATCCCCCGAAGACCACATACTTGTCGTCATAGATGGTGGGGACCCCGTTTACGTAGTTTTGGGTCTCGAATTTCCAAAGAGCCTTGCCCGTCTTGGCATCAAGGCAATGGACGAAGTTGTCGTAACTGCCCACCACTACCACCGAGTCCCCTGACTTGGGTCGGATTGCTTGGTTTGCGGCACCCATGATTTCCCCGTCCGTCTCGTACTTCCATTTCAATTTGCCATCCTCGGCCCCAAGAGCATACAGAAAACCGTCGGTAGAACCCGCATAGACGAGGCCTTGGCTAACCAGAGGGGGAGCCTCGATTCCGAGGCCGGTCTTGAAGCTCCAGCGTTGCTTGCCACTCTCCAAGTCGAGGGCGTGGAGGATACCTGTATCCGCACCCACGTAGGCGATTCCGTTGGAAACCACCACCGAAGACTTGAGGAAGTCCCCTGCATCAAAGACCCAGGCCAGCTTGAGTTTCGAGCCGACTTTCTCGCCGGAGATTCCCCTCAAGGCGGCATCGCCACGATGCCGGGGCCAACCCGGGGATTCTTGCTTAAAGACCGGCTCCGCCCACAAGCCAAAAAGGCCGGTCATTAGCATGGACGAAAATCCGAAGGCCCTAGTTCTCATGATCCCTAAAATATCTCATGTGGCTGGCTATAGCAAGAGGTGCTTGAAAAGAGTGAGGCATAAAGACGAACGAAGTCGTCGGCCTCGACCGGCCTCGGGTTGAAGCCCGCTGTCCATTGCTCGGAAGCCTCCTTGGCAAGTGTGGGTATTTCCTCTTCGGTGAATCCCAACTCGTCGAGGGAGGCGGGAAAGTCGGCAAGTGACAAAAGTTCGCGAACCCGTCCAACCAGAGCCGCGGATGCTTCCGGGTCCTCCGAGCCGGCAGGGCATAGCCTGCATTCTCGGGCAAGCAAGGCGTAAAGAGCCATGGTCTCGGGCCGACCGGCGTTGAACTCCATGACCACGGGCAAAGCTAGTCCCACAGCAATCCCATGTACCGTTCCCTTGCGAGCGGTCAGCGGGTTGGCCATGGAGTGGGCGGCACCGAGCATACTCTGCTCGATGGCGGCGCCGGCATGAGAAGCACCCAAGAGCATCCCGCCACGAGCATCGAGATCCTCGGGCACGTCGAATACCCGTGGAAGATTTCGGTCAATAAGGCCAAAGGCCATCCGGGCGTGACGATCGGAAAAGTCATTTCTTTTGTTAGTGACGGCCGACTCCAAGGCATGGGTCAAGGCGTCTATGCCGGTGCAGGAGGTAACCATCTGCGGCTGGGACAAGGTCAACTCAGGATCCAGGATGGTGAGAGACGGCAAGGCCTTCTTGTCCCCGCACGCCATCTTGCGATGCGTCTCGTCCTCCGAGATAAGGGCGAAGGACTGGCATTCACTGCCGGTACCCGCGGTGGTGGGCAAGGCGATGAACGGCAACATTTCCCGACTAGCCCTTCCTACGCCCCAGTAATCCGCCATCCTTCCACCGTTTGTAAGGATGAAATTACAGCCCTTGGCGGTATCCATGGAACTTCCTCCGCCAAGTCCTATGATGTGGTCGACCACAGCCTGTCTGGCTATCCGGACGCAATCTTGGACGCTGGTCTCGGTCGGGTTCTCGATGGACTGATCATAAGTAGTTACCCGAATCCCTTGCTCTTCCAGGCTTTCGGCTATCCGCCTTGGATGGCCGACTGCAGACAGGCCCGGATCGGTAACCAGCAGGGCATGCTTTCCGAGCTTGCTGGCATGCTCACCGATGGATCCGCTCGAGCCTGCACCGAAAACGATCTCCTGCAAGGCCTCCTCACCTTCGGCGAAGAAGCCGTCACCGGTCCCGATCGCGGAAGAGGTTTGCATGACTGGAAGGGTGGCTAGCCGTCAGGCAGCCATGCCGATGGAGCGTCGCTTGTAGAGAAATTCGAACATGTTACCCTCGTGAGGCTGATCCCATGATATCTTCATGGTCGAGATTGGCCCGAGGTTCAGCCGCTCGACGTTGGAAGCCCGTAGAAGTTCCTTTTTAAAGGACTCGTTTTCCGTGACCGCGGTGACCACCAGGGTGGGGCCTATGGCCCCGAGCATTTGCGATTGCGGTACCTCGACCACGCTTGCATAGGGGCATAGAAACTCTCGGTTGGACAAGGGGTGGTCCATTGACTCGCAATGTACGATGGTTGGGCGAAGGTAAGTACCGCCCTCCGCTCGTACCAACCGGTCTCCATCCCGATAGGGCGCCGTTGCATCGGACGCCCCTCCCGTGGCCAAGTCGGCCTCCAAGGCGGAATCGATCCATTCCCCCATCTTAGGGTTGGCGAATCCGGAAAGAACCGCCTTAGGATCATCGATCGGCATTGGCTTTAGCGGCCCGAGGCTCTTGCCTAGGGCGTCGGCAATCTCTCTTGCGTATTTAGGCACAATAACAGCCGAGGCGTTTACGCAACTGCGGCCCCCGTTGTCCGAAATGGAGGAAGTCATGACGTCGATGAATTCGGGCCATCTCTCTATCATGTCGTCTCCGATCAAGATTTTGCTGAAGCCAGGTCCATGAACCTGAACGCCCGGGTCTCCAGCGTATTGATCGGTGGTGCTCTTATCGCCAAAGATCAGTGCTCGACCGCAAAGTCGTAGGATGTCCCCAGCTCCCTCGTGGTCGGTCGGATAAAACCCGAAGGCTTCCCGCGGGCAACCCGCGGCGATGAAAGCCTGGATAAGGCGGTAGGGCGTCCAGGGCTCGTCCCGTCCGGGCTTCATCACGATAGGTATCTTAAGAGCGATGGAGGGTAGCCAGAGCGAATTCACAGCAGGTGAATTACTGGGCATTACCAAGCCTAGGGCGTCGGTGGTGGGATAGAAACAAACGGGGGAGCCGGACTGTTCGCCGTGCCCCTCATCCAGGGTGCCGAAGTCAATGCCTCGAGTAAGGCCGTTGAGGATCAATTCTAAATGAGTTAGGGCGTAGTGGATCTTATCCATGTTGCGCTGCACCATTACGTGCGGCAACCCACTCGTTGAGGAAAGCGTCTCAAGGTAGGATTGAGCGCTTTGCATGGTTCCGTCTCCCCCAAGAGGCAGATCCTCCTTGAGGAAAAGCTCCCCTGCTTTGGCGCTGATGTCGACAAGCTCACGGGTGCTGAACTTCTGCAGCGCTTCTCGGGCTTTGCCGATATTCAGAAGGTCGCGACGAATGATGCCTGCATTGACTTGGCTCATGGTGGCCTTGACCGAACCGTCCCGGTAATCCTTGACCTCGGACTCGTTCAGGCTGTGGTAATCTTCCCCAAGGCGAAGACATGGTATGTGCGGTTTTTTCATTATGTTCAATATACTCCTTCCACTATGTTTTTTTCCATCGCCCCGTAAGGCCGGACCTCAGCCACTCCGTCCCAAGGAGCCTCGGACCAAGGTTTGCGCCGGAGGGCTTCGTCGCGCTCGAGGAAACGCGGCATGAAGAACTCCTTCGTCAGGGTAGTGAGTTCGACGCGGCCCCAGTCGTCGTAGGGAACGGTCTGGTTGGTATCGGGATCGATCACGCGGAGGATGGCCCTCGGCTGAGGTGCGTAGTAGGCGATCGAATAGTCGTTCTCGGGACCAATCGGGTGATGCCGAGCGAGACCCATAAGAGTATTTCCGTAAGTGGGCACAAAGCCGATCTTGCCACCCTCGCAAACTTCCTCGACTAGAAAGCGGGCGTACTGCTTGTCCATGGTTGTCCCCCCACAAAAGACACCCTTGATTCCAGCCTTGATCAGGTCCCTGCGTTCAGCCAGAGCTTCGAGCAGTTTCGGTGTGGTAAACAAGGCGCTGACGCTTCGATGCTTGAGGATGGTGAGGGCTTGGTCCACGGCATGATCCATGTAGGCCCTCGCCTGGTCAAACTGCTTGCTGGCAATGAGGCGTTTGACCCAGCGAGGGTCCAGGTCGACGAAGTAGCATGAGCAACCGCGCTCGTTGGCCAAGTGCTCAATGGCCAAGCGAAGGCGACGCGGACCTGTTGGACCAACCATCATCCAATAGTGGTTGCGGGGGAAATGCTCGTCGCTCAGCGTTTCAGAAAAAGCGGAGTAGTCGATACGGAAATCATCCCATCCGATTCGCTGCTTGGGCATCCCGGTAGTTCCACCCGTCTCGAAAATATTGAAGGGTCTGCCCTTGTAGGCTTGGGGAACCCAGACTTCGTTGGGCAAGTCTCGCAGCCACTCATCCTGAAAGTTGGGGAACTTTTCACAAAGATCGGAAAAGGTCGCAACCTCCTCCAAGGGATTCCAGTCCTGCTTATTCGCCCAATCCAGCCAGAAGGGGGAGCCGGTTTCCGGGGAAAAGTGCCACTTTATCATTTCCGCCGTATGGGCATCCAGCACCTCGGCAGCCTGCTTGATCTGTTCGTCCATGCTCATGGGATATTCAATAAAAGGGAGAAAGCGAGTTTCTCAATCAGTTGAGTTTCGGGAAAAACTTCTTCAGGGTTTCCTTGGAAGGCGGATCGGTCATAAGGGAAACGACGACGAGCGCCACGCTCGCAACAAGGAAGCAGACAGCCGCGGGGACTATACCCGGACCTATGAAGTACTCTCCTCCATATCCCGAGAGATGAAAAAAGTAAGCCCAACTGACGAGTGCCGCAAGAATGCTTGCGACCACCCCTTGCTTAGTTGCCCGTTTCCAGTATAGGGAGGCAAAGACAACCGGGAAGAGGGCGGAAAATCCGCTGAAGCACCAAATGGCGAGATCGAAGACGTTGGCATCCTTGGCCACCATGGCCAAGGCATAGGTAAGTGCCACGATTACCACGATGAACAGGCGGGCGATGGAGATCACCTGCTTGTCGGAATATTTATTCGGGCCGGCTCGGTGCAGGACGACGTCATTGGTAAAGATTGTCCCAAGGCAAAGGAACTGGGAATCCAAAGAGGACATGATGGCGGCCAAGACGCCGGCAGTAAGCAACCCAGTAAGGACGGGATCTCCGACCAGTAGCTTGAGCATCGCTGAAAGGACTGCCGGCGGCGGGATGCCTGGAGGCAAAACACCAGACGCCCATGCCCCCACCAGAACGCAGGGAACCCATACGATCATGATGCATAGAGGATGGGCAAGCACCGTGAGGCGGAAGGCCTTGGCGCTCTTGGCCGTGAGCCAGTGCTGGAAGAGGTGAGGGAACATTCCCACGCTCAAGGGGATGAAGAGGTAGGTAACGAAGGTCCAGAAGGGAATTCCCAACTCCCGCTCGAAGGAAGCCAGTTCCCCCGTCTTGGGGTTCTTCTTCTTGAACTCCGCGGTAACGGGAACCCGGCTGAGATGCGGCTGGCTGTTCGCTAAGTCCGAGGCCTCCGACTCAATCACCTTGCCAATTACCTTGGGCGGATCATTAGCCTTCAGTTCTTCGGCTTTTTTATCATAGCGAAAATCCTGTACGATGGCGCCTGTTTCGGTGATGCGGGCGGGCACCTTGCCTGCTTGCTCCAAGCCACCAAGTCCCTTAATGATGAAGACGAAAGCCACTAGGCCCATGATCATAAAAACGATGGTCTGGAGCGTGTTGGCGTAGGCGGCCCCACGGGAGCCTCCCATGAACACGTAGCTGAGGACCACGATGGAAACCACCAAGCCAGTCAACCAAGGGGGGATTCCCCCTAGCCAGGCGGGGGCTGAGGGATTGGTGAAAAGTTCGGGAAAAGCACCTGCCGTTACCGGCTCGATCGTCTTGCCTGCTCCTATGATGCCGATCAGGAGATAGGGCACTACCAGAAGAACGAGTATCGGAAAAAGCAGGTAACCAAGACCATCCGATTCAAAGCGGGCCCGAAAAAATTGGATCTGGGTAATGTAACCGTATTTCTTGCCGAAAGCCCAAAGGCGTATGCCTATTAGAAAGAAAATACCCGCATGAACCAATCCACTGATCGAGGCCATCAAACCATAGGTCCCAATTCCGCGCTCGAAGGATTTGCCTGTAGAACCCACAAGGGCAAAGGCCGTCATGGTGGTACCGAATACGCTCATCAAAAGGAGGAAGGGGCCTATGCTGTGACTAGCCACAAAATAGTCTTTGCTCGTTCCTCTGAACAGGCGGTTGCTGAAAAAGCCAAGGGCAAGAAGGAGGCAAAGATAGCCGATGATAACAATCAACGTGGTCATTATACGAAGGTCGGGTTAGATCTTGGTCGAATCAGTTTCTTCCATTTCATCCGCAAAAACCTCTAGCTCGGTTGGCCATGCCTTGCTGATAGCGAGCCAACCAAGCAGGGCACATCCGATCGAAAAAAGCGCATGGTAGGCCAAGCCAATGGGCAAAAATCCCAAAACCAAGGAAGAATCGTCCCACCACCAAAAGTCTTGATGGGCAAAAAACATCACAACGAACAGAAGCCATACCAAGCTTTTGCCGGACGATGATTGTGAACCGTTCATAGCTATTTGCCTATGGCGAAGAGGTGGGTCTGGGTCGCGACATAAAGGGTGCCGTTGGCAAAAACCGGTGAACTGTAGACCGGGGCTCCCATGTCCACGGTGGAAACCTTGGGCTTGTCCTTTCCGTGGTCGAGGATGAGAAGATCCCCGTCCTCGTTCCCGAGCAGAACCTTGCCGTCGACCACCAGGGTCGAGCCCCAGATGCGACTGAAGGAATCGTGCGTCCAGTAGACTTTGCCCGTCTCGGCGTCCAGGCAATGAATGATCCCCGCATACTCCGCGAGATAGACCAAATCATCGGCGACCGAGATGGTGGAAATGGTGCGACCGACATCCGTATTCTTCCAGACGACTTTACCAGTCTTGGCGTCGATGCAGCTCAAGCGCCCCACCCCATCACCATGTTCGGGATCCTGACCGATGGCGCAGTAGACCTTTTCCTTGTAAAGCACGGGCGTCCCGATTAACTCGCTGGGACCAGGGGGGGTTGCATAGGGAATTTTCTTGCCTGCCTTGTCCTTGCGGTAGTGGGGTTCGTTGCAATCAACCTTCCACACGGGGTTGAAGAGGTCGTAGCCATCGGCATCCTTCTCGGTCTTGTTCGGGTAGCCGTAGCAAAAGCCGTCGGTGCCTCCCCAAATGAGCATTTCCTTGCCTCCGACCTTTCCGTAGGTGAGCGAAGACCAGGCCGCATGAAGGGCGCTGGCGCTGGCCCCCGAGCCGTCTTCGCCAACCAACTCGCCGGTGTTCTTGTTGAGCGCCACCCAGCTAGGGGACAGAGGGCTCGGAATATTGGTGTGCGACCAGTCCACCCCATTGGAGGTCGCGACGTAGACTATGTCTCCCACGACGAGGGCCGAGGAACTGGTGACGTTGTGGGGAAAGACCCCGAGCTGATCCCTCATGTCGTACATCCAGATGATGTCGGCATCCGTTTTCTCGTTGAGCTTATCCTGCATACCCTTGGGCTTGACGTAGTTTGCCTCATCCTTGTACGGGCCGGCGTTCCCGTCGGCCAAGCCGTTGATGTCCAGGCAAACGACCTCGCAACGATTAGTAACGACGTAGACCTTGTCCCCGTCGATGGCAGGGGAGGAGCACACGCCGATGTATTCCCAGTCGCTTACCTTGCCCGCACCCAGCTTGGGGATGACGAGCTGCCACAGCAGGTCACCCGTTTTTTCATCGAGGCACATGACCACTCCGCGGTCGCCCTTCTTCCCCGGGTCGCGAGGCGATTCGTTATTGGTGCCGACGAAAACCCGACCTTTCCCGACGGTAACGTTTCCGTAAGCCTGTGAGCCAAGCTTGGCCACCCATTTGACGTTTTTCGTGGTCTTCATGTCCACGACCTCGTCGTCGCTCATTTCGCCCGGCTTAAAGTCTATCAGCAAGCCTTTCTCGGAGGAGACCATGTTGCGACTGCCGTTGCCTCCCCAGACCGGCCATTCCTCACCGAGAGAGAGGTGAACGGCCAACAAAGGCGCCAAGACAAGGGAATATGCGACGAATTTCTTTTGTATTGTAGTTTTCATTAGGAAATCAAAGTTACTTGTTATAAGTGATCAGGAGGTTGTCGAAGTAGACCTTTTTCTTGCTTTGCGGGGACATTGCGTAGACTCCGGGCGCACCATTGCGGTGGGGTACGGCATGGGGTACTTGAAGGGTCCAGGCGGAGGGCTCCGGGGTTCCCTTCTCCCAGGCTTTGGCCCGCACCATCCCAGTGCCATCCGCAAGCAAATCGACCCGAGTCTTGAGCCTGTACCAGGTATTCGTCTTGACCGGGAAGGCAGCCGAGTGGCGGAACCTGTCGTAATTGGAGAAGATTTCAAGCTTCTGGCTGTTGCCTATCAAGGCGAATACGTACCTTTGATTGATCAGCCCTACGTTCGACTTGATCCTGCGGTCACCATCCGTCATAACGTCCGCCGAAACGGTATAATTACTCATGTCCTTGTGTCCGACAAAGTTGATCGCCCTCTGAAACAAGACCCGATCAAGAGTATTGCCGGCCAGAAAATTTTCTCCCGCCTTCTGGACTTGCCAGCGCATTCTTGCCCCTAGCCAAGGCAAGGGAGGGTAGGAAAAGGGGATACCGTCGGAGCTGGTATTCTTCAGGTCAAAGCCATTTTCAAAATTCACTTCATAGGGCAGTTCCTGGAGCACTCGACCTCGCGTTATGCCATGGATTTCGCCTTTTGATACGCGCAGGGCGCCAGCCGAAAGGGCGGCGCCCTTGGCGGCGGTAAGGACTCCGTCTCCACTAATGTCGGCATCTACTACGGACTGTACCTTAGCCGTGGGCGGAATCCATTTTTCCCAGGCCAAGCCTTCCTTGATTTGCTCTATGCGACGTCCCGTCCGATCGAGGGCAAAAACCTTGAACGCCTGACTTTCGCCCGACTTGACGGCAAACTCCGCCGGAACGACTTGGAGGGAGACCGCCGGCCCGACGCCAACGTCTTCCGGGGACGGTTGAGCCACGAAGGCAGGCGCGGGGTCGCCGGAGCCAAAGCAATAGAGTCGCTTCTTGGTTTGTATGAAAACTCTTCCATGGGCGACCGAAGGAGCCGCAAGGCAGGCGCCGTCCAGTTCGGTCTTGCCAAGGAGCCTACCCTCTTTGCCCTCATCCTTCACTACGGAGACTTTGCCGTCGAACATGGGCACGTAGAGCTTGTCGTCCGCCCATGTGGGGGAGGCATGCACTTGGTCGGGCGCGAGCTTGAGCACCCAGTGGTCCTTTCCGGTAGAGGCATCCGTGCAGACCAGTTCACCTCTCTTGATCGTGGTATATAGGCGCCCGTCCCTGTATACGGGGGTACTCGTAAAGGACTCCATGTGGTTGTTTCTCCAGGCCTCGTCCTCTTTGCCCAGAAGGAGGACTTCCTCTCCATGAGCGGGGAGTTTTTTTGGCTTTTTGATTGCCACCATGCGACCGATGACGGACGTATCGACGTTTTCCTTGCCGTGGATGGCAACAACCAGATTCTTGTGCAACACGATACCGGCGTTGACCCCTCCGTAGGACATTTGAAAGCGCCAGAGGGCCTGGCCGGTCCGGGCGTCGATGCAAACGACGTGCCCACATCCCGTTCCACTGTAGAATACTCTCCTGCCATCTTCCGTGTCCTCGAAGATCAAGGGGGAAAAGGAACTGTCCTTGGGGGTAATGCCGGGCGTCGAGGACCAAACCAATTCACCGTTTGACTTGTCGAATGCATAGAAGCGATCGCGGGCCGGGCCCTGTTTTCCCCAATTTGCGGTAATCGCATGGATAATGACCAGTTCCCCGTCGACGCAAGGTCCTCCCGTCCGACCATTGGGAAAAGTCAACCTGGCAAATTCCTCCATAAGGGACCTTTCCCACAATTTGTTCCCATCCGAATCATAGCCAATAAGAAGACCTGGGCTGGTTTGAAAATAGACGTTGCCCGTGGCCGGGTCCACGCAGGCAGCCCCAACGCCATACCTGTTGTAGACGATGTCACTGACGAAATCACTGTGTCTCCTGTCCCAAAGCACCTTGCCCGAGGTGGCATCGAGGCAAACCAAGGCCTCCTGAAGTTCGTCCTCAACCCCATAATACCCGAATTGATAAGCCTTGCCTCCGGCAATAACGGGAACGCCCCCTCCTTGAATCTCGTAGGTCCACAAGAGTGATTTGTTCAAGTCGTAGGGAAGACCTTTCTGTCCTGAAACGCCGGTTCCGTGAGGCCCGCGCCAATAAAGCCAATCGGTTTGAATTCCCTTGGGGGCCGAAACCCCGGCGCCACCGGCGGAAGATCCTTTCGGCTTGGTTTGACAACCTGCAAGGCAGAGGATGATGGGAATGAGGTACAATGGTATTTTTTCAAGCATGTCGAAAAAGGTGAGGGGTTGAAACTTAAACAAAAAGATATTAGTACTTGTACGTACTACCTTGTCAAACGTAGTTATTGAATCTCAATCATTTTTTATGAGGAATAAAAATTCCGACCAAGGCAAACTTCCTTCCCTTATCCGGAAATGCTGGATGAGGCTCAACGGGGTTTTCCAGAAGAGGGTTTCCGAAGTCGGGCTTACTCCCGACCAATACATTGCCTTGAGATGGTTGAGCGAAAGAACTCCCGGGACGGTTTGTCAAGCGACCCTCAAAACACTGATGTTTACCGATCCGAACAACATCGCCGCTCTCGTGAGAAGGATGGAGCGACTGAACCTGATCAGTCGGCAAAGAGACCCGTTTGACGGAAGAAGGAAACTTGTCTACTGCACCGCAAAGGGAAAGTCCCTTTACGAAAGGGCGAAAGTGATGGCCTCGGGTCTTGAGGAAGAAGTCCTGTCCGCGCTTCGCAAAGACGAACGCAAGGAGTTCACGGGACTGCTCCGCGAAATCAACCGCCACCTGCATCGGGATCGTCCTGCCGGCTAGATCCCATTTCCAGACAGACCCATTTGCCCTGGCTGCCTTTACAGTGCATGCGACCATTTGAATAAGTGGGAGGCGTCCAGTTGGTCTTCCCCGGGAGAGCTTGAAAGCTGGCCAATTCTTCGAATTTGAAGGGGCTGGCCCTAGCCAGGACAAGCTCCCCGCGGTCGCTGAGGATCACCAGTTTATCCGAGACAAGAATGACGGTCGCCAAACCAAAACCCTTTTTTTCCCATCTTTTCTTCCCTTTGGCGATCTCCAGGCAGAACAAACTCGACTGATCTTCCCTTCCCCCAGTCTGACCATGTATGCCAAAGGCAAAGGAATCAAACCTGACCAAGCTGGCCATCTGGCAGGAAAAGGATTCGGATTCCCACAGGGCCTTGGGGCGGGAGCGCCCCACGTCGACCAAGGCCGCGCCTTTGCCGTAGGCGCTGGAAATCAGGACACTTGCTCCCATGTCCAGGGGCTGGGCCGCATTAATCCCGAAACGAGTCCTGTGTTGATACTTTCTCAACTCAAAACCATCGGACAGACGATGAAAAACCAAGCCGTACTCATTGAAGACCATGAATTCTCCTTCCGGCCCGGCCCGCTGGAGTGGTGAGGCATAGGCCGCGCCATGGCTTCCCGCCCGCCACTTGAGGTTGCCCGTTTCGGCATCAAGGGCAATCACCGATCCCTTTTCCGAACCGGTTTCCAGAATTACCTTGCCATCCGTAACCAGCGGAGAGCCGGAGTAGCCCCAAGTAGGTCTCCTACCGCCAAAATCCTTGGGAAGATTTTTAGCCCATAGTATTTTGCCGGTTTCGGCATCGAGCGCGTAGAAGTCACCTTGGTGGCTGTTGAGATAGAGCGTTCCGTCGTGAATGGCGGGAGTACCCCGGCTACCTCCCGGAAAATACTTATCGGCCTTCTCGCAAGGATACTGGTGCTTCCATAAAATCTTGCCGCTGGAAGCTTCCACGCAAAGAAGGGTGTTTTTTGCCTTTGCATAGCCCTGGGTATAGGCCCTGCCGCCAACTTCCACCACGGAAGAATAACCAAGGCCAACGTCTAGGGACCAGAGCCTTTGGGGTTCGTCATCGCCCCAGTCCGTCCTGAGGCCTTTTTCCGTGGAAACGTGGTTGCCCCGCGGACCTCCATAGGCCGGCCAATCGTCGGCTCTGAGACCAACTTGAAAAAGTTGCCCGAAGACGAGGGCTAGAGCGGTACCTAAACGCATCGGGAAATCTTCCCCGCGAGTTTCCCTGCTGTCAACGCCAAGTGGCGGAAAAACTTTCCCTAGAGGGGAAGGGATTCGTTTTCACGCAAAATCAGGTTCAACCTCAATTGATCCGCATAATGCCCGCCGAAATCGGGCAAAAGGGCCTGCGAGCCTTCCTTGCGCGCATTGAGGGCAACCAGAAGATAATCAGTACCCTCCGGTATTTCAAAATCACTCGCCAGCTCCTCCCAAGTAGCGGGGTTTAGGTCGCTGTTGATGCTGCTTTGCTTATGTCCGATGGAGCGATCTGCGCCCTCTGAGGAGCTTATGGCATGAACGGTTAAGGAAAACTCGGTCGATCCATGGGCAAGACCCACTCCCTGATTAAAGTAGACGCTTGTACTGAGGCGCAGGCCGGGGCCATCCTCCTTGCGAGTGACGTCCCTGAGATCAAGGACCCTTAAGGTTTCGGACGACTCGGCCGACTGGCCGGGAACGTCGATACTCATCCTTGAAAGCTTGATCATGTCGTCTCCCTCAAGTGGAAGGATTCCCTGCTCGGCGGGTACGCTCAGATGCTCTTCCCTGCTCCAGCCGACCACGTCCCCGTGAAACTGAACCAGCCCTCCGTCCGCAAACCTCTTCTTTTCATCAAGGATCCGAATGCCCCGACGCGCCTCGTTCCTAGCCTCCGCAGAGCGGGTAAAAGGACTTTTCCCATCCACTTCAAGCACCGCCAGCGCGGTGTCCTCGATCGCCTTGGGATCAGCAGTCTCAAGCCTTGGGCGTTTGGGGTCCCCGCTCGTCTCCGAAACAGTAGGCGAGAAGGCGGAGGGAGTGGTATTGGAAGTTACCTGCCCCTTCTCAAGATCAAGATCCGATGCGTCGTTCTTCAAGAACCAAACGCCAAAGACCGCCACGACAGCGGCGGCAATGGATGCAAGCAAGGGTGGGAAAGGAAAGGAAATGGCCTCTTGGACGGGTTGCTCAAACTCGAGCACTTCACTTGTCTCCCAGTGGAGCATCGAGTCCTGTATCATCAATTCGGCATAGCGGGATCGAGCCTGCGAACTGGCAAGGAGCAAATGGGAGAGGCGGTCCAAGTCCGCGGGGGTATGGATATCGTCAAGAACCCTTACGGTAAGGCTCTCGACCTCCTTCAAAAAGTCATTCGTGGCATTCATGGGATAAGTTGGTGTCCATGGAGTATTAGCGCGAAAATCGATTTTCTTACCAAAATCTTCATTTTTTTTCAGCAAAATCATTAAAGCTCATTTTCGGCTTCGACAATCGGCAGTTTTCTTCTTACGCAATCCGTGAGGTTGATCCTGATTCGATGAAGGGTGGCGGAAACCGAGCCCAACGGCCTCCCAACCTTGGCCGCGATATCCTTGAGGTTACTATCCTCACGAAAGCGAAGTTGGGCAATTTTCTTCATGTGAACCGGCAGCAGTTCATAGCAAATCTGAAGCGCCTTCTGGCTAAGGGCCACTTTCTTCGAATCAAATTCTTCTTCGGCAAAGGATTCGATGACTTCGGTGCTGAAATGCAACCTGCTGCGTTTGGTCTTGGTAATATGGGCCATTACCTGATAGCGGGCTATCTGAAAGGCCCAGCCTTGAAAATGCCCTCCGGGGTCGTACTCGTTCGCCTTTCGGCAGAGGATCAAGTTGGTTTCCTGCAGGACGTCCTCGGCATCGGCTCTATTGGGCAAAAGGGTCAGGATGTAGGCGTACAGGGAACGTTGCAAAGCGGTTAGTTTGCGCGAGAAATCAAAGGGTACCGGATCATCAGACACGCCTGCAATTCAAAGCCTTGGTATCTTGAATGTCAATCATTCTGGGCTCACGGCGGCAATTTCGACCACGTCACATGGTAGTGCGGTGGAAGCCGGAGATTCATTCCGGAAAAAGGTTTTGGTAGTAAAGACGCAACCTTTGAGAATTGCGGGCGGTATAATGAAGTGGGCGCTAGTAACAGTTGCCTTTGGTTATTTTCTATTCTTGAATGCGTTCATGCAACCGTGGCAATGCATATTGCTTATCGCAGTTAGCCTAGCCCTTTTCTGGTATGGCACTTATTACCAAGACATACTGGACGAAGGACAGGCACCCTCCATCCGGCAAATTGACGAAAAGTCGGAGCCTGATGCAAACGCCTCTGCCTTGGATCATTCTCCCTCCCTCGTCGACTGGGCTCCCCAAACCAAGGCAGCGCCAGAAACCTGGGCAGTACACCGAGTTCGAATTGCCTTCGAAGGAAACTCTACTAGGTTTGCATCCCTTCATTCCGAAGCTTTGGGGAGTCCGCTTTTTCTAGATAAATTGAAGAATCTTCTAGATCAAAGCCCTGCCATGAAAGCAGGGATTTTGAGCCCTTTTCAAAGCAGTGCGTTTAAGGAAAATGATAGTAAAATACTGAGGGCCCTATTCACGACTCGGTCCGACGAAGAAGGAGTTTTCCTCGTTTGCCGCGGGCACTCCATGAAGACTTCGCGCTTGCTTGCCAGAACGGTAATGGAAGCATACAGGCGGGCTATTTCGGAAGAGGGAATGGATGAGCCTATTATCAGTAGGTTCGACAAATACAGGAAAAAGATCAATACCTTGCTCGGCCAAAAAGAAGATTTGGTTCAACAAATTAGAAGCCAAGCCAAGGTCGGTACCGGGGCAAACGTAGAGGAAATAGCCCTGCAGGCGGAGCTGGAGGAAATTGAAAGCGATCTAGCCGCGCTCGATCGCACACTCTTTCAGATTGATTCCGTGCATCGGCTCGACCCCAATCCTATGAAGCTGCTTGAGGTGGAAGGCGTGGCCGGACGAGAAAATATCCCCGAGCTGACTCTGATGGTTGATCAACTCGAAACAATGCTCGTAAACGAGAGCCAAGACCCAAACCTGCAAAAGGAAGTCACCAAGCACCTCGCCTTGACTAGAAACAGGATTACAAAGGCGATAGAAAAAGCCATTGTGAACCTTAAGGAGGAAACCAAGAGCACCCTGCGGAAAAAGAAGTTGACGGAAACGAAGTTGGTCGAACTTAGGGCGAACCAAAGCCTTGGCATTCGGGCTAACCCCAAATTCGAACTTTTAAATCGGCTTGGTGCCGAAATTCAATCTCAACAGGAAATATATCGTCGTTTTTTTGAAGAATGGGAGGCTGCGAAATCTAAATACAGATTTGAAGAGCAATTGCAATTATAGCATGCTTTTATTGATATTTGCCGTACTATAATAACTCCTGTATGTAGTTTCTCTGAGCAAAAAGGGCATTTGCCTGGGCCAGAATGGAAGTGGCGGCCTGCATTTTTATTTCCGCTTTTGCCAATGAGCTTGCCGATCGGGCAATATCAAGATCATCGATCCGACCCAAGCTTCGTTCCTTGCCGGCAAGGTTTTCTTCAAGAGCAACGATTTCAGAAGTCAAACGGGAAGCATTTGAACCCGCGAGGGCAATTTTGTCTACGACGTCTTCCTGGGCCTCTAAAACACGGTCAAGAGCATCCTTCGCATTGGTAAGGCTCGTCAAATCAATGGTCGTACTCTCCAAGAATCGCTTGAAGCTAATTTTGTTGAGCTCGAAGTGGCCACCATGAGCGTCATCCATTACCTTTAGGTTTATTGGATCACTCTCGCGCAAGTAACCTCGAGGTCCTGTATTGGTATCGGGCAAATCATTCCATAGTCCGTTGGTCTGAAGTATCTGAAGCGCATCTTCATTACCACCCGAATTGTTTGGCTCGCCGCCATTCCAGTTAAGGTATGAGTTATTGACGCCAGATTCTCCAACCTCTCCTCGAGAATCTGTCGCTATATCCCAAAACTGACGGCCCAAACCTCCTTCTTCCTTTCCTTCGGGCCCTTCTACCCACCGCCATTTGCCCTCTTCGGCGCCATCACCATCAGCCCCACCCAACCAAAGGGCTAGACCACTCGCATCGCCGTCTAGTTGTCGTTGAATTTCATCTTGCTCGTCCTGGGAAGTAATAGTGGCCATATAGTGTTCGTATTCAGAGTCGGATGCACTGGCAGCAGCCGCATGTTGGCGAGCATCTAACCACGAAATGCTACCGGTTAAGGTTACTGAATATTTTGTATTTCTAAAAAGATCCTGGTCATTAAATTTTGATAGGTCGATTTGTAGTGTCTGGGAACGTAGTTCCTGAAATTCCTTATCATAATTTTCACGATCCGAGTCATTTTTAGTACTATCAAGGGCCATGGTTGCCAATTGAGCCATCCGCTGATAAAGTCGGTTCACGCTTGTTAAGGCGGATTCCTGCATTTGCGTGTACGAAAGGGCATTCTGGAGCGTTTGGCCTACTCCTCGTATTCTTTTTAACTCACTCCCGAATTTCATACTTGTAGAAAGAGCACCAGCATCATCCATAGGTTTTGTTACTTTTTTTCCAGTAGTAAGTTTGCCTAGATGCAATTCCTTCTGTTTCTGGATGCCATTCAAGTCACGAGCCAACTTGGATGCGAAATAGTTGATGTCGGATGAAATCATAATAATGTATTTATTCGGATTTAGACTGATTTACAGTGCTTCAACCCATTGGGGTTTCTATAGATATTAAAAGCGGATATTATTAAATATATGGGAATTCCTTAGTGATGCGCATAGGATCAAATGACTGCATATCGCTGAGCAGTTTTGAAATTTATCAGATGTTTGTAATTCAATGTTTTATGTGGTCTAACTTTGTATAATTGTGCGTTTATTATTTTGTGCGTTCTAATAGTGCATAGCCTAAGGCCCCATCATGCGTATGCGTGGCTTTCAATATGAGTGAGATTCAGGGCTCGTTAGTCTATTGGCCAGCATGCCAAGAAAGTCAAAGGCGCTCTATCCATCGATACCTCTGCTTCATGCCAGTAGTTTGCCAAACTCCTTAACACGCCTCCAAGAATGAACTTTGTGCGGAGTTTGGCTTAGACACTGATTTTATGACGTCCTTGTCGTTGTGTTGATCCGGGGATCGATCGGCAATTGCCATTCCTAACAATGCTCTATTTTTATATGGTTACATTTTTTAATGGGTTTGATTTTAATTTATGAGCCAAAATAGCATGTGAAACACTCTGCCGGATCAAACCTATCCTTGCCGCTTCCGCACGAGGGCATCCCGATAGGAATAACCTTGTGACCAAAAAATTCCTGTTCTGATGAGCAGGTTTTTTTGAATTCGCGGAGAGGATTGAATTCAATCCATTCCATCAGTTCAGTCGTGGATGCATTCCTTGCTTCCCGACTTATGTATTCAGATGGTCACCTCCTTGCGACTCCCTCAATAGTCGGACCCATTCCCGCATTCTTTAATACCCAAAGAGCCACATTTTTTCCGAATCTCCTTGGACATTGCCCAGTCTCCCTTAGTTTACAGAATTTATTTTATGAAGAAAACCTCCGCCAAGATTCCCAAAACCAACCTTGGAACCCTGTTTTCTCCCTCCTTTCCTGCGCTTCAGGTTCTCTTCAACTATAATTCCTCTCATTGGCCCGGCGACTTCCGTGCCGCCCTTAACGTCGCCCTTCTTGCCATACCCCAAGGCATGGCCTATGCTCTTGTCGCAGGACTGCCGATACAGTATGGACTCCTTGGTTCGGCCTTTGCGGCTATCTTCGGTGGCTTGTTCGGAAGGGACCGATTCATAACCCTAGGTCCCACAAATGCCACCGCTGTCTTACTATTCGGTGTCTTTGCCGGTCTCGGCATGATCAACCAAAACGGCATGGGTTCCGAATCTACGCTTTTTGTCCTGCCATGGATTTTGCTTTTTGCCGGAATTTTCCTCCTGCTGGCCGCTTTTTTGCGCATTTCCTTCATGGTGCAATTCGTCTCACGGACCGTCATCACTGCCTACGTCACCACCGCCTCCCTTCTCATTATAGCCAACCAAGCCAAACACGTATTGGGTCTAAGCGGCAAGGGAGAGGAGGTCCCCTCTGAGTTTTGGGCCATTCTTGTTCAGGCCCTCAAGGGCATTGCCCAAGCTTCCCCGCCTTCCATCTGGCTAAGCATCATCACGGCCATCATCTTCCTGCTGCTTCAAACCAAATTCAAGACCTGGCCCAACGTCGCGCTTACTCTTGTTCTATCGTCTCTGGTGGGCTTGGTTTTCAAGCAATATGGGTGGCAAGTTTCCCAGCTCGATGCCTTCGAGTCCAACGGCTCCTTTCTGATTATCCCTTCAATTAACACCATGGGCCTTCATTGGGAAACCATTCTTTGGTCTGCCTCCGCAGTGTCCCTTCTCTGTTTGCTCGAAGGTCTTTCCATTGGAAAATCATTGGCCGCCAGGGCCGGTGATAGAATAGACGGCAATCAGGAAACCTTTGCCATCGGATGTGCCAACGTCAGCTGTTCCTTCCTTTCCGGCATGCCTGCCTCGGGTTCCTTGACGAGGTCTTCCCTCAACGTTCAATCAGGGGCTCGTACAAGCCTTTCCAATATCCTTGCCGGCGCCCTTGTCTTGTCAGGGTATTTTCTTCTTGGCGACTTAGTCGCCTACGTCCCTCTTCCATCCTTGGCCACCCTAGTTATTTTCATTGGCGCCTCCTTGGTCAAGGCGAGGCAAATCAAGACCGTTTCCAAGGCAACCCGCTCGGATGCGATTACCTTTCTCGTAACCCTTGGAGTGGGCCTGATTATATCCCTTCAGATGGCCATCTTCGCTGGCGTCATTACGTCCATCCTCCTTTTCCTGAAAAAAGTCGCGCAGCCCGAGATGATCGAGCACGGCTATAATGAGGAAGGAGAGCTCACCGAGCTTTCGGAAAAAACGAAACGCCCGGAGCCCGAAGTCTCGATCGTTCACGTCGAGGGGGAGCTCTTCTTTGCCGCAGCCGATCTTTTCTATGAGCAAATCAGGCGCGTCGGGGAAGATGAAAACCTTCGGGTGCTGGTCCTCAAACTCCTGCACGCCCATCACCTGGACGCAACCTCGGTTTTGGCTCTGGAGGAACTGCTCGACTACCTCAAGGAGAAGAACTGCCACGTACTTCTCTGCGAGGTCAGGCGTGATGCCCTCAGAATCCTTCGTGATTCCGGGGTGCTTGCCCGCATTAACCGTAAGAACGTTTTTCCTCACTCCGCAGTCAACCCCACGCTTTCGACGGCCAAGGCCATTAGGCGCGCCAAGCACTTGATCTCCGGCGAACAGGCCAAGGTCACCATCTACGCGGACCGGGAAAAGGACCCAGACGGCTAAACCGAGTAAAACTCCCTGGTTCGCTCGAACGTCTGCTCCGCCAAGCATTCCGCGGAAAGGTCGAACAATTCGGACGCAAAGTCACCTATATGTCGCAGGTGGGCAGGCTCGTTCGTTCTACCCCTCACCGGCTCGGGCGAGAGATAGGGGGAGTCGGTCTCCAGCATAAGCTTCTCGACACCCTGAAGCAAAGCCGCTTCCCGCAGTAAGTGGTTCTTCTTGAAAGTCAGGATGCCCGTAAAGGACGCCCAGCCTCCACGGTCCATCAGTTGCCTGATCTCGCTAGGCCCCTCGGCGAAACAATGAAACACCACTTTCGTCCAATCGACGCCGGATTCATCAATAAGCTCGAGGCAGTCCGCGAAGGCGCTCCTGGAGTGAACTACCACCGGCAGGTCAAGGTCCTTGGCAAAGGCCAATTGGTCCCTGAAGGCAATCCTTTGCATACGCTTGATTTGCTCGGCCTCGGATTGATCTTTGGGTAAGCGGAAGTAATCGAGGCCAATCTCGCCGACTGCAACCGGTTTCGGGCTCTTCAACCAAATTTCGGCCAGACCACGCAATTGCTCCTCCCAGCCCGGGCCAACGTAGCTAGGATGCAACCCAGCCGAAAAGCAAAGGGCGCTCGGTTTCTCGGCGCAAATGGCTCGGTTGGTTTTCCAGTCATCGGGAGAGGTGCCGATGACCGTCATTCTGTCCACACCCTGTCCAGCGGCCCGGTCGAGGATTTCCTTAAGGATTCCCTTTTCCCAAAAGCCCTTCAAGTGGCAATGACTGTCAAACCACGACATCTAATCGACCCATAAGAAAAAAATTGCCAAGATCGCCATCCTAAAAAATTCTTCCCTTTCCATTCTTTAAAGCTTAATCCACACTGCAGATTATGGAAGACGTTATTATTCTAGGAACCGGTTGCGCTGGTTTTACCGCCGGCATATATACCGCCAGGGCTAACCTCAGTCCCCTGATCCTTGAAGGCAAGCAGCCCGGAGGTCAGCTCACGACCACCTCCGAGGTGGAAAACTTTCCCGGATTTCCGGACGGCATCGACGGCTTCGCCCTAATGGACCAGTTGCGTCGTCAGGCCCTTCGTTTCGGAGCAAGGGTTGAGAACGCCTATGTGGAAAAAGTCGATTTCACCGATGACCGCAAAGTTTTGTTTGCCGGCGACAAGACTTTTGAGGCCAAGTCGGTAATCATAGCGACCGGAGCCGCGCCAAGGTTATTGGGCGTTCCGGGAGAAATGGAAATGTTTGGAGGAAAGGGCGTCACGACTTGCGCTACTTGCGACGGCGCCTTCTACAGGGATATGGACGTCGTGGTCGTGGGAGGAGGCGACTCGGCCTGCGAAGAGGCTCTCTTTCTGACTCGTTTCTGCTCCAAGGTCACCCTTGTTCACAGGAGGGATGAGCTCCGGGCATCGAAGATCATGGCGGAAAGAACCCTCGAAAACGAAAAGGTTTCCACCCTCTGGGATTCGGCCGTCCAGGAGATCTTGCCCGACGATGAGGGAAAAACGCATGGAATCCGCGTCAAAAACGTCAAAAACGGCGAAGAGAGCGAAGTCCCCTGTAAGGGCGTCTTCATCGCTATCGGGCACGTCCCCAACACCGCCCCTTTCAAGGGAGTCCTGCCTTTGGATGAAAACGGGTACCTGCTTCCCGAGAGCGGCGGCATGGTCCGGACCTCGATGCCTGGCGTTTTCGTAGCCGGAGATTGCGCCGACCACGTCTACCGGCAAGCCATTACTGCGGCCGGCATGGGGTGCCAGTCCGCCATTGAAGCGGAGCGGTGGTTAGCGGAATGCGAGTAAGGCTTTGCCGTGCCTGACGCCATGAAGTCAGGCAACGTGGCGTCCCACCTGAAGGACGCCGCCTCACGTTTGCCCGATCAAGCCGCCATTCTTTCCTCCAACCCCCAAGGATTCGGGGAAAGGTCTTTCGGGGAGTTGTACGAAGACGTCTTGCGCTATTCTTCCCTCCTTAGAGAAAGAGGCTTCAAGAAAGGCGACAAGACCTTGCTTTTGGTCAAATCGGGCTATGAATTAATCGTGGTCGCATTCTCTCTTTTTTTTATCGGAGCCGTGCCCGTCATCATTGATCCCGGCATGGGCCTGAAATCGGTTCTGCGCTGTATCCGCTCCACGCGACCCGACCACATGATCGGGATTGCGCTCGCTCACTGGCTCGGGAGACTCTGTCGAAAATCCTTTGGCGGCATCCGCAACCGAATTCTCATTCGCCCAAACCAATTCGAAGGCTTGGGAGGAAAGAGAGGGGCCTTCCCTGAAAACTTGAGCCCTGTTGAAAAATCCCCTGAGGAACTTGCCGCCATCGTGTTTACCTCCGGTTCGACCGGGCCACCCAAGGGGGTGCGCTACATGCACAAGACCTTCAACGGTCAAATCCTCGCCCTCAAGGAAAACTTTGGGATGGAGGAAGGTGAGGTGGACATGGCGACCTTACCGATTTTCGCTCTTTTCAACCCAGCCCTCGGCATCACTACCGTTCTTCCGGACATGAACCCAAGCAGACCGGCCGAGGCATCCGGGGAAAAACTGGTCGAAACCCTCCTGTCCCACGACGTCACCACCGCCTTCGCCTCCCCCGTGATTGGCTGGAAAATCGCCACTTGGTGCTCTCGGCAAGGATTGCGCCTGCCCAACGTCCGCCGTTTTTTTCTGGCCGGGGCGCCCTCCCCTCCCAGCTTGATTGGGCAACTTGCCTCGGTGATTGAAAACGGTCGCGTGATCGTTCCCTACGGCGCCACCGAAGCCCTACCCGTTTCCTTTTGCGACCACAGGGAGGTCGGCCTCCTGAAGGCGGGGGTCGAACGGGGCGAGGGCTCCTGCCTCGGCCATGCCTTGCCCGGAATCTCGATTAAGCTTTTTCCTGCCTCCACCGCACCCCTTGGAAGCGACGGCGGACTCGCGGAAGTTGAGAGTGGCGACGTAGGAGAGATCTGTGTCGCCGGTCCTGTGGTTACGGAGGAATATCATCGTATGCCGGGGGCTACCTTCGACTCCAAATTCAGGCATGATGCGCTCCTCTACCACAGGATGGGGGACTTGGGATACTTCGATAAGGAGGGGCGACTGCGCTTCATGGGAAGAAAAGCCGAATGCCTTCAGACCAAGCACGGGCCCCTCCAGACGGAAAGGTGCGAACCCATCGCCAATACCGTTTCGGGCGTACGCAGGTCGGCTTTGATCGGGATCGGGCGGGGGCGGACCAAGGAGCCATGCATGGTGGTTGAACTCGAAAGCCACGCCCGGGACGAGCAATCCAGAAAGCGAGTCGCCAAAGAAATCCTCGACAGGTTGGCGGATCGTTTGCCTGAATTCGGGATATCCGCAATCGTCTTTGAAAAATCGCTTCCCGTGGATGCCCGGCACAACGCCAAGATTCACCGATTGGCCTTGGCGAAAAAATGGACCCGTAAGCTTGGTGGGGACAAATGAGCGAGGCATCCTCATGAAGATCCTCGTCACGGGAGGCACTGGTTTCATCGGGCATGCCCTGGCCATGCAGTTGCTGGACGGTGGACACGACGTCCACGTCATTGGCCGATCCGCTTCCCCAAGCAAGGAACAGTGTTTCCAAGGCATTGCCTACCACCAGGGCAACTTGGCCGAAGGCTCGATTCCCAAGGAGCCCCTTTCCGGGACGGAACTGGTTTTTCACGTCGCCGCCAAAGCCGGGGTCGGGGTCTCATATGGGGACTATTACTCGGCCAACTACCTAGGCACTACCAACCTCATCGAGGCTTGCCACGCTCATGGGATTCCGCGCCTGATCCATACTAGTACTCCCAGTGTCGTTTTCTCGGGCGAATCGATCCGCGGTGGAGACGAGTCCATGCCCTACCTCAGTTCAAGGCTGTCACCCTACGCCCACTCGAAGGCACTTGCCGAAAAGGCCGTTTTGGAAGCTCATTCTCCAGGGAGGTTTCAGACCATGGCCCTACGCCCCCACCTCGTCTGGGGAGAAGGTGACAGGCACCTTTTGCCTCGGGTCATTCAGAGGCACCGGGCCAAGAAGTTGAAGATTGTCGGGGCGGGTGAAAACCTAGTCGACCTTACCCATATCGATAACGTCTGTCACGCCCACGCCTGTGGCATGAATGCCTTGCTTGAAAGCGACGAGGCAGGCGGCAAGGCCTATTTCATCGGCCAGGAGGAACCCGTTCGATTGTGGCCTTGGCTTAATCAATTGTTCGGGAAACTCGGGTTACCTCCCCTGGAAAGAAGGATTCCCTTTCCTGTGGCTTATTTTGCCGGCCTTTTTCTGGAAAAGGCCTGGGGCCTCGCCCAGCCAGGCGGCGATCCGCCCATGACGCGCTTCGTAGCCTGCCAACTGGCCCACGATCACTGGTTTTCCTCCCAGGCCGCCAAAAATGAAATCGGCTACCGTCCTCTCAGAGGCATGGACGACTGCTTGGAGAAAAGTCTGCCTTGGCTAAGGAGCCTGTAGCGTCGAGGATACGGTCCGGTTAAACTCGGCCATGAGGCAGGCCGCGCTCACGTTCAGGTTTAGGGAACTGGCCCTGCCTTCCATGGGAATGCGAACCCATTCTTGGACGCGTTCGCGCCAAAACGGACCCAAGCCTAGCTTCTCGCTTCCAAGCACGAAAGCGGTTCCATCCTTGAATTCGCAATCCCAATAGGACTTCTTCGCCCGAGCGCTCGTTCCCACTAGACAAAGGCCTGCCTCGTCCAACCAGGAGAAAACCTCTTGCTTGTCGCCGACCCCGATTTTGGTTGCGGCCATGAGGCCGCGGGACGAACGAACCATGTTGGGGTTGAAGAAATCCAACTCAGGTTCGGAGAGCAGGACGCTCGAGACCCCGAAGGCATCGGCTGTCCTGAGTATTGCGCCTAGGTTTCCCGGTTTCTCCACTTCATCAAGGACAAGAGAAATTCTTGGCTTTGCAGCGAGCCCGGAAAGACCTAAGTCCCAAGTTTCGGCAAGGGCAAGAATGCCTTCCGAATTGCGCTTATAGGAAGACTTGGCAAAAGCATCCGGACCCAGCTCCACAAGCTCGCGCCCCTGCTCTCGCAATTCCTCGATGAAGCTTTCCGTTCCGGCCTTCTCGGCAAATTCCCCGCAAAAGTAAATTTCGCGGGGTTCCCTGCCGGCAGCCACGAGTTGCTTGATCTCGTCTGCCCCCTCAACCACGAAGAGGCCCAATTCTCGTCGTCTCCGGGAGGACTGTCGTAGTTTTACAATCTCCTTAACCCGTGGGTTCGCCGTGCTCAAGATGGGATCATTCACTGGAAACAGAAAAAGGGTTTTGCCAGCAAAGGGCGAGCCCGTTACGAACGAATCCTGATGAAAACTCCGCCCAAAGGTTTTCAAGACCAGCCCTACCCTTATCATCACGAGCTCGTTCTCACGATAGAAAACGTGACCAATCTGGGCCATGGGGTTGCACGCGATGGGGAATGGGTCGTGCAAGTGGCTTTCGCCCTGCCCGGCGAAAGGATCAAGGCGCGCGTCTTTCGCAACCACAAGAACTATTCCGAGGCGGATTGCCTGGAGGTTCTCGAGCCTTCCCCCGAACGGGTCGACCCGAAGTGCGAACTCTTCGGAGAGTGCGGGGGTTGCCAGTATCAATCGGTTCGCTACGACACCCAGTTAGCCTGGAAGCGCCGGCAGGTCCGGGAAAGCTTCGCAAAGATCGGGGGACTGGCTGTTGAGATCGAGACCGTCGAGCCTTCGCCCAGGAAATTCGGTTACCGTTCCAAACTTACTCCCCACTATGAACGGGCAAGATCGGGAGAAAGAAGAAAGGTTGGTTTCCTGCGACACGGTTCACGCAAAGTTCTGGTAGACGTACCCATGTGCCCGATCGCCACCGAGGCGATTAACGAGGCCCTGCCCGAAGCCCGGCAAGAAATCGAGCATAGGCAAAATAAAAAAAAGGGGGGTACCCTCCTCTTGCGGGACACCCTTGAGGGCGTGATAACCGACCCGAAGAAAACAGCCAGTGAACGGGTCGGTGACTTGATTTTCCAGTTTCGGGCCGGAGAATTCTTTCAGAACAATCCTTTTATTCTACCCCGGATGGTGGAGCACGTCGTCGCCGAGGCAAGCGAAGGGGCTTCTTCACTTCTTGTGGACGCTTATTGCGGGGGCGGGCTTTTCAGTTTATCCGCGGCCTCTCAATTCGAGCGCGTGGTGGGGATTGAAATCAGTCGCGAAGGTTTCGAGTGGGCCCGAGCGAATGCGCTCCTGAACAAGATTACCAACGCCGAATTCTACCTCGGTGAGGCGTCTTCCATTTTTGAGGAACTGGAAGGAATCGGACAAACTTGCTCCCTTGTCGTGGACCCACCGCGAAAAGGCTGCGACGAAGTCTTTCTCAAGCAAACTTTGGACTTTAGACCCACCCGCATCGTTTACGTTTCCTGCGATCCCGCGACTCAGGCCCGCGACCTCAAATTCCTCGTGGCAGGCGGCTACCGACTCCTTAAGGCCAAGCCCTTCGACCTCTTCCCTCAGACCCGTCACGTGGAAAACGTCGTTACCCTCGAAGCTTAGGGACTAGTCAAAGACGCGATTTTTGAGCCAAGTCAGTGAGGCGAATCTTTCCACAAAGGGAGCGCGTAACTTCTCCAGTTCATCCGGCCAGTCAACGAAAGATGGGCTTTCCCCCAGCAACCGTGACAGCTCAGTGGTGAAACTGCCGTAAAACTCATTGGGCGAAAAGCTCCTCAAGACCGAGAGGTCGATGGTTCCTTGGACCAGAATCCCGCGCCTTGCCCGCTTCATAGCGGCTCCGGCCACCTTGGCCCTACCGTCGTTCGTCATAAGGTCTCTGGCCACTGGCTCCTGGAAGCAATCTCCGGGAATGCCCCTGGTCTTTTGCTCTGGGCAAGGCTTGAGGGAAGTCGCAATATCCTGTTCCGCAAGGGCACGGGCAATGGCCCCGTGAATTTCCTCGTACAAGTCAAGTGGCGGCATGCAGCAGGAGTCGTGGCCCATCGGCAAAATGAGGCAATAGGTCCAGTCCTGCCCATGTCGGACGATTCCCCCTCCAGTGGGCCTTCGGACGAGCTTTTGCGAGTCTTTGCCAACGCTGTCTCGAACCCATTTCCAGTCCTGACCATATCCAAAGGTAACCTCCGGAAAAGACCACCCGTAATGCCTGAAGGCGGGCTTATCCGATTCTCCCTGCTCAAGAAAAAGCCACCAGTCCGTGGCCATGTTTCGGGGACCGGTCTCAGTGAGTGATGAGAAAATTTCCAAACTCAAGGCGAGTGATTAGAATCTTGGTACGTACCGGCTCGGGTCATCCGCATTTTCCCGGTACCACCCATACAGTCGGTCCGGAACCATGAGGCCGTCCAGTTGCTCCTCCAAGCTGGCCGGCCGTGTCTTTAGCTTGCCTGCCAAGGGCTTCAGCTCGAAGGCAAGGCGAGAAGGGCGCTCACCGGCATTTTTGGTTTTCTCCGCAAGACTTGCCCTCGAGATGCGCCCCGGCTCAAAGCCAAAGCGCTCGAGAATGCGCAACCCCAGCTCATACCTGCTTATCTCATCGGCGCCGGCCCAGTGAAACAAGCCATTCAAATTGGGTCGCTCGATAAGCTCCAAGATTGCGGCGGCCACGTTGTCCGAGGAGCAGGGTTGTCTGAATTCGTCCTCGAATAGGGTTAGCGGATTGCCCTCCGCAAGTCCATGGAGAATTCTTTCATGGGGACTGCGGTTGCCCCCGGGACTATTACCGTTGAGGAGGGTGATTCGGAGAACGACCAGATTCTCGTCCGTGGCAGCGAGAACTTTCTTTTCCGCCTCCAGTTTTTGCCGGCCATACTCACTCAAGGGGTTCGGCAAGTCGGTCGAGCGATAAGGGGACTCCCTTCCATCGAAAACCATGTCCGTCGAGAGATGAATGAAGCGGGCTCCCAGATGGGCGGCTATTTCCGCCAGTCTAGCCGTTGCAGTAACGTTGACGCGAAAAGACCCGCTGGGATCAAGGTCCACCGAGGCGGGTGAGGAAATCGCCGAGCAGTTGACGATGGCATCAGGCCATTTGTCGAAAAGGGTTCTGGTCAGCCTTTCGTCATCCTCAATGGGGAGAGATTCTACCTTACCAATAGCTTTTAGATCCTCACTTCCTCCGCAAGAGAAGGGCAACAGTTCATGCCTTCTCCTCCTGACGGCTTGCCCGACCGCCCAGCCCAGTAGTCCCGTAGCTCCAAAAAGCGCAATTTTCACGTAGCGTATGATAAAACCCAAGGGAGGCGATTTAACAAGTTAGAATCCTTATTCCTTGATCGTGATCCCTTTGCACGGTAGGTTGTATGACTTTTCATGAATCTACCCGAACTTGCGAATCCTCGCATTCTGGAACAACCCATTTACCAACCAGGCAAGCCCATCGAGCAGGTTGCCCGGGAGCATGGCTTCGACGTTGGTGAAGTCTGCAAGCTTGCTTCCAATGAGAATCCCTGGGGGTCTTCCCCTCTTGCTATGGAGGCAGGCAGGCAGGCCTTGCAGTCCATTTTCCTCTATCCCGAGGGAAGCGGCCTGGCCCTTCGGGAAAAACTGGCCCAAATCCATGAGCTCGATGCGAACCTATTTATTCTCGGGAATGGATCCAATGAGATCATCGAGCTTTTGGGGCACGTCTTCCTTCAGCCGGGGGACGAAGTTGTGGTCGGGGAACACGCCTTCGTAGTCTACAAACTCGTCGCTCTTCTCATGGGGGCAAAGGTGATCGAGGTTGAAATGCCTCGCCTGACCCACGATCTCAACCTCATGTGGCAATCGATTACGGATCGCACCAAGCTGGTTTTTCTTCCCAGCCCGAATAACCCTACCGGAACCTCCAACACGGCACAGGAAATTGATTCCTTCGTCCGCTCCCTGCCCGAGCACGTCGTTTTCTGCCTGGATGAGGCTTATGCGGAATACCTCGAGGAACCCTTTGACCTCCGCCCTTACGCAAGGGAAGGAAGAAAGGTTCTCGGCATGCGAACCTTCTCGAAGATTTATGGTCTCGCCGGGCTAAGGATTGGCTATGGCTACGGCTCCCCCGAAATGATCGGTCTCCTCCAACAGGCCCGCCAGCCCTTCAATGCCAACTCGGTCGCCCAGGCCTGTGCCATCGGGGCCTTGGGGGATAGCGATTGGGTCGAGACCTGCAGGAGAAGAAACCGGGCCGGTCTGGAGCAGATGAGCGACGGCTGCGCTGCCATGGGTTTGGAGGTCGTTCCGAGTCAGGCCAATTTCCTGCTGGTCAAGGTAGGCGACGGCAAAGCCGTCTTTGAGAAACTGCAGGCGAAGGGCATCATTACCCGACCCATGTCGACAGCCTTGAGCGAATTCCTGCGCATCTCGATCGGCACGGAGGAACAAAACGAACGAGTTTTGCTCGCGCTCAAGCAAATCCTGCAACAAGACTCGACCGACCCGTGAGCTCCTATCTCGATCCCCTCCTCGTCTGGATCGGGCTCACCGTCTGGAGCCTTTACGTAGGTCTTTACCGAGCCCTTGTCGACCGCGTCAGGGCGGGGCTCTCTGCCTCTCCTCAAGAGGAAAACCGTTTCGCCAAGCTCGTTTCCTCGCTTCTCACGGCACCCAATCAGGACAGGCCTTTTCACGTCGAAGCCGCCCTGCTCTCCTGTTTGCAGATCATATTCGGTGTTCTCTGGGGTTTTTGGTTTCTCAAGGAAACCTTTCCGGAATATGCCCAAGCCGGGCTGGCTCTGGGTAATTTTTATTGGCCTGTTCCGCTTCTTTTCGTCCCGGCTTTCTTATGGGAAAGGATATGGGCAAACTTGATCCCGAAAGGTATTTCCGCGGGGGATCGACTAGCCTTCCACCTCAGGGTGGGCTTTCCTCTCATGGTACTGGTCAGGCTTCTTTGCATCCCGTTCAGTTTCGTGGTCAACCTGCTCGAGAAATCTATCTTCTCCATTTCGAGCCAGCCGGAGGAAGGCAATTCCGAAGGGAATGAGGTTGCCGACCATATACGGACGCTCGGGAGAGAGGGCCAGAACATGGACCCGGAAGTCTTCGAGATCGTCGGTAATACGCTTGAAATGAGCCAGTTGAACGTCAAGGACGTCATGATTCCCAGACACCAGGTTCAAATTCTCGACGACCAGGATTCGCTCGAGAAGAATATGGAGATCGCCCGCACCTGCGGACACACCCGCCTCCCTTTTTGCGCCGGCGACCTCGATCACTGCCACGGCATCATACACGTCAAGTATGCCTTTCGCCTTCTGAGTGAAGGTTCCCCCATCGATCTCCACTCCCTAGCCAAGGCGCCCGAACCGCTTTCTGGCGAGGAGACACTGCCCGTAGCCCTCCGTAAGATGATGAAATGGAAGGCCCACATGGCCTTGGTCCGCGACGAGTTCGGCGGGATGGACGGGGTCATCACGCTCGAGGACATCCTTGAGGAGGTGGTTGGAGAAATTCAGGATGAATTCGACGCCGACGAGCATACGGTGGAAAAAATCGGGGAGGAAAAGTGGAGGGTCCCCGGCCTTACTCCAGTCCACGAGTTGCCTGATGAACTTAAGCTGAACGAGGACGGAGACGACGACGAGCTTGCCAGTTTCGGAGGGTTCATTACCCGGGAACTAGGCAGGATTCCCGAAAAGGGCGAGACGGTGGATCTTCAGCATTTGAAGGTTTCGATCCTCGAGGCGGACGAAACCCGTATCCTCAGTGCCGAGGTAATTCTCGCGGAAGAGCAGGCTCCCGCGGAAGAGGAGGCCTCCTAGACCTCTCTCGGGAAAAGAATCGTCTTTTCCCCGAGTTTTTTTCCCGACAACCTATGATCCCAAGATAGGTCCTCCTTCCAGCTGCAGCAGGGCTCCAAGCCAAGCCTCTCATTGATCGCTGCATGGACGGAAGGCATGACCGGAGCAAGAAGGGCATTGGCGAGACGAAGCGCCTCGATCATGGTTCCGAGGCAAGTCCGGAGGGCTTGACGGTCCTCGGGAGCCTCCGATTTAGCCAGTTTCCAAGGGGTGCGTTCGTCGGCATACTTGTTAATGCCCCTAATGAAGGAAAAAACCTTTTCCAGGCCTTGGCTGAATTGATACTCCAAGAAGAATTTAAGCGCCTCTTCTTTGGTGGACTCCCAGAGGAGACCTATCTTTTTCTCGGGCACCTCGTTCAAGCTAACCTCAGGCGTCACACTTCCCTCATAGGTTGCGCTCATGTGGAGAAGGCGGCTGACGAGGTTGCCCAAGTCATTGCCCAAATCGGCCCGATACCTCGACTCAAAGCGCTCGAGGGAAAATTCGGCATCGTTACCCACCGTCATCTCGCGCATGACGAAATAGCGGAAGGGGTCGGAGCCATACCTTTCCGCGAGACTCAATGGATCCACCGTTTCACCCGTGCTCTTGGACATCTTGGCCCCGGAGCTCGTCCACCAACCGTGGGCAAGTATCTTGGCAGGGAGGGGAAGGTTGGAGGCCTTGAGCATGATCGGCCAGTAGACGGCATGAGGCGGAGCTAGGATATCCTTGCCTATGACATGAAGATCCGCAGGCCAAAGTTGCTCAAAGCCCGGGTCTCCGAAACCGGCCGCCGAGACGTAGTTGACCAGGGCATCGAACCAAACGTAGGTCACGTAGTCCGGGTCGAAAGGCAGAGGGATTCCCCAGTTCAACCTATCTTTTGGACGGGATATGCAAAGGTCGTTGAGAGGTTCCTTGAGGAATTCAAGAACTTGGTTTTGACGATGGGCCGGCTCGATGAAGCCAGGGTTCTCTTCGAGGTGCGAAACCAGCCAGTCTTGATAGTTGCTCAGCCTGAAGAAATAGTTCCGTTCCGTGATCCGAGTGACTTCTCCGAATATTTCGGGCCATTCCCCGTCCACCTTGTCCTTCTCCTGGAGAAATTGCTCCGCCCGGGTCGAATAGTAACCTTGATACTCTGCTTGGTAAATTTCCGCGCGGTCATGAAGTTCCTGAAGGAGGTGAGCCACCACCTTCTTGTGCCTTTCCTGGGTCGTCCGGATATAGTCGTCGTTGGAGATGTCAAGGAGGCGGAGCATGGACTCAAACTCTTCCGCCACGCGGTCGCACCTCTGGATTGGATCGATTCCCTCCGCCTCCGCTCCCTGCTGTACCTTCTGGCCATGCTCGTCCAGGCCGGTCACGAACCTTACGGGGGACCCGATCAGCCTCTTCGACCGTGCGATCACGTCGGCGAGAACTTTCTCATAGGCATGTCCAAGATGAGGGGATCCGTTGGCATAATCAATGGCCGTGGTTAGGTAAAAGGTCTTCATCGCTCAAATGAAGACAACTATACTTTCTTCACCCAAGGACAAACCCTTTTGTCGGGGCTCGCTTTACAGGTTGACGTAGACTTCGCCTGTTCTTGTACTTGTTGCTTGGCTTCCCCCAGTCACCGGCTTGTTGCTTGCATCGTACATGGGGGAGACTTCCCTAATACGCCCTTACTTGCGGGCATAACGGCAACCTCATTGCCATCTTTTGATCTCCTCAATGAGCGAAAACGAACAAACTGGTCAGGACCTTCTCGAAGTGGAGGGCATCCTTGACCTCAATGATAAGAATACCGGCTCCCTTCTTGACCCGGCGAGGGGGGGCAAGACCACCCCCAATGATCCTTTTCTCCCGCGGGAATTGATCCGCCGCTTCAAGTTGCGCAAGGGCTCCATCATCAAGGCCGACGCACATCCCGGAGGAAATCGTCCCAACCCGAAAATCCGCTACATCCATACCGTGGACGGCATGACGATCAAGGAGCGCAGGCAACAATTCCGCTTCGACCAACTAACTACTATTCAGCCCAAGGACAAGCTATCGCTCGAGACTGCGGACGGAAGAATGACGACCCGAGTGTTGGATCTCTTTTGTCCGCTTGGCAAAGGGCAACGGGCCTTGATCGTGGCTCCGCCGAGGGCCGGCAAGACGACCATCCTGCACGACGTCGCAAAAGGAGTGGAGGAAAATCATCCCGAATGTCACCTGATGGTTCTTTTGATCGACGAACGCCCCGAGGAAGTCACCGACTTCCGTCGCTCCGTCCCTGCCGAAATCTATGCCTCTTCCAATGACGAGGAAGTAAAGAATCACCTCCGCATCGCCGAACTGGCCATCGAACGAGCGAAGCGACTAGTCGAGAGCAAGAAGGACGTCGTCCTTCTGCTGGATTCCATAACCCGCCTCTCGCGCGCCTACAATGCGGCTTCGGGTAAGGGAGGCAGAACCATGACCGGCGGACTGGACGTCAGAGCCCTCGAAAAGCCCAGGCAAATCTTTTCGTCCGCCCGCAACTCCGAAGAAGCCGGTTCCCTTACCATCGTCGCCACCGCACTTATCGAGACGGGTTCCAAAATGGATGAGTTGATTTTCCAGGAATTCAAGGGGACCGGAAACAGCGAAATCATTCTTGACCGCAAGGTTGCGGAGCTACGGCTTTGGCCGGCCATTAACCTCGCCTCATCGGGTACCCGCAAGGAAGAGGATCTCGTGGATCCCGAAGTTTTGGAGAAAACGTCCTTCCTTCGCCGGGCCATGTCCCCGATGAAGGTGATTGATGCCGCCGAAAGCCTGATCGACCGGATGGGAACGACCCAGTCGAACAAGGAATTCCTGGACCTCATTGAAACAGCTTAACTCATTGACAAAAAGGGTCTCTCAAGGCACTTTCGTACGCTTGAAACTTTTATTTTTTCGGCCCCTAGATGCATAATTTTTCCGATCAATGCCTTGACCTCGCAAGGTCTCTATTGGGCAACAACCTCCAGTACGTCAACGACGACGGAACCGTTACGCCCGCACCAGGCGAACAGGCCAGAGTGGACGAACCCGGACACGCCGCCTTGGCTATTGGTGAATTCTTCCGGGCCACGGGGGAAGTTGAGCTTGGAGAGTACGACCTCTATGACCTTACCGCCAGGTGCGTAACCCAGCAGGCTTTCGCCGAGGAGGCTCACGACAATGGCATGGCCTACGCGTCTTTGGGCCTGCTTTCCTTCGGCGCCTCCAGGGAAAGAAACTCGGTCTGGGAGCGCCTTCTCGACCCGACGCGCGAGCAATTGGACCGCTGCCTGCTTGCGCAGTCCGAGCACAATGATCACTTCCAATCCTTTGCCATTGCCAAGTCGGTTGCGCGTTTCAGCTTCGGGCTTACCAAGAAGGATGATACGGGCAAAGCCATCGACCAGTTCGTCGAGAACCTACAGTCGAATAGTTCCGGAGGGTTCTGCAACGACGACCCTGACGGCACGGCGGGGGTCTATGATATTTACGGCTTGCTCTCCTTCATTTTTATCCGGCAGGCCCTGCAGCTTCACGCCAACGTCCACCTAAAGGACCGCAAGCTTCCGAAGCTCAGAACTTTCGCCGAAAAATATCTTCGGATGCTTCCTGATATGACCCGCCAGGACGGCTTGGGATGGGGTTATGGTCGATCCATCGGAGCCTACGGCCAGCTTCACTGCATCAGCATGATTCTCCAAGCCATGCGGGACAACTGGATCAACTCCGAGAAAATGCCCCTTTACCTCGATACCCTAAGGCGCTTGTTCCAGTACTTTTTCGTCACCTTCGTCGATCAGGAAAAAGGTGACCTTATGATCAGGGACGAGGAGCGTGACACCGTTGAGAACCACACTACCCGGATGGCCAACTTCGATGCCGCCCGCTACCTTTGTCAATGGTCCAGGCTCGCCAAGGTAATCGGTGGCTCGCTTGCCGTCGCACCCCCAGACAGGTCCAAGACTGCCGGGAGGTTCGTCATTTTCGACAAGTCACACAAGAAGGAACACGGGGTCTTTCTTTTTCGGGACGAGAATACCGGCGTGCAGTACCAACTTCCCCTCATCGGCCCGGGCAAGCAGATAAGCTCGGACAGCTTGGCCTTCCCTCACTGCTCCGGAATTTTCGACTGGCCGGTGCAAAAGTATCTCCCCGTAATGATGCCGGAGCTCACCTTTGGCGAAACCGTAGTCGTCCCCTCCTTTTATGGGAAAAATTGCGTCACCGGCGTCGGATTGAAAAAGTCCTTCTACCTCAGGTTCGAACAGCCCGACTTGATCAAGACGGACGGAACTTTCGCCCATGGCCTCGGAAGCTGCCAGGTTCAGTGGTCATTCGGGGATGGAAAGGTTCAGTCCGAATTCGTCTTCAAGGTGAAAAACCCTGTCTCCATGGATAAAATGCGCCTGGCCTTGGTTATTGGTTCACCCCATTCGACCTATCGTCTCGGAACAACCTTGCGACAGGGGCAAGAGGGTTTGCGGGCCAACGTCGAGGTGGATGACTTCCAAGCGAAGTGGGGCTCCTTTGAAACCGTGACCGAGGATCCGGAATACAGGGGTTATGCCGGAAACATCCACTACATTCAGTACCTTATCCGCGACCACCCGCTCAATATGCGGCCCGGACAACAATACAAGCTTGTCGTTTCCTATCACCCCGACGTCGCCTTTGCGGACGAGTAAGGTTTCGGAAGGCTAAAGCCATTCCTTCATTCTGTAGGCGTCGGCACTCGAATTAACGGTCTTTTAAATGTTGTCCGCAAGAGTCATACCCTGCCTCGACGTCGATGAAGGAAGGGTCGTTAAGGGAGTTAAGTTCAAGGAATTAAGAGACGCCGGGGATCCCGTACAAGTAGCCCAAGCCTATGAGGAACAAGGGGCCGACGAACTCGTCTTCCTCGATATCACCGCCTCAAGCGATGAACGCAAAACCATGAAGGACGTGGTGGAAAAAACCGCCGCAACATGTTTTATGCCGCTCACCGTCGGTGGAGGCGTGCGCAACGTTGAGAACATTCGCGAGATGCTCCTCGCAGGCGCCGATAAGGTCAGTCTCAACACGGCCGCCATCCTTAACCCTTCCCTCGTAAACGACGCATCCTCAACCTTTGGAAACCAGTGCATCGTCGTGGCCATAGACGCCAAGAGAAAGGAGGACGGTTCGGGTTGGTGGGTTTACACCCACGGCGGGAGGAAAATCACACCTTTGGACGCCATCGAGTGGGCCGAGGAAGTGGTCTCGCGCGGGGCTGGTGAAATTCTCCTAACAAGCATGGACCGGGACGGAACGAAGGAAGGGTTTGACCTCGAACTGACGAAGTCGGTAAGCGAGGCCGTCAAGGTCCCGGTCATCGCCTCGGGAGGTGTGGGCAACCCTTCCCATATGGCGGACGGTATCACCAAGGGCAAGGCAAGCGCCGTTCTGGCGGCAAGCATCTTTCACTTCGGAGAGTGCACCATTGAGGAGACTAAGCGGGTCATGCAGGCTGCCGGCATACCCGTTCGCCTTCCATAGGGGAGACGATTGGCCTTTCGTCGTTCCTAGGCCGACAAGGCGGCAAAGTCATTCAGGTAGAGGCTCGCCACCTTACCCAACTCATACCTTTCCGCAATTTTTCGAGCCTGCACGGAAACGGGTTCGAGTTGTCCCGCTTGATCGGCCTGCATGATCGCAACCAAGGCCGCCTTAAGGGCTTCCACGCGCCCGGGAGAGGAGTGATCGAAAACGAAGCCCGAACCAGAAGGATCGATGAATTCACTAAAGCAGGCAAGGGAGGAAACGAGGGGCACGCACCCGCAGCTCATCGCCTCCAGCGCCGACAAGCCGAAAGTCTCCCCCTTTTCGGCAAGCGACGGGTAGGCAAATACTCGGGTCCGACCATATTGCTCGAGCAAGTCCTTTTCATCAAAAACAGGGTCTATTATTTCCACCATCGGACCTATTTTAGCCGAGTTTTTCCTTAGGGAATCAAGGTAGCCCTTCCCTGCCCCTCCATGCTCCTGCCTCCATGGGCCCATGATGCGCAGCGACCAGCCCGCTCGCTTTTTCTCATGAATACGCCCGAATGCATCCAGTAATTCGGCCACCCCTTTTTCGGGATGCAGCCGGCCGGCATAGAGAATTCTTTTTGGCCTGTCGCTCAACGGCCGGACCATTGGCAGGTCCCAGCCCAAGGGATAGGGAAGGACCGATATTTCCTTTTCCATATGGGGCGCCTCCAGGGCAACGGCCCGGGCAATGGCCTTGCTTGGGACCTGAAAGCGGGACGCCTTCCGGTAAAGCCTGACTTGGCCCTTCGGGTATCTGCCGACGTGAAGGTAGAGCTTTCCATTCCTTTTGCGGGGCAAAAACAAGGGCGCCCAGAAGGAATGCGTGACGAGCACGTCGGCGAGGGGCAAAACTTTCCTTGCCCGTAACACGTAAGGCAGTTCGAGAAGTTTAAGAATCCACGGGTTGCGCACGGCGTCCGCCCCCTTGACTCGAAAATGGGAGACTTTTCCGATTTTTTCAGACTTGGGGAGACCATCGCAGAGCCGGGATACGTGGGTCACCTCATGCCCGTTCCTGGAAAACTCCTGGCCCAAGGATTCCCAAGCCTTCTCGATGGCTCCGCCCCGCAAAGCGGGAACGGGAAGGAATGCCCCTTGGAGTATGGTGATTCTCAAGCTCTCTTCCCTCCCCTCGCTTGGCTTGATTCATCCAATAGCTCAATAACCCTGTCGGCGCAGCTTGCAATATGAAGGTTTTCTTCGAAGCAACGCTTGCAAGCTTCCGCCTTGGCCACCTCGTGATGTCGGCCCGCCCGCCAATCCGAGACCAGGCCGTCAATGCCCGCCTGGTCGTCCTTGGCAACCAATCCTACCCGCGCTTGCTTAACCTCCCGCCATAGGTTGACCTTGTCGGTCAAGAGGACGGGCGTACCAACCGAAAGAGCTTCCGCCACCACCATCCCGTAGTTTTCCTGATGGGAGGGCAAAACCAAGGCGTCCGCCGCCCTGAGGGCCCCCCACTTCAGGTCTCCCTCGAGCATTCCGGTCCAGACGACCTCCTTCTCCCTTCCCTCCGCCGAACGAAGAAGCTTCCGAGTGAAGGGATCGGTTTTTTCAACTGGTCCGGCAAAGACTAGAGCCTCATCTTTTCTCTCCTCGCCAAGGAATGAGCGGAGCAGCATATCCAATCCTTTCTTGGGGTGCATCCGGCCGAGATAAAGAAGTATCCTCCGATCGGACAACTCGGGGAACGCGCCAATGAAATCCGCCTTCTGCCCTTTTTCGTCGCCTGGCGGGGACCCGACCCCGAGTCCCGTCACAACCTCCCTGTATCGACTGGGCCAAAAAGTTTCACGAGCCAGCCTGCGCTCTTCCTCGGTGGTGAAACAGACCGCGTGCGCATGGCGCATGATCCCGCCCTGCCTCCAGAGCCAGTATGCCTGCTTCTTAAGATGCTTGAGGGGAAAGGTTTTCTTAAACCACGGGTCCATCATCCCATGAGGGAAAACGATATAGGGACAGCCCGTTGTCTTGAACCTTTTCCATGCCCGCAGGCCGGGCCATTGCCACAATCCATGGACGATAAAATGGGTAGCGTCCCCGCCGAGGCTTTGCGGGTCATCCGAGATCGCGGAGGAGATTCCCTTCCCCCGAAGGCTTTCGTCAAGCCTAAGGACCGCCTCGATAACCCCGCCCGTACGAAGATCCCTGGAATGAGTGAGATGAACGACCCTCGTCAAGGCAAGGAATGCTCAATATGTTTTCCAGGCTTGAGAACCATGGGAGTAGTAGACTGAGCTGGTGGTCGAAAAGTAGATCCAGTTCTGCTCGCTGTTGCTGTAGACGCTGGGGTAATGAGCCGCGCCGGTCCAGAGCCAGCCAAGTGTTGCATGATGAAACCAGAATTGCGTGGGCGAAACGCCGGCAATATAAATCCAGCCCAGTTTCTCATGGTAAATCCAAGGGAAATGACGGTCCCAGAAATACCCGAACCAGTCCTCCTTCTTCCATGACGGCGTGTTCACATCCACCACTTCAGATTCTTTCCAGATGAGGTTGAACCTGGAGGTATAGCGGTAGTCATTGAGGATGGATTTGATGGCAAGAGTAATGGGCATGGCTGCCAGCCTTTGTATATCAGTATTTTGGATAGGGTCGGCTTTTTCACGCCACAGCAACTGAGCCAAGGTGGCCACCTTGTAGGTGCTCTTTCTGAGAGATTCCGTGTATACTATGTAAGGAATACCATCGATTGGCACTTCCTCAGTCAGTTTGGCCACGAACTCGACCGCACACTCACCCGCTACATAGGCGTTGTTGGTAAGAGAGTCTAGGCGGGGTGGTGAAAATTGGGTCGCCTGGTTGCCGCCTCCACCACCCTGGTTGTTGTTCTGTTGTTGCGTCCGAACTTCCCAGTAACTATTGCCCGCAAGGTTGTAGTAGAAATAAACCATCCGCTTGGAACCTTGGAACATCTGCTGAAAGCTCGGGGTGCTTCCGTACTTGTTAAAAAGGCACTGTTCCGCAAAAGCTCGCCGGTTTTGGTCGAAGTCGTGAATGTCCTTTTCGTTTTCATAACCCACCAGATAATCGACCACGCCATACTTTGAAATGTACTGGTCGCTATTGAGAACATGATCGACATAGGTCTTAAGCCAGTTGGTGTTGACCGCTCCGGTGGGTATGAAATTGTTGAAGTCCGTTTCCAGGCTAATGAATGAATCATGCCACTCTCCCATGCAGATCTGGTGGGCCCCAATAATGCTCATCTTCTGCTGGAAGGAAGCTACCTCGCTCAATTCGTTGACCCAGGTCTCAAGTATGTCCTGTCCCCCAGCGTTAATAGTCTCAAGCAAGGATTCGACCTGTCGGGTACTCATGTTGGATTCGCTGAGGTCCGAAAAGATGGAGAGAGCAGTGGATTTATCATCCAGCCAAGGGGTCGGGGGGGAAACCTCTCCTCCCTGAGAAGACGATGCAAAAACCGGTGTGGCGCCACCCACGGGATTCATCTCTCCAAGAACGACAATTTCTACATTACCTCCAGGTTTGGCGTACCTGGCAAAGTCGACGTCCCACTCGAACTGATATTCGATCGAGGTAATTTGTCCGCTGGAGTTAATGATGGGAACGCCAGGAATGTTGGCACCCAACATCAAGCCGTTGGCTAAGAAATGGACTCTCTGTACAAGAGCCAGAACATCGCTGTCCCCTGTTGCACTGGCTT